>Ga0067045_1028793_pt1 | contig 27453 bp, 17 predicted proteins | sample TerdegcTABiofilm_FD_59184 | JGI IMG/M metagenome (GOLD analysis project Ga0067045, IMG submission 59184) | Combined Assembly of (Gp0054472, Gp0054536) Wastewater bioreactor microbial communities from Singapore -Terephthalate degrading... | reverse complement strand
GCCGTGGGCGTTTGGGCTTGGTAGTAACGCCTTCAGGCGTTTCTTCGCTGTTGCCGAAGGGGAGAACGCCTAAAGGCGTCACTACCCACGCCTTCTCAGCCGGTTCGCCTGTGATCGAATTTAATTTTCAAACTTCATCAGCCGACTTGGCCTGTCAGCCTGAGGCTTCAGCCTCAGGCGTCAGCGGCGGTGACTTGGAGCGCCCGCCGTGCCGCTACGATGCACCCAGGGCTTACTTGAACAACTGTGGCGCCCAGGCCAGCAGCTGCTCCGCCAGGGGCCGCAGCGGTTCCCCAACACCTGCCACCCCGTCGGCAGTTGCCAGCAGTGCGGCAATGCTTTGCAGCTTGTTCAACAGGAGCGCCACGTTGGGGTAGGGGTGGCGCACTTGCTTTTCCACCGTCTGCAAATCGGCGGTCACGCTCTCTGCCACCTCCGGCGCAAATCCCGCCGCGGCCACGGCCTGGCGCAAGGCAGTCAACTGTTGCAGGAACTCTGCCAGCGAGATGGCCTCGTAACGGTCACGCACGGTTGTGCCGACGTCGCGCCGTCTGGCTGTCCAGAGAAACTCTGCCAGCGAGACGGCCTCGTAGCGGTCGCCAAAGTGTTGCTCGACCGGCCCGCTGGGCTTGTAAAGCGCGCCCTGCGACCCGCGCATATCTACCGCCTCGCCGCCGCCCACGGCGACGGGGCCGTCGAATTGACCGGAAAGCACCGGCCCCGTGACGTTGCCCGCGATGTTGGTCTGCGTCCCCACCGTCTGCCCGCGCTGGTCAAAGACCGTAGCCTTCTCAGGCGGCGCCGCTGGCGCAGCACAATCATCTGGCGTCGGAGCCGGTTGCCCTTTTGCCAGCCCCTTGCCGCCCAGGAGCAACGCTATGGGGAAGTTGCCGCTCACCCGGTAATCCGGGGTTTGCATCTCGCCCCAATCGGCCTGCGCGCTGGCAGGCGTCTGACGGTAGACGTAGCTCATCACATCGGAGACCAATACTTCTTTGGCGCCCGCTGGCGGCTGCGCGTGACCGGTCAACGCCTCAATCAGGTGATAGGTGAAGATGCTCATCTGGCCGTCCCGGCGGAGGTATGATGCTTGCTCGCCGGCGGAGGCGCTCAGGATGGCGCGCCCCCTTCCCTGCGCCAGGGGTGCCAGCCCCTTGGCGCCCGGCTTCAGGCCGACCGGTTCGTCCTGCATGAACACCTCGGGGGGCGGTGCCGCGCCGACATACTTGGCCGGCACCGTCCCCACGTCTTTCACCCCCATCCCGGCTGCGTGGCAACAATCCAGGATGACGAGCAACCGTTGCGGTTGCAGCATGGCAATCTCGGCGGCGAAATCGGTAGCCCGCAACGCGCGGGTCTGGAGGCCGGGGTCTTTGACATCATACGGGATGAAGTAGAAATCCGCCGGCGTGGTGGCGGTATCCCGCCAGCCGTGGCCACTGTAGTAAATCACCGCTGTCGCAGCCGGGTCTTGCCGGAGACGCTCGCCCAGCCATTCCAGGCCGTCAAGGATGCCCTGCCGGGTGGCCGCTTTGCCTGTGAGCGTCTTGATATGCTCCGGCCGATAAGCGCAACGCTCCGGGTGGACTAAGACGGCGCGCAGCGCCGCGATGTCTTTGGCGACAGCGGGCAGCGCCCAGCGGGCGACGGCGTTTTGGTCTACGCCGATGAGTAAAGCGTAACCGTGGTCAAAGCCATTCATACCTGATCCTCCTGACAGGTTCCCGGCGCTCACGGCCACCACCGCCGCACATCCTGGATAGCCTGGATAGTTTGCGCAATCGCCTTTTCCCCGCCAAGCGCATGGATGACCGGCGCTAAAGCCCCTATCTCCGCCAGCAAATCCGACCGACGATGTTGCGCCAGGCTATGCAGGACATTAACACCTTCGGATTCTTGTAACCATAACCGTTGCAAGGCCGCCGGTGAACGCGCGATCAGTTGCGGCGCTAAGTGACTCAAAGCCAGCGCGCGCACCCAGGCATCACTTTCATACCCCCCGCTCTCAATCTCAAGCGCCTGCGCCAGGAGGTCAGGCCCTAACTCTGGCGGGGCCTCAGCGCAGAGCTGAAGAAAGGTCTCAGTATACAAAACCGCATCCATCCAATGACGCCGCTGCTTGAGAACTTGCAACGCCGCCCGGAGCGCCGGGACGCGCTCGGCTTCCGGCAAACGTGTCACCCCAAAACCGCGCGCCAGAGTCCAGGTATCCGGCTCGGTCTCGCGCAGGGATGTGGCGAGCTGCTCCAGGCTGGCCCAGGTCTGCTCCTGCAAAGGCGCGGAGAGCGACCGCGCCAACTGGCTGAACGCTTTCAGGCGTATCAAGCTGGGGACCGGGTGATTGTCAAATACAGCGACATCTATCTTGTCCAACAATTGCGCAGGCGCTAACTGGTTGCGCCAATCTTCCGGCAACCGCGGCCAGAGAGCAATCAACACCGTGTAATAAAGCCAAAGATTATTATAGAGGTTCCGGTCAACAGTCAGGGAATTCCCAACGCGCAACTCCAATAGAGGATGCCCGGCTACGAATTCGGAGAACAATGGAAAACCAGTGCTGTTCGAACACAGGATGGCATTGGGCGTATCATCCATGATGCAATTAAACAGTTGGACCCATCCTGACGGAAGATAAGGCGCCAGACATTTGAGGGTCAAGGCGCGGATGGCTTTGTGGGCATGTTGCGCCGGCCCGGCTAAGGCTTCTTTGAGCGCCCGTTCGCGCCAGGGCGCAGGCAACCGTGGCGTCAGAATGGCCCACCCATATCCCTGAAAGTCATATTCCCCGCCAAGGCCCCGCTCAAAGAGTGCTTCCAACCGCTGACTGCGCGCCGGTTCCGGTAAGTAGGGCGCTAAGGCGTTTAAAGCCAGCGCCGCGCCGGAATCATCATCATCATGCATGAATTGCGCCTCAGTCCAGGCTTCTTCAAAAGCCACCGCGCTCAATTCAGGCGTCAGAACAGGCAAAAGCCCGGTTAGCGTCTGGGCGTGCGCGGGCTGGCTTTGCCGCCGGGAAAGCGCCAGCGCCTCCGGCTGGTAGCGCGGATATTGGGCCAGCAGAGGCTTCAATTCAAGGAGATATTCTCCCACACTGTCGCTGCTACCTTGCCCTAACAACGCCAGCGTCTCCGGCAGCCATTTGACCTGCATCTCAGGCGGCAAATAGGGCAGCACCTCCAACAAGGCCCACAGACGTTCCTTCTGTTTCTGTTTGTTGTCACTGCCCAAATCCTCGGCTATTTTCCTGGCGCTAAGGATAGCCGTGATTTCCTGCAAGACCGCTTTTTGTTCATCGGAAGGCAAGTGAGGCCAGAGATGAATCAACCCCCGGATTCTCCGATAGCAATAGGGACTGCGCGGGGGCAATTGGCGCGCCCACTGCACGGCTTGTTCCCAGACTTGCTCTTGCGTCCCGGAGAGTCGGGGCAACCGCTGCCCTTGAGTGTCAGCATAAGAGGGACGATCAATCACCAAACTCCAGGCGACTCTACGCCGCCAGGCGTCATCCAGTTCGTGCGCGGCAGACCTGCCGGCGGCTAAAGCTTCTTGCTTCAGCTGCGGGTCATCCTGCGCGTAAGGTAACAACAGCCCAATCAGTTTACAACGCTCGTAGAGATTGGCGAGCAGGAGCGCAGCGCGCAGGGCAGTTTTTCCCTCGGCCGGGTACGGCGTCAAGACCGGCGGCTTGAGCAAAGCCAACGCCTCCCCATCCGGCGACAGTGGGTTCTGCTCCCCCTTGCGTTCCGCGATCCATTGGGAGATTTGCTGTCTGAAGGCTTCCACCCGGCTAAAGGGGAAAGCTGTAACATCGGCCTCAAAGGGCAAACCGCAAGCCACGTCCAGGGCCTCTGCAATCAGCGCCGCGCGCTCAGTTTCTGAAAAGCGGGCCACCGCGAGCAGGCCGTAGACGCGCGATTTCTCATCGGGCAAGCGGCGCACATCAACCAGGGCTTCGCGCGCTACAGGCTCCTGTTCAGCGACAGGTAAATAGGGAAGCAACGCCGTGACCGCTTCTAAAAAAGCCCGGCGGTCCTGGAACTGGCGTAGCGTTGATAGCGCACCCGTTGACCAGGCAGCTCCATACTGCTCAGCCAGTAACGGCGCCAGCGCTTTCAGAGCGGCGGCCTGACTCATGGCCTCCGGCCGTTGCCAGGCCAGAGTCAGCGCCTGCGACAATGAAATCTTATGGCGTTTGACCGCTTCAGCAAGCAAATCGGCTGGCAAATACTCGTGGATAGTGCGCACGCTGCTGTAAAGCAAAGCGCAGCGGCTCTGTAACGCCACCGCCCCTTGCGCTTCAGCCTGACGCCACACCCGTTCCACGTCCAGCAAATAACTTGCGGTCGTCTGGGCAGCGGCCTTGGCCGTATACCAGAGGTTCTGGATACGCTTGCGGGGCTGTGGCGGCTGCCAGCGCACTTTGCCAGCACCTTGTGTTTGAGAAGCAGGGTGGCTGTCCACCTCGTAGTCCAGACTCAACAAGGTGGAGAGATCCTCCCAACGCCGGGCGTCGCTTAAATGCGCGACCAGATGCCGCAAGCCATAGCCGCCCTCCAAATCCCGTGATGCCGGGTGAAGCAAACCCGGTAAGCCTGCCGCCAATCCCCCCCAGCGCTCCAGATAGTGATCGGCTATGCGCCGGTGCGCCCCAGGTAAGTCAACCTTTTCCGCCAAGAAGTCCGCGAAAGACCGATGAATAATCTGCCAGGTCAGCGCTCCATCCGCGCGCTGCTCACAGCGTAAGAAACGCTGCCAGCGCGCCAGGGCGCGCTCCTGAATTTCAGCCGCAGTGCGCCCGGTATGCGCCGCCAACCACTCCGCCGTCACCGGCTCCTGGGCCGCGCCCAGCAGCTCAATCACGGGACGGTAAAGCGTTGACCAGGACTCCCAGCTTTCCTGCCCTTTGACTTGCTCCAACTGGGCCCAAAAGCGCTGATAATAGCCGACCAGCCCTGGCGGGAGTTCCTGCCAGTTGAGCGGCGCGAGGCCGGGTTCTGGCCTGGTCAGCTCTGCCAGCACATAACTCAGATACATAAAATTGCCCTCCGAGGCCGTTTGTAGCCTGGCGACAAACGCCGTCTCGGAAACAGGCGGCTCCGCCGCAGCCAGCGCGCGTTGCAGCGCCGGGCGTTGCACCTGCTGAGTCAAATACAGCCGGATATCCTCTTGCTGGTGACTATCATCCGCCTGGATCACCAGCTGGGATTGCGGCGTTTGGGCATCGGTGGCAATTCCATAATCCCCAGGGCGCTGCGTGAGCAAGATGTAGACGCCGCGCGGCAAATGGCCAGGCAGATGCAACCAGTTGCTCCCCGGCGACGGCGGGGTGGCTTCATCCAGGGCATCAATCACCAACAACAACGGGCGCTGATCCCGGCGCTGCGCCGCCGCTTCTTCAAGCAAGGTCTGCAGGAAATTGGCGTCCTGGCCCGCACGTTCTGGCAAATGGTCGTAGGGTAAATGATACCAGGCAATCAAGCTGGCTGACAGGTGGTTCAGGCATTGATCCGGGCGCGTGATTCCCTCTGCCGCGTTGTTGAAGTGAATGATGGCGGCATAGCGCCGCGCGGCCTCAGCCGCGATAGCGGTCTTGCCCAGGCCGGCATCGGCGATCAGGCGCAGGTAGCCGCAGGGCAAAGTTTGCCATTGGGTTTCTAACCACTGGAAAACGAAGTCACGTCCCACAAAGTGTTCCGTGGCCGAGGTAAAGGTAGCGGAAACATCATAGATATAATCCTTGATAAATGGATAACGTTGCACAAGATAAAAATACTGCGTTACCGGCCCCTGCGGGTTGATAACCGCCCCGTGCGAACCACGTGCATCTATGGTCTGACCATTGCCCATGACCGTCGGGCCACTGGATGAGATAAGAGGTTCTTCCACTTGTTCACTCCTTTGGCATAGTTTTTACCAGCTCCGGCCCGCAGGTCCAGCCTGGGCGGTTGCCAGGCAGGCACCGCCTGTTCAATAATGCTTTACACCGGCCGTAAGTTCCTGTCAGGCTGTCAATCCCCATGAGTATACGCCAATTGGGTAAGGTAGACAAGGCAGTACCATTGTCCTTTGTCATCGCGTGGGTGCGCTGGGCGCTCCTGGCGTCCAGCGAGGAGGTCGGGCCGGGACTGAAAAGGGGTGTCCGCCGTTGGGGTGAGGGGGGCAGTGAGTCAACGAGTCAACGAATCGGCGACCAGCAGCCAGTTTCCGGCAGCCAATCAGACTCCAACCGGGCGGAGAGCTCCGCGGTGAGCGTCGTCACGCGGAACCAGGCCGGCGCACCGGGGGCGAGACTCACCTGGCCGCCCTGGAGGCGCGGTAGTCCCAGCAGCGGCGAGAGCGTGAACGGTTGTGCAGCCGCCGGGGCGTGTAACATCTCGGCTACTGCCGGCGCAACCTGCTGCCAGTGCCAGAACCACAAGCCATGCACCGCCCGTCCTGTGGCCCCCACTACCGTCCCGGCCTCTACCGCCGCCAGTTGAATGACCGCCGCACACAGAGTCATCGGGACATTCCTCCCTCCCTGAAAATAACGCGCTGAAATTGAAAGGATGAAGGATGAAGGCGGAAGGATGAAATCTCCTCTGAAAGTAACGCTCTGTTTGTAGTGAGGCGCTTTAGCGCCGTTTTGCCGCGCTAAAGCGCGGCACTACAAGCATAAAGCGCGCCTACCAACCTCTTGTTTGTAGTGAGGCGCTTCAGCGCCGTCTGAGTCGCGCTAAAGCGCGTCACTACGAACTAAAACGCTACGACGCTGAAACGCTACAACGTGGCGCTTCCTGTTCTTCCGCGCTGATTTGCAGCAGCGCCGCCCAAAACTTCTCCACCACACGCGCTCGCTCTTCTGCAGGCTCAATATCCCAGGCGGTCACGTTCAATTGATAGCGGGTGACAAATTGCATACCAGTTTCCTCAGAGGTGCTATAGTTGAGCCATTTGTCCAGAAAGCGCGCCTCGGACTGGGGCGCGGTATCGCTCCAGCTGGCGCGGATCAACTGGGCCAATTTCTGCGCCCCCGCCGCCCGATCCCGAATCAACAACGCGCTGCCATCCTGCGGCAAAACCACCTGCGACACGTCCACCGGGCCGATGGTTAGCAACTCTTCGACCTGGGCGGCGGATAAATCCAGGTCTATGGGGCTGTTAGATTCCACCGGGCTGTATCCACACAGATCATGGACGAGCGGGTCTTCAACGGCCTTGAAAAAGAGCTGACGCATTTTACCCGAGATTTTGGAACGGATAAAGTGCGAGCCTTCAAATCTCACATCGTGCGACCATTTGGCGGAGGAGAAATGGCAGTCTGTAAAATAGCCGCAGTAGAAAAAGGCGCGGCGGAGGTCGGTTCTCTCAAACCGGCAACGCTCATAGCGCGCGCCCTTCAACCCCAGCGTGGCGCCATACCAGCAGGCGCGCGTGAAATCCACCTGCCGGAAGATAGAAGCCTCATCGCGGAAGCCGGTCCCATTCGCGCCGCAAAAAAGGACATTATCCAATACGCACGCCTCGAACCAGAAATCTTCCAGACAGGCAAAAGAAAAGTCGCAGTCCACAAAATGGACGCCGTTGAAGGAGTCGGGTCGGTCGCCGTGCGGTGCGTTGCGGTACTCCCGCATAGCAAGCGCCGTCCCATCCGGCAGGGAAATGACGGGGGGCAAGCCGATGGTCACATCCAGCCCGCGAAAATCCCAGCGCCCGCCGTGCTTGGCGAGCGGCAACAGCGGGTAAGGCTCGCGTCCGAACAACCAGCAAGCCTTGAGCTGTTGCGCCAGTTCCAGGCCGGGGCCGGTCTGCCAGCGTTCAATTAGCGCGCGTTGATTGAGTGGCATTTGGCATTACCTCCGTGCTTTAAGGGACGTTGAGCGGGCGATGCTCTCATGCACCACAGTATACCCGTTGCCACACTGATAGTCAAAGTAAAGCAACTCCGTGTAATAAAGCCAAAGCTTCTTATCGTCTTTAACTGAACCAGCCAAAAGGGTCTTGACAAACCTTGAAAATATACGTAAAATATAAGAAAACGATTACGTAAGTGTTTCACGAAATGAGGCGGTATGACTAATCCCTCCCCACTGACCCAGAAAGAACTGGCCCGACAACTGGGAGTTTCGGTTGCTACCATTTCACGAGTGCTGAATGACCGCCCGGGTGTGAGCGAAGAGATCCGCGCGCGGGTGTTAGCCCTGCTGGCCCAATCGGGTTACACTCCCAACGGTACTGCCCGGAGCCTGGTCACCTCCCGCACGCAGATGATTGCTTTCGTCGTCCACGAAGCCAGCCACGTCAGCCACGATGATCCTTTCTATCCTTTTATCGTTGCCGGCGCCGAAGCCCACTTGAGTGCACGGCAATATCACACACTGCTGACCAGTGTCGATCAGGACATCATGGAACACCCGCAGGATTTCACGGTCATTTCAGAACGCCGGGTGGATGGGCTGATCCTGGCCGGACCTGATATTGCGCCGGGGTTCATCCTCCATCTCCATGCCTTGGGGTTACCGCTGGTGCTGGTGGATAACTGTTTGCAAAATCTGGAGCTCAATTGTGTGCTCAATGATGATTTTGGCGGTGAATATGCCGCCACCCGCCATCTGATTGAAAAAGGGCGTCGGCAGATTATCTTTCTTTCGGGCCCCGCTGAATGGCCCAGCAGCCGTGAGCGCAGTCGGGGCTACAGCCAGGCTGTGACCGAGGCCGGGTTAACGCCTCATATCCTTGGGGGCAGCAACACGACCATCCAGAGTGGCGAGCAGCTGATCCAGCAAGCGCTGGAACACTGGCCCGAGCTGGATGCGGTCTGTGCGGCGAATGACGCGATGGCGATTGGCGCGCTCCGCGTTCTGGCACAGCAGGGGCGAAAAGTGCCGGAGTCGGTGGCGGTCATGGGCTTTGATGATATTGCCTGGGCGGCCATGACCGAACCACCGCTCAGCACCGTCCAGGTCTACAAGCGCCGCCTGGGTACGTTGGCTGCCCAGCGGCTCCTGGATGCTATTGAGGACCCGGAAGCGCCCCCTGTGAAGACGCTGGTCGGCACGCAACTGGTCTTGCGTCGCTCCTCTGGCGATTAGTCTGGAAGTCTTGGATAGAAAGGAGGTGGCTTCCGTTATTCAACAGGCGGTTTGGTTCGGCAAGCGAAGTCTCTCAGAGTTTCACCGTTTCTGTAGCGTTTTTTATTTAGCTGTGCATGGAGGAAAGGAATGAAATCGCGCAATGTATGGAACCTGTTTGCAGCGCTGGCGGTACTCAGTTTGATCCTCGCTGCCTGCGCTCCTACCACGGCCCCAGCCACGACACAACCACCGGCACAAACGACCGAGGCTCCGGCGGCCACGACCCCACCGCCGGCTGCCACGACCCAACCCCCCGCGCAGAAAGTCACCATCCGCCTGACCACCTGGGCCGGCACGGGCGAATCGGCCGAGCTCCAGCAAATCCTGGACAAAATCAACGCCGAGAACACCGCGTTCCAGATCGTCCACGAACCGGCACCGGACGATTATTACACCAAAATGCAGACTGCGCTGGCAGGGGGCACCTCCGCCGATCTGATCTGGCTATCGCAAGAATGGGTGGCCAATCTGGCCTCTAAGGGCGCCCTGCTTGACATCAGCGATTACCTGAAGGGCGACTCCAGCCCGGCGGCCCAGTTGGACGATTACTTCCCCGATGTGCTCAAGACGGCAGCCTACAATGGCCGTTACTACGGTCTGCCCTGGATTGCCCAGCCGGTCGTGCTTTACTACAACAAAGCCCTGTTTGATGCGGCCGGGTTGTCTTATCCCGATGAGACCTGGACCTGGGATACGTTCAAGGAGGCCGCGGCCAAGCTCACCAAGGACCTGAATGGGGATGGCAAGAACGATCAATGGGGCTTTACGCTCAACGGCTGGCCGCCGCCGCAGATGTTCGTCTGGCAGGCCGGTGGGGATGTGATTGCTGCAGATCTGAAGTCCTGCCCGGTGGATTCGCCGGCGGCCATCCAGGCCCTGGAATTCTACACCGAGCTGATCTACAGCGACAAGTATGCGCCGCCGCAGGCCACCATCCAGGAACAAGGTTTTGGCGAGATGTTCAAGGCCGGTAAAATTGCGATGTTCATGGGCGGCGCTGCCGATGATCTGGATCGGGTAGAGGGGCTGTCGGTGGGCGTAGCGCCGGTGCCCCGGGGGCCGGCTAACCGCGCCACCTTTGCCTGGACGGCCTCCACGGTTATTGCGGCCCAAACCAAGTATCCCGACCTGGCTTACCAGGCGCTGGTGCAGCTGACCGAGGGTATTCACCACTGGAAGATCGCTCCGCCGCGCAAGTCCCTGGCCACTGCCGAGGCCATTGCCAAGATTGAACCGCGCAAAGCCAATAGCGCCGCCGCGATCGCCGCTGCTGTGCCGGAGATGCGTGCCTTCAACGTCATCCCGCAACACCAGGAATGGGATTCTGTCTTCTGGGGCGAGTTCATGGATCCCCTGTTCCAGAAAAAGGCCCAACCGGCTGACCTGGCGCCCGAAATGCGAGCCAAGCTGGAAGCTTTTTTACCTTGAAATGATTTAACCCGTGCACTCCCTATCGGCTCCTGCCATCCAGGGGCCGATAGGGACCGGTGCGCCCAAGGAGCTGCCCATGACAATCTCAGCCTGGGAAACCTATTATCCCACTCTCTTACGTTGGCTGGCAACGGGAGGTGGTCTGATCCTGCTGATGGTGGCCCTGTATCGCATCTTGCGCTGGTTCAAGGTGAAACCTGAAGCGGCCAACGGTTATGCCCTGGTCCTGCCCTGGATTTTGGGGCTGCTGATCTGGAATCTGTATCCCTTTGGGCGTTCGTTATATCTCAGTTTCACTGAATACAACATCTTCCAACCGCCTAAGTGGGTGGGATTGAGCAACTACGTGCGAATGTTCACCCGCGATCCTTACTTCTGGCCTTCTTTCCGTCTCACGCTTTCCTATGCCGCGCTCAATGTGCCTTTGGGACTGCTGGGCTCCATTGGGGTGGCGCTACTGCTCAACCGGCCCATCAAGGGGATTGGCATCTGGCGCACGATCTACTATCTGCCGGCAGTGTTACCGGCGGCGGCAGTGGCCCTGCTGTGGCGCTGGATGCTTTCCCCCACCTCCGGGCTGATCAATTTCTTGCTCCAACCCGTTTACCGCCTGCTCAACGTGGAACCGCTTGCCTGGTACACGGATTCGCGTCTGGTGCTGCCGGCCTTTGTGATTATGGGGATGTGGGGGGTTTTTGGGGCCAATACGGTGATCCTGCTCGCCGGATTGAAAAACATCCCCAAAGAGCTTTACGAAGTGGCCGAGATTGATGGCGCCAGCAACTGGCATAAATTCACCCGGGTGACTCTGCCCATGCTCTCTTCCACCATGTTTTACAATGTCATCACCGGCATCATTGGGTCCTTGCAGATCTTCACCCAGGCTTTCTTTATCCCTATTCCCAGAGCTTCGGGCACTTTCTTGAATGTCAAAATTTATCAGGAAGCGTTCAGTTACGGCCGGTTTGGCTATGCTTCGGCGCTGGCCTGGTTTTTACTGCTGGTTATCCTGCTATTGACGCTGCTGGTATTCCGTTCTTCCTCTCTGTGGGTCTATTACGAAGCCGAGAAACGATAGGAGGTGCCCGATGGCTACCCTTCCTCGCCCTGCAACACTCTTGCCGGCCCGGCCGGCTCCCCTTTTCGGCCTGCGCTCTCGCCATACCGTCGCCACTCTTATTACCTATATCCTGCTGGCGGCCTTTTCCATGCTGGTACTGGTCCCATTCTTCTTCATGCTCTCCACCTCCTTGAAGTCTGAAGGGCAGCTCTTTGTCTGGCCCATCGTCTGGGTTCCCAACCCGATCATGTGGGAGAACTACGTACGCGCTTTTACAGAATTGGGGAAAGTGGCACCCGGCTTGAGCTTCTGGCGTACTTTAGGTAATACGCTGTTCATTACCGTCCTGGCGATGACGGCTGAACTGATTGCGGTGACCCTGGTGGCTTACGGGTTCGCCCGCTTCCGCTTCCCGGGGCGCGACCTGTTGTTCATGCTCATGCTTTCTACCATGATGCTGCCGGGGATCATCACTTTGATCCCGGTCTTCATCATCTGGCGCACTTTGGGGCTGATTGATACCTACGATCCGCTGGTGGTTGGCATCTGGTTTGGCGGGGGCGCCTGGGCGGTCTTCATGCTCCGCCAGTTCCTCCTGGGAGTCCCGCGCGAGATAGAAGAAGCGGCCATTATTGACGGTGCCAACACCTTCCAGATTTACTACCAGATCATGCTGCCGCTCGTCAAACCCGCGCTACTGGCTTTGGGGGTGTTGATCTTCCAGGGTAACTGGAATAACTTCATGGGGCCCTTGATCTATCTGAACACGCCGGCCAAGTTCCCCATGGTGGTCGCCCTCAAGTTTTTCCAGGAATCCCTCTCTAAAGAGGCTCCCAAGTGGCATTACATGATGGCGATGTCCACAGTCATGGCGGCGCCCATCCTGGCGCTCTTTTTCGCCGCCCAGCGTTATTTTATTGAAGGATTAACCGTGGGCGCCGTTAAGGGATAGGCGGATGAATCTTCACCGATTGCAAGAGCGGCTGGCACTCATGGCGATTATTTCTGGACTCGTAACGGCTTGCTCTGGTGGGGTGACTTCACCGCTCCCCTTATCTTCTGCTGTCACCCCACCGGCAGCCAGTGAGACCCACCTCCCCTCCACCCCTACCTCGGTGGCCACACCCCGCCCCATACCACCGGCTGTCCTCCACCCGCTGCGCGATCGGTGGATCAATCTGGCCCACCTGCAACATCTGACCGAGATAGTCACCTGGCAGGGAGAGCCGGTGGCGCTGGTCCACATCTACTCTGAAGCGCCGGACTATGGCTGGGTGGATGCTTCGGGTGAGGGGATCGCCTGCGTGGATGATGTGGCGCGCGCGGCATTGGTCTACCTCATGTTTTACCAGCGCACCGGAGAACAAGAAGCGCTCCGGCTGGCGCGGGCAGCGTTAAACTTCGTCCTGTATATGCAAGCCGAAGACGGTGAGTATTACAACTTTGTTCTGGATCGCCAGGGCACCATCAACCGCACAGGCCGCACCAGCTATAAGTCCTGGAACTGGTGGGCCGCCAGAGGCCAGTGGGCGCTGGCTTCCGCTATCCCTGTCTTCCGCGAGGTGGATCCTGGTTATGCGGCCCGCCTGGAAGAAGCTTATCTCCGGGGCGAAGCGGCTCTGGCGCGCGCCATGGGCCCGGTGGGTGCCTACAACGAGCTCCACGGTACCCCGGTGCCGGCCTGGTTGATCGGCAACGGCTCAGATTTGAGCGCCCTGGCGCTGCTGGGGCTGGCGGCTTATTATCAGGCGCAGCCCAACTCCACCACCCGCCATCTGCTGACCAACCTGGCCAATGGCATCATGGCTTATCAATTGGGCGGGCCGGGGCAGTATCCCTTCGCGGCCTTTCCTTCTACCACCACCTCCACGGCCCTGTGGCACGCCTGGGGGAGCCATCAAGTGCACGCGCTGGCGCTGGCAGGCCGGTTGCTGGAGCGCCCCGATTGGATTGCGGCGGCGCAGGCGGCAGCGGATACCCTCTATGTGCGCTTGCTGGCCACCGATTTCATCAATGAGATGGCGCCGTTGCCCGTGCGCGGCGGTCAGATCGCCTACGGTATGCAAGTGCTCACATCTGGTTTCTGGAGCCTTTTTCAGGCGACCGGAGAGGAACGCTACGCGCGCTATGCGGGCTTAAGCAACGCCTGGCTTTTTGGCAACAACATGGCCGGGGTGGCCATGTATGATCCTGAAACTGGCCGGTGCTGGGATGGGATCAACGGCCCCTCGGCTTTCCGGATCAACCGCAACGCCGGCGCTGAATCCACGATTGAGGCGTTGTATGCGCTGCTGCTGGTGGGCGATGCTCCGCTCGCCACGGCCTTTTACCAGGCCACGCCGGAGCAAACGCCCTTCAACTTGATCCTGGAGGTTGAAGACGGGCAGCCCGTGACCGGGCAGCCGACCTATGGCCGGCGGGGCTGGACCGGCGAGGCCAATTTCTCTAACGAACGGTACTACGCCCTCAAGGCGGGTGATGCGGTGGAGCTCCCCTTCGTATTGCCCGACGCTGGCCGGTATCTGCTTTACGTGTCGCACCTGCGGCGAGCAGCGCCCCGGCCTGAGCGCGTGGCCCCGGCAGTGCGCGCCACCCGGCCACTCCAGCTTGACGGCGACTTGAGCGAATGGGAAGCCGCCCCCTGGCTGGCCGTTGACCGCCCTGAACAAATCCTGCGCGGGGCGGCCGGCTGGCCTGGAGCCGAAAAAGCCAGCTTCACCTTGAGCTTTCAATGGGACGCGCAGTTCCTCTATGTGGCGGCCCGGGTGCGGGATGAGGCCCATGTCCAGAACGAAGTCGGGCCTTCCGTCTGGCGGGGAGATGCGCTTTGGCTCTACTTCAACCTGTTGGGCGACCGGCGCAGTCTGGATGCCAAGCTGACGCTGGCCCAGACACCGGCCGGGCCGCAGGTGTGGAACTGGAGGGCGCAAGGCTTGCAGCCGGGGGCGCTCCTGGCCTGGCAGGCGACCCCCACCGGGTATACCTACGAGGCGGCGTTGCCCTGGGACAGTTTGCATGTCAACCCGTCTCAGCGCACCCGCTTCTTCTTTGACGCCGGCATCGGCTTTGGCGCCAGCGGTTTCATCACCTGGTCCGGGCTCGACCCCGATACGCCGGCCAACTTGCTGCCCCTGGAACTGGTTGAGGAAGTCCCCCCGGCGGTGAGCGAGAAATCGGCAGCCACGCAATCTCCCCAGGAGGTGGCGTTCGCGGTCACTCTTTCGTCAACAGAGCAGACGACCACCACGGTCATCGCGCAAGCGGTCTCCCCTGACCGCGACTATCTCTGGCTGGAACCGCTCTTTGCCGGCCCGTTGGCACTGCCGGCCGGCCAGTATACCTTGCGCTTCCAATACGCCGGCCAGCAAGACGCGCGGGAAGCCGTGGTGGATGCCGTATGGATTCTCCCGGAGGTGGCCTGCAAGCGCTATCGCCTGCCGGCTGAGACAGGGAACCGCACTGTGGAACTCTGCCACCACCTCTGGACGGGGGAGACGACATGGCAGGAGCGCCCTTAGAGACGCCGGCGGCTCCACCGCCGCAAGGACGGGCGGCTTGGGCGGTGATCGGCCATACCCTGCGCGAATGGTGGTACTACTGGGTGCCCCTCACCGTGCTCAGTCTGGTCTGGCTGGGCAGCTGCCTGACCGTGGTGTTGGGGCCGCCGGCCACGTTCGGGCTGCTGGCAGCCGTCCGGGCTGTCTCGCAGGGAGAAACGCCCGGCCTGAGCGCCTGGTGGCAGGGCGTCCGCCGCTATGCGGGCCTGGCCTGGCTGTGGGCGCTGACCAACCTCCTCCTGCTCTGGCTGTGGGGGACCAACCTCTGGTTCTATGCCCATTGGGAGACTCCACTGGCCGAGGCCATGCGCTGGTTCTGGGGACTACTGGGCGTGCTATGGGGGCTGATCCAGTTTTATGCGTTGCCCTTTCTGCTGGAGCAAGAGCGCCAACACTTAGGGCTGGCTTTACGCAATGGCTTTTACCTGCTCATGGCAGCGCCGCTTTATACCCTGCTCATCGGCGGCCTGGCCGGATTGCTTATCCTCGGTGGCACGCTGGTCATGGCACCGTGGTTCCTGGGGCTACCGGCGTTGTTGGCCCTTTTAAGCCATAGCGCCGTGGTGGAGCGACTCACCGCTTATGGTTTACGGCCGGCCTCTCTGGCAGGGGCAGCGCAGCAATCTGCCGGGAGCTCTGAATATCGGGTATAATCAGCAGCTGTTGTGGCATATCCTGACAAACGAGGAACAAATCATCATGCAACCCACCCATCTTCTACGGCGTGTTTCTGACCAGCCGCTCCTGACGGCGGCTGACTTCCCGGTGCCGGTGAATTCGGTCTTCAACGCGGGCGCGGTCAAGTTCAAAGGGGAATACCTGTTGCTGGCGCGCGTGGAGAATCTCGCCGGCGCTTCCTGGCTCTGGCTGGCCCGTAGCCCCGATGGGCTCCATTTCACCCCGGAACCCGAACCGGCGTTGCTCCCGGCTACTCAGGAACCCTTTTCGCTGGTGGAGGATTTCAGCCTGGAGGACCCGCGCATCACCCAGATTGGCGAGACCTTTTACATCACCTACGTAGGCTACTCCCAATACGATTGTGTCACAGTGCTGGCAGCCACCGAGGATTTCCGTACTTACCGGCGGATCGCCATTCTGGGCCTGCCGGAAAACAAGGATGTGGTGCTTTTCCCGGAGAAAATCGGGGGCCGGTTTGCCAAACTGGACCGCCCCATGACCCAGACATCGCAGCGGGGCGACATCTGGATCAGCTTCTCGCCGGATCTGGTTCATTGGGGGGACCCTCGCCCGGTTCTGACCCCTCGCCCCCGGTTGTGGGATGCGCTGAAAATCGGGCCGGGTGCCCCACCCCTCAAGACGCCGGCCGGCTGGTTGGAGATCTACCACGGAGTACGGCCGACCGCCGCCGGGCTGTTGTATCGTCTGGGGGCCGTTCTGCTGGACCTGGAACGGCCCTGGCAGGTGCTGGGGCGCGCTCCCGAAGCGATCCTCTCGCCGACCGTCCCGATAGATTTTCACGGCAATGTCGGTAACGTGGTCTTCACCTGCGGGGCCATTTTGGAGCCGGATGGGGAGCTCAAGGTCTATTACGGGGCAGCGGATCAGGTCATCGCCCTGGCTACCTGCCCGGTGCAAGAGCTCATTGCGCTGTGTCTCAAAGCAGCCTGAGCAGGGTTTCCTGAAGCTGAGCGCGGGTCCGCGGCAAAAACAGTTTTTATCCCTTGATAACGGAGCATGAGCATGAAATTACAGCGTCATCCTGGCAATCCCCTGCTCAAACCGGTCCCCTGGCATGAGTGGGAGGCTCTGAACGTCTTCAACCCTGGAGTGGTCTACCATCAGGGCCTGTTTCACATGTTCTATCGGGCTCAAGGGGTAGATTACGTCAGCCGGATTGGCTACGCCGTGAGTGAAGACGGTGTCCACTTTAAGCGCCTGGCCCAGCCGCTGCTGGAACCTCAGGATGAGTGGGAGACTCGTGGTTTGGAAGATCCGCGGGTGACCTATCTGGCGGAGGAGGGCCGTTTTATCATGGCCTACACCGCCTATTCCCCGCGTGGCATCACGCCCATGTTTGCCGAGAGCACCAATCTGCTCAGCTGGCAGCGGCTTGGCCCGCTGGTCACCGGCGAGGACAACAAAGACCATGTGCTCTTCCCGCGGCGGGTGCGGGGGCGCTATGTGGCCCTGCATCGCCGCCCGCCGGCCATGTGGATTGCTTATTCCGATGATCTTATCCACTGGCAAGACATGGTGCCGGTCTTGCAACCGCGCCCGGAAGCCTGGGATGCCAAACGGGTTGGCGCCGGCGGCGTCCCCGTGGAGACGCCGGCCGGCTGGCTGGTGCTCTACCACGGCTACAACTTTGAGCACATCTACCGGTTGGGGGCCTGCCTGCTGGACCTGGAAAATCCGCACCGGGTCATCGCCCGGCAGACCGATTTCCTGCTGGAACCGGAAGAGCCCTGGGAATTGCGGGGCGACGTGAAAACGGTGGTCTTTTCGGCAGCTAATCCTGTGGTGGAGGGCACGGTTTATGTTTACTACGGGGCGGCTGACCGCGTCATTGGCCTGGCGACCTGCAAGGAGGAGGAGCTGTTAGCCTGGGTGCAAGCCGCCCCGCCGGCGGGAGCGTGAGAGAGCCGGGCACTGTAGACGGCGCTCATTTTCCTTTCGGTATGGATCAATACAAACTGAGGAATCAAAAGTTCCTCAGCACCAGCGGCAGGTAGAGACGCCGGTAAACTTCGTCGGCGCCGATGTCCGGCAGCCCCAGCGGGCGTGGGTCGCCGTCAATGTCTTGGGTGACCCATGTCAGGGTGATGGCGTGGCCGATGGCGTTTGAGCCGTTGCCCAGGTGATAGTCGCTCGTCAACGCGGCCGGGCCGGCTACCTCGTTGGTGCTGGTGACGCCGGCTCCATAGTTGATCCCGTTGCCCTCAAACAGCGTGGTGCTGGCGGTGATCGTGCTGGTAGGTGCCCCGGCGTTGGTGATCCCCACCGTTTGGCTGACGATGATGTTGTTGTCAAGGGCCACCTTGCTTGCCACGCCGACATAGACCCCGACGCCATCACCGCTTCGGTTTTCAACAAGGGTGTTGTGTGCTGCGCGCCCCATGATGGTTCCACTGCCTACAATCAACACGCCGCTGCCTGAAGCACTGGCGTTGCGGGCAATGATGTTGTTGGTCAGCGTAAAGATGTGGCATGAAGCCACGTGCACTCCTCCGCCGTTGCTCACTGTGTTTGTGGTTCGGTTATCCAGGATCGTGTTGCCTTCTAACCAGGGGGTGGTGCCTGCCAGCTCCAAACCGCCGCCCAAAGTGCCTGCCGCGTTGTTCAAGACGCGATTTCTGACGAACCGCGGCGTGCCAGTCCAGGCATAGACTCCGCCGCCTGCACCCGGCGCATCGCTCCCCTCGGCGGTCTTGTTGTCGGCGATGAGGTTGTCCTGGACGAGGACGGCGCTTCCAGAGATGACCATGCCACCCCCATAGCCCCAACTGCCGGTGGATACGATAATTGCCTGATTGCCGGTGATGATGTTGCTCTGGATGAGCCCACCCCCGCCGTTGACATAGATGCCTCCACCATAGGCAGGCGCGTTGGATGAAGCGATGTTTTGCACTATCCGGTTGTCCATGACGGTGGCACTGCACAGATCCAGGTAGAGGCCGCCGCCTTCGCCGTTGGCGCCGTAACCGGCGCGGTTGCCGTTGGCCACGATATTGCTGGCCACAGTTGCCGTCACAGACAGACCGCGCAAATACATTCCTCCACCGAGACCGCGTCCGGCCAGGCTGGCGACATTGCCGTAAACCCGGTTGTTGCGGATGACGGCCGAAGGACCGTCAACGTAGAGGCCGCCGCCCCGGCTCGGCGAGGTGGGATCGGGATCGCTGCGCAGGGCAACATTGTTTTGCACGAGATTTCGTTCAATCGTCACAACAGAGCTGGACGAAACCGAGATGCCCCCGCCGTTGCCTGCCGTCTTTTCGGTGGCCAGATTTTCCTCAATGCGATTGTCGGCGATCAGCGGGCTGCCTTCTATGACAGCGATGCCACCCCCATCACCGGCCAGGCTGCCGGCACGGTTGGCGCGGATGGTGTTAGACAGAATCTGCGGCGCGGCGTTTTCCAGGTAAATACCGCCCCCCTGTCCCCAGGTGACGTAGCTCGCCGCGTTGCCGACGATGAGGTTGCCGCTGATCACGGCCGTGGCCGGGACATTGACCATATAGATGCCGCCGCCGCGTCCGACATCTATGCTGGCCGTCGTTTTGAGGCCGTAATTTCCGGTGATGATGTTGCCGATGATAACGGGCGCAGCATCCCGCGCGGCAATGCCGCCGCCGCGATGCGCGTCGCCTTCGGCGCTTTCGGCATTGCCGCCGGTGATGGTGAAGCAGTGGATGGTGGGACTGGCCTGGGTGATGCTGATGACGCGCGCGGTTCCGTTGCCGGTGATGATCACATTCTCCGGGTTGCAGGGGGTGGGAGTAAAGGTCCAACCCGTCCCCAGTTCGTTCGGATGGGCGGCCCATGCTCCGTCCAGAAAGACGGACCGGGTGATAAAGACGGTGCCCTGATAGGTTGAAGGCCCGTCTGTGTCGTCCCGGTCGGCCACGCAGATCGTTTCACCAGCGGTAGCCCAACTCAAGGCATACTGGATGGTCTTGCACGGGGTGTTGGGATTGCTACAGTCATTGGTGGGCCAATTGTTGCTGCCACCGATGACCACGTACCGGTCGCAGCGTGTGTCCGGGTCGGCCCGCACCGGCTGCCCGCCGAACATAACCAACGCGAGGATCACGCTTCCGAATCCAAGGATCAGAGTCAAAGATAGACGTAAAGTTTTCATCTTTCCTCCTCCAATCTCTACGGATAACCAGCATCCTTTAACCAACTGGGATACTGGCCTGACGCCGGTTATGAAGTTTGAAAATTAAATTCGGTTATGGGCAAGCCGGCCTAGAAGGCGTAACATAGATAGATTTAAGGGATGTAGTGACGCCTTTAGGCATTCTCCCTTTCAGCGGCCAGCAAAGAAACGCCTGAAGGCGTTACTACCAAGCCAAAAGCCCACGGCCCATGTGACCGAATTATTTTCTCAAAGATCATAAGCGCGGCACTACGAGCCAATTTTCATCCCGTCGCCGGTGAACGTCAGTGCATGGCGGGCTCCTGGTGAGACACAGACGGCGATCTAAGGCTGTGCCCGGGTACGGAGCGTGAGTGGCAAGTAGAGCTGCTGGACCGTTTGATAGCTCCAGCGCACGGGCCCGGCAATCAGATCATTGCCGGCCAGGTCCCGCGCCTGTGACAGCGTCACCGTGTAACGGGTAGCCGGTGTCCAGGGGAGATGGATCAGCGTCACCTGCCTGTGCTGGCCGTCCCAGCTGGCATTCCATCCACCGGGGTCCGGCGTCACTGCGTAAGCCAGAGCGGGGATGCTGATGGCCTCGGACCTTCGCCTCTCCCTTTTCACCTGACCGGGGCTGCCCTCCGCCTATCCGGGTGGTGGGGATCATCCCGGGGCCACCACGAAGGGTTTGGATGAGTCAGCACCCCTTATAAGTATAGGGCCAAATGGTCACTAAGGCAACTTTTCTTTCACCGCAACCCGGCCACCGCCGGCGATAAATCTTCCTCACTGGTGGTCGGCACGCCAGCTCCCCGCGCGGATCATGTGCTGGGCGCCGGGGACGCCTACGCGGTGGTGCCGCTGGGCGCTCCTGGCGTACAGCGAGGAGGTCGGCCTGGAACTCAAGCAGGGGTGTCCGCCGTTTTGGTGAGGGGGGCGGCGCGTCAAGGAGTCAACGAATCGGCGACCAGCAGCCAGAAACTGCCGCCTGCATCCTTCTGCCTTCTGCCCTTTCATGCACCCCTGTGGACTCCCGCCTATTCCCTACTGCTTACTCCCCTGCTCCGTTCCAGAGGACCAGAGTGCGGAGGATCAGAGAGCAGAGCAGAGGAGAGATGGGGAGACGACCACCCGAAACCCGTAGTCCCCGTCACGGCTGTACGGGAGGTTCCAGTTGCGGTAGGCGCAGCGGGCGTGGCCGCTGCCGAAGATGAAGGCCCCGCCCCGCAACACCCGGGCGGCGCGATTCCCGGCGGTGAGATCTTCCCGCCCGTCGGCGGGCCGGTAAGGGTAGGGCCGGTACAGCGTGCTGCACCATTCCCAAACGTTGCCGGCCAGGTCTAAGCAGCCGTAGGGCGACGCGCCGGTCGGGTACATCCCCACCGGGCTGGTGCTCCCCAGGCCGCTGGCCGCTGTGTTGCACCGCTCCGGGTCCCATTCGTCGCCCCAGGGGTAGGCAGAGACGCCCCGGCGGGGCGTCTCAACGCCGCCCCGGGCAGCTTTCTCCCATTCCGCCTCGCTTGGCAGGCGCACGACCTCGTCTGGCCTAATCTTGCCCGCCGCTCGCCACGTTTGGGTCAACCATTGGCAATAGGCCCAGGCATCATGCCACGAAACGTCGTGCGCTGGATGGTTATCAAATCCCTGCAGGGAACCACGGTCGTAGCGATAATCCGGGTTGGCCTGCACAAAGCGTTTCCACTGGCCCACCGTCACCGGATACTTGCCGATCCGGAAGGCCGGCAGCGTCACCTCGTGCGGCGGTCTTTCGTCACTGGTAATATCAGCCGATCCCATCACAAACGGCCCGGCAGGAACCTCGACTAATTCCTCCAGGTCGCGGTCGTCGCCCAGGACCGCCAGCGCATTGCCCGCCGCTAAGCGATCCACCGGCGGCAGCCAGCCCCGCCCCACGATCGCCCGCAGCCAGCGCCGCACCCGCTCCCGTTTGGGCGCGTCCCATTCGTCCACCTGGTGCAGGCGAGGGCCCACGTTTTCCAGCAACACCTGGGCGGCCAGCAGCGCCCCCCAACACTCCGGTCCCTCCTGGCCGGGGCAACCCGTGGCCGGCGGGTCACGATAGCAAAGCGCTTCGGCCAGATTCCAAGCGGCCGAGGCCGTCCCGCGCGCCGCCTTGGCCCCCGCCAGCAAGGTCGCCTCCCGCCAGCGTTGCGGATCCGCCTGGAGCAACTGCGCTACCTGCCGTGGGAAACCGTGATTGGTGAGATAGCAGGCCGCCAGATATTCCTGGAAGGTGCGGTGCGGGAAGGCATAGATCCCCTCGCCCCGCGCCGCCAACAGGCCCGCCCGCTTACAGAGATATTCCTCCAACTCGACGGGATTGGGCCGCGCCGGTGTGCGCGCCACCGCCATCAGCGCGCCCACCAGTTTCTCCTGGGCGATGTCGGCCGTGCCTTTGAGCGCCGGCTGGTCGCGGTGCGCCTCAAAGGCTAAGCGCTCTAATTCCGCCCGCACCACCGCCCGGTCCACCTTGAGCCACTCCGCTAAGCTCGGCTGCTGCACCACCGGCTGCCCGCCGGCGTCGCGCACCACTTTGCGCCCCTCCCATTGTTCCAACAGCAGGTCCACCGCGTCGGCGTACAACTCCTCGCGCTTTTCCGGCAGGCTGCCGCCCCGCCAGGCGTGCAAGGAGGCCATCAGGGTGAGCAGCAACGGCCGCTCGGCCAGTTCCGCCAACCGCTCGCTGCGCTCAATCGCGGTCTGGAGGAGCACCGCCTGCCCCTGCGTCTGGTCAGGGTGCCAGCCGCGGACCTGCCCGACGTGGGCGTACCACCGCTCCACGAAGCGCGCGATCTGGCCCGGCGTGAAGGGGGCCAGCACCGCCTCGGCGAACCCCGATAGTTTCCAATCCTGCCGTTGATAGGCGTAGGTGCGGCTGGTGACGAGAATCCGGCAGTGGGGGAAATCAGCCGCGAAGCCCTGCACCGCCGCCTTGACCTGCTCCCGCCGGTGCTGGGCCTCCGGCACCTCGTCCAGCCCGTCCAGCAGGAGCAGCCCGCCCCGCTCCAACAGCTCGCGCTTGAGGTGCGGGGCGTACTCGGCGTGGCTCAACTCCGCCCGGATGAACTCCCACAGCACCCCTTTGCCCACCGGCCGGCCCGGCTCCGGCAGCCCACGCGCAACGAAGTCGCGCAGCACCACCCGCACCGGCAGGAGCGCGCCATGGTCCCAGGGCTGCGGCGCTGGCTGCTCGTCGCGGTCCGCTTCTGGCAGCGGTTCGGTAAGCGCCGTGAGGTTGATGGCCTCTCCCAACGCGGCCCCGGCCAGGCAGAGCGCCACAAAGTTGATAAAGGTGGTCTTGCCGCCGCCCGGCTCGCCCAACAGCACCAGGTACGGTTCGCGGTTGAGCACTTCCACCGCCGAGAGCCGGCGCGTCTCGCGTGCCGGCTCTCGGCGCGCGTCGGGCAGCTCGGTGGCTTCCGGGCGTTGGGTGAGCAAAGCGGTGTAGACGGCCGCCAGCTGTACCTCGCCCTCGCCCCCCTCTTCGGCCACCTTGCGATCCACGCCGGCGAGGGGTAGTCCCTGCGTCTGGCGGAACAGCCGGTAGAGGTAGGCCTGCCGCAGGGCTTCCGGCGCCGCGCCCGGCTGCGCCGCCTGCTGCAAGATCACGTCGCCGAAGTGCTGCGTCACCGGGGCGGTGGGATTGACCACAGCGCCCTGGGAGGCGCGCAAATCCACGGCGTCCCCGCCGCCGGTCGCCACCGGGCCGGCGAATTGCCCGGTCAAGGCCGCGACCTGGGTCTGGTACTGCTCATCGGTGAGAATCCCCTGCGCGTGCAATTGCTGCAGCAAGACCAGCTGGGCCTGTTGGGTTGCATCCATGTTCAGCTCCTTACGTTTCACGTTTGACGTTTCACTCGCGGCGCGTGGCCCGGCTCAGGGACGGACCCAGGAGCCGGGCCGGTTTGATAGGTGAATCCGGTCAAGGTGTTCCCTCCCGGCTAAGAAACTTCCCAGTTTCTTGCTGAAAGCATTGGCCCCAGGCCAGAGGCCGAACGAATCAACGAAGCAACGGCCCGTCTCCGGCAGCCAGAAACTGTCGCCTTCCCCAGGCCCCCGGCAAAAAATTTGCGGCGACCCAAGGGGCTGCGCCCCTCTGGATTCCCGCCTATTCCCTACTCCTTACTCCCCTACTCCGTTCCAGAGTGCAGAGGATCAGAGAGCAGAGCAGAGGAGAGATGGGGAGACGACCACCCGAAACCCGTAGAACCAGTAACGGCTGTACGGGTCGTTCCCGCTGCGGTAGGCGCAGCGGGCGTCGTCGCTGTCGAAGGCCCCGCCCCGCAACACCCGGGCGACAGCATCCCCGGCGGTGAGATCTTCCCGCCCGTCGGCGGCCTGGTAAGGGTAATCCCAAGCCAGACTCCGCGTCCACTCCCAAACGTTGCCGGCCAGGTCCTCTATGGCATACGGGGAAGCGCCGCCCGGAAACGCCCCCACCGCGCTGGTGCTGCCGATCCCCGTGGCCTCGCAGTTAGCCCGGTTTGGATCCGGGTCATTGCCCCACGGATAGACGGAGCGGCCTTGCCGGGGCGTCTCTACACCCCCACGCGCGGCTTTCTCCCACTCGGCCTCGCTCGGCAGCGTCACCGCGTACCCCGCAGCCAGGGCAGCCTGCAACACCGGGGGTGTCTCGGCCCAGGCGCGCAGCTGCGCGTCCAGCCACCGGCTGTAGGCCAAGGCCTCGTACCAGGTCACGCCAACCACCGGGTGGTTCGGCAGATCAAACGGCTCGCCGTACCCCTCCGGCGCAGAGCGGGGAGCGTCGTCGTAGCGGCCCTGAAACTGCCCGGCCCGCCAGTAACCGGCCTGCGCCGCTTCGCGCCAGTACCCCGGCTCGGCGTACCCGCCCGCCTGCACAAAGGCCCCGTACTGCGCGTTCGTCACCGGGTAGCGGGCCAGCCAGTAGGGTGGCAAAGTCACCGGCTGTGGGGCTTTCCCTTCTCCCATCACATCTCCCATCACAAACGGCCCGGCCGGGATGGCCACAAAGCCCAGGAGCGGCTCGGCGGGCAAATACCAGGCGTCCGCCCGAAAGCGGGGATCGCCCGCCCAGGCCAGGCCGCGCCCCGCCAGCGCCCGCGTTTTGGCCGGCACGGCAGCGTCCCGCAGCGCCGATAGGAGCCGGTCTTGCAGCGCCTTGCGCGCCGCGCCCGGCAGCCGGTCCAGCATGTCCCGGGCGTAACGCGCTGCCAGGTAAGCGTACTCCACCTCGGGGCGCGCCAACAGGGCCCCGACCAGCCGGCCCGCTGCGTCTAACGCCAGTTCCGGGTGGGCGCCGGCCAGCAGCAGCACCTGCTCCCACCAGGTGTCCGGTTGGGGCGCGTGCGCCAACGCGGTCTCCAGCAACCGGCTCTCCCCGGCGTTGACCAGCGCCGTCGCGGCCAGGTACTCGCGGAACGCCTGGTGCGCAAAAGCGTGCAGCCCCTCATCCACGGCGATGAAGAGGCCGCTCCGCTCGTGGGCGATGGTCAAGAAGCGGCGGGCCCAGGCTGCCGCCTGCGGCGCCGCGGTGCGCTCCTCCTGGCAGTAGAAATCAGCCAAGACCTGCTCCGCTGCCGTGGCCGGGAGCTCGGCCGTCTCCGCCGTCTGCATCGCCCAGGCCACCGCCGTCAGCGCCCGCCGGCGGAACTGGATCGCCTGCTCGGTGGTGGGCGCGTTGGTCCCCAGCCGCGCCAGGTCGCCCGGCGCGGTCACGTCGCGCCGCTCTTCCTCCCAGCGGCCCAGCAGCAGCGTCACGATCTCATGCAAGACGTCCACCCGACGCTCGGGCAGCTTCCGACCCCGGTATTTGTAGACCAGCACCAACGTGGTGCAGAGCAGGGGATTGCCAGCCAGCTCGGCCAGGTTCGGGTTGGCTGCGATGCGCGCGCAGAGGTCCTCCGCCTCGGCCTGCCCTGCCGCCGCGTTGCCGGTCAACACCTGCAACAGGTTGCCGATCAAGCGCCGATAGCCGGCGGCGTCCAGGTCAAAGACGTCGCAGACCTGGGGCTGCGGCAGCGCCTGGCGCAACGCGCCGTCATCCTGAAACGCGCGCGGGCGCGCGGTCAGCGCAAAGCGGTTCCCTTGCGGCTGGTAGCGCCGGATAAAGGCCGCCACCTGCCGCGCGACTTCGGCCCGCAGGTCGCTGCCGCCGTCCAGCTCGCCGCTGACCTCGTCCAACGCATCCAGCAGCAGAAAGCAGTGGCCGGCCGCCAGGCGCTGGCGCAGGAAGTCCGGCCCAAAGCGGACGCCGGCCCCGCGCAGGTGCTCCTCCAGGTATTCCAGCAGCGCGCGCGGCTGTGGCTCCACGTAGTCGGCAGCGCGGCGCTTGAGGAAGGCGCCGAAGTTGCGCAGCGGGACGAGCAACGGCAGCAACGGCGGCCCTGACCAGCCCAGCTTCTCCTGTTGCTCGCCGCGCGCGAAGGCCAGCGCGATGTGGCGCAGGAGCGTGGTCTTGCCGCACCCCGGTTTGCCGCGCAGCAGGAAACAGGGGTATTTGGCGATCACCTCGGGCAGCGAGAGCGGGCGGGCGGCCGCTTCCAGGCCGCGCGACCGCCCAAAACGTTCCAGTTGGCGGGCCAGGCGCGCGGAGGCCTGGGGGTCGGCCAGCTGCAACGGGACGAAGACGGTCTCCACGTCGGCCTCGGTGTAGACTTTGCCGGTCTCCGGGCGGATGAACAGGAACGAAAGCCGGCTGTGCCGCTCAAAGACCACCTGGTTGAAATAGGCGCGCAGCGCCTCGGCGTCGGAGGCCTGCAGGTCAAAGCCGAACTGTCGGGCGAAGAGTGCCAGCACCGCCGGCGGCAGCTCGTTGACCGTCACCGACCCCGTGAACTGCCCGGAAAGGACCGTCCCTACATCGCCCCCGACGGTGGTCTCTGTGCCGGCCGGGGGCTGGCGCTGATCCACCCCGGCTCCTGGGCCGTCCGGCGGCATCTGCCTTGCCCCACACTCGGAACAGAAACGCGCCGACTCACGTAATTCCGCCCCACACTGTTGACATTTTTTCATAGGCCCCTCTCGCAATTCACGCTTCACGTTTCACGCTTCACGTTTCACGTTTCACGCTTCACGCTTCCAGCCAACCTTCCCCGACCAGGCCAGGGCTCCGCGCCAGATGGCGGGTGTTGTGCGTCACCAGCGCCGCGCCGTGGGTCAGCTCGCCGACGCTGAGCGCGGTGACGGCCAGCCCCTCGGTCGGCGCGCCCCGCAGCAGCGCGATGCAGTGATCGCTGCCCAGGAGCTTCACAAGCGCCGGGATGAGCGCGCTGATGATCTTTGAGAAAATAATTCGGTCACGTGCGCGCTGAGCCCGGCGGTTAACCGCCGGGCTAACCAGCAACGCCCCGTGAACGGGGCTACGGTAGCCCGGTTTACCGGGCGTGGCTTGGGTAGCCGGGCGATTGATCGCCCGGCGCCCCACCGGGAAAAAACGAGTCGCCCGGTGTTACCGCATTTAATTTT
>Ga0067045_1028792_pt1 | contig 27482 bp, 33 predicted proteins | sample TerdegcTABiofilm_FD_59184 | JGI IMG/M metagenome (GOLD analysis project Ga0067045, IMG submission 59184) | Combined Assembly of (Gp0054472, Gp0054536) Wastewater bioreactor microbial communities from Singapore -Terephthalate degrading... | reverse complement strand
CCCGCCCGCCGAGGCTGAGGCAAACTACTACCGGCAACTCGCCAGTCAGGTCTCCATGGTGGTGGCCTGACTTAAACCAACCGGCCTCCACGATTCCCGGGGCGGTTCAGCTCGGTGTTTACCGAGCAGGCGAAACGCCGAGCTGTAGAACTCGGTGTTGCAGATCAAGTCAAGTTCATCCATGGCGACGCTGCTGGCTATGTCTCGGATGAAAAGGTCAGAGTAGCAGCCTGCGTCGGAGCAACTTGGATCGCCGGTGGTGTGGCCGGCACGATCGAGCTTCTGGCTCAGAGCACATGCAAAGAAGGAATCATCCTTGTCGGCGAACCCTACTGGCGACAGCTTCCGCCGACAGAGGGTGTTGCAAAAGGGTGTCTTGCCAATTCAGTTTCCGACTTCTTGATGCTCCCAGAACTTCTCGCGTCTTTCGCCCGCCTTGGCTACGACGTAGTTGAGATGGTTCTGGCTGACCAAGATGGCTGGGACAGATACGAGGCAGCCAAGTGGCTGACCATGCGTCGTTGGCTAGACGCCAACCCTGACGACGACTTGTTCAAAGAAGTGCGCCTTCTACTGACCTCGGAACCCGAGCGTTACGCCACCTACACGCGAGAGTATCTGGGTTGGGGTGTATTCGCGCTCATGCCAAGGTGAAAAACTTCAACTAGCGACCAATCTTGCGGCGTAAGAAAAAGTCCACCGGCATCACGCGACTGTTTTTGATGCGATGACTATGCCTCAATAGTGTTGCGTGTCGGCGCCCTGCGCCGCCAGGCTCTCGGGCTGCGCCCCGTGCCGTCATAGCCGTCACGGCCCTTCGGCTTCGATCCTTCACGCCTGCGCGCTCCGCTTGCCTGCGCGGGCCGGAAGGGTTCGTGATCCGGCATCTGGCCCTGCATCACCTCGCCATATGAGCCGGGTGCTACGCCCTTGCTCGCTGCGCTGGGTTGCTTGGCATGCCGTCCTCCCCCACGATGGCGGGCGATTGGCCGAGGTAGTCGAGGTGACCGCGACACGCAGCTGGGTATGGACACCGTCCTGGTCGAACTTGACAGGCGACGCGCGATGCGAGGCGCCGGGTGGATGCTGCAGTGGCTTCTCGCGTCGTTGCGACCCGACCGATGACACAAGGGTGGTGGCCGCTGAAGTCTCACCGCAGGCTTGGTGAACGTGCTCGGCCATGAACCTTTCGGAAAAGGTGCGTCCCAGGCGTCCTTGTCTCGTCGTGAATCCTGGCGGGGTCGCGGCTGCGCCTCGGGCTTGATGGCCGCAACCGTACGGCCCAAGAAATTTCCCCTCCGCTGCGCGGATTCCTCGCGAGGCAAATTTCCCGTGCCTGCCGGTCCTTCACGCTGTTGCGGCCCCTTCACTGCGCTGCGGGGTGCAGCCCGCCCGTCCCCCGCCTGACGGATCACAACAAGGACGCGATGGGCGCGACCTTGGCAACCCGAAAGGAAATCATCATGGCCAACATCGGCATCTTCAGCGCTCAGAACGACGGCTTCATCGGCACTGTTCGCACCCTCACGCTCAACGTCAAGGTCAAGTTCGTGCGCAACGACAAGGGCAGCGAGAACGCCCCCGACTACCGCATCCAGGCCGGCACCGGCTACGACATCGGCGCCGCCTGGAAGAAGGTCAGCCAGTCCGAGCGCCCCTACCTCTCGGTGACGCTGGACGACCCCTCGTTCCCGGCCACCATCTACGCCCGCCTGATCGAGGAAGAAGATGGCACGCACAACCTGATCTGGTCGCGCAGCAAGCCCACGGCCTGACGGCCGGTCCGATCCCGCCGCCCTGGCGGGATCGCCGCTGCAGGCCGAGCCTGCAGTCTCAGGCCTCGGCCGAACCCAGTTGGGCTTCGGTCGCGGCCATCAGGTCGGTTGCACCGCACTCCAGCGCAGCCGCGATCTTGAAGATCAGCGGCAGCGAGGGGATGTGCTCGCCGCGCTCGATCTTGCCCATGTGCGAGCGCTCGATACCCGCCCGGTGCGCCAGCGCCTCCTGCGCCATGCCCTGCCCCGAGCGCAGCGCACGCACCGCCGCGCCGAAGGCTTGCGCCAGTTCGGCATCGAAGGTGGTTGCACCGGCCGGACGGCCAGCCTGGACAGGACGCTTCTGCATGGACAGAAGCGTCCTGTCGAGAGACAATTAAAACCACGTTATCTTTAACTCATTGGCGATTTGAGCTGCCGCTTTGGTGAATCTCCGTATGGGTGTTTTCGTGCTTTTGCGTAACACTCGTGTGTCTACGTAAACCCCCAAAGCCGCATTGGCTCATTCGAGCATTCACGTCATGCCGACTTTCAGCCTTCGTGCAAGGGTGCTTTTCTGCAAAAGCGCCTCTGCGTCTTTCCGGGGAGGCACGAAAGCGGCTTCGCGATTCGGTGCTTCTGATGCAACACGTGTTTCCGCGCTGCGCCACGCACCCTGACCATGCCGACTGAACCCCTTGTGACCGACGAGCAGCGCGCGCAGTTGCTGGAGAACGGACATGCTCGCGCCGCTAACGCTCAAACCGACCTGTGGCCCGTTGTGCGCCTGTTCACGCCGGACGCGCACGCGACCTGGCTGCTCGCAGCGCTCGACCCAGCCGATGGCGACACCGCTTGGGGGCTGTGCGACGTGGGTATCGGCATGCCCGAACTGGGCACCATCAAGCTGTCGGACCTCGCGACCATCGTCGGACCTCAGCGGCTGCCAGTGCGGCGCGACCTGCACTTCCATGCCGTACGGCCGATGTCGGAATACCTGCGGCTGGCACAGGCCAACGGCTCGGTCACGGATTGAGCAAAGGATCGACGTACGCGTCAGCCCCCTGGGTCTGAGTGTTGCTGATGCCATTCCCGGTCACGATCCAGACCGAAATGGACATGACAAACACGCTGCACCACGCCATGGTCAGTCTTGCCACGATGGTCTTCCACCACGTGGCCGTCGCTTCGGGCGCGATCTTGGCGAGCCCGGCCACGATCGGACGATGAAGCACCGCACTGCCCCTCACGACTGGATCGCCGACCGATGAACCCGTAGCCCTTGCCGGCCGATGCGACGTTCCCGCACAAGAACAGGGAGTTCGCATATGGTCAATCTCAAGGACGGCCAGCAGGCCGCTCGGCCGCCGCCCTGGCACGCCAGCGCGGCCTACCTCTACGTGCTGCACTTGGACGGCCCAGCTCTGGCCTGGGAGTACCTGCGGCGCCACCCCGGCTACCGCCAGGCCTGGCGCGCGCAGGCGGCTGACGCCGCGCAGCCCTGGGGCTTGCGCATACTGGAAGACCCGGCGCTGGATGCGCGCGAAGCGCTGCCCGACTGGCTCAACGCCCGGGCCTGCGCCATTCGCGTGATACCCGACGATGACCCTGCACCCGAGGCTTCCCCTTTTGAACTCTGGCGCCTGCCGGGTCGCAAGCAGTTGCAGCACGATGGCCAAGGCCTTGTGCTTGCCGCGCGCTGGCCCGGGTGTGGTGTGCGCCTGATGCTGGCGCCCGAGTTGCACGATGGCATGCCGAACGCCTTCGCCATGCGCGCCTGCCGAGAGCCCTGTGCACGTTACCGTGATCTGGCGAACGATCTGGACCAGCTGGCCACCGCCAGTCGCTGCGAGCCCTCAGCCGCAACCTGTCCGCGGCCCAACCCCAGTGCGCTGCAGGGTTTGCTGACCCTGCAGGCCCTGGACGCTAACCAGGCGGGCGCCTCATTGCGGGAGATCGCCGAAGGGCTGTTCGGCTCGACCGAGGCCGCGTCCGACTGGCACGCCGACAGCGCACTGCGCGCCCGCGTACGGCGTCTGGTACAGCGTGGCCGCTATCTGTTGGATGGCGGCTACCGCGAGCTGGCCGGTATCGATCAGCTTGCCTCTCCGCCCCTGGGACGAAACAGTCCCACCTCAGATCGTCCCTGAGCAAAACGCCAACGTTTCCTGAGACTGCCTCCACCTGCCTGCAACCCCGCAGGCGGGCCTTCCTGACCGATGGAGGCGCCTCTCATGCGACCCTTTCCCTTGCGGCCTGCCGCCGCACCCACTCACCCGCCGCAGGCTACCGCACAAGCTGCGGCCAAGCCGCAACCGCCGCGCTACCTCACCAACGACGAGGCCGCCGACTACCTGCGCCTGTCGCCGCGCACGCTGGAGAAACAGCGCGTCATTGGCGGCGGACCGCGGTTCCGCAAGTTCGGCCGGCGCGTCATGTACGCCGTCACCGACCTCGACACTTGGGCCGACCAGCGCAGCTTCGAGGCCACCTCCGACCCCGAGTACGCCGAGCACCACTCGGCCGACAGCCGTGCACGCTGAGGGGCGCTACGCGCCCTCCCCCTTGCCAACGGCCGATGACCTTGCCAGCACCACGCCTCCAGCGCCCGACGGAACAGCTCGACCTGTTCCGCGCGCTGCCTGGCGACATGGCGCCGCGCGACAGCCAGGACCTGATGGCCTACCCCTTCTTCTCGCTGGCCAAGTCCCGGCGCACCAAGCCCATCGACTTTCGCAGCGGCAACGTCGCCATCCGCGTGGAAGGCACGCAGGAACACGGCATCGCCACCATCTGGGACGCCGACATCCTCATCTGGGCCGCCAGCCAGATCGTCGAGGCGCGCGACGCCGGCATCACCACCTCGCGCCTGATGCGCGCCAGGCCCTACGAAATCCTGCGCTTCATCGGGCGCGGGGTCTCGCTGCGCGACTACCAGCGCCTCAAGGCTGCGCTCGATCGCCTGCAGTCCACCACCGTGGCCACGTCCATCCGCGAGACCACCGGCCGACGCCTGCACCGGTTTTCGTGGATCAACGAGTGGAAGGAACTGGCCGACGCCCGCGGCACGCCGCTGGGCATCGAGCTGATCCTGCCGGACTGGTTCTACGCGGGCGTACTGGACGCCGCCCTGGTGCTGACCATCGACCCGGCCTACTTCGACCTCACCGGCGGCATCGAGCGCTGGCTTTATCGCCTGGTGCGCAAACACGGTGGGCATCAGCCCGCTGGTTGGCAGTTCGACTTCAAGCACCTGCACCGCAAATCGGGCAGCACGGCGAAGCCGCACGACTTCGCCTGCGACCTGCGCGCCCTGGTGGCGCGGCAATCCATGCCCGGCTACCGCCTGGGCATCGTGCGCATGCCGGGCACGGGCGCCGAAGTGCTGACCTTCCGGCCGGTGCCGCCCACGGCACGGGGATAAGCGGTTCATGGCCTGTGGACGGGCTCGTGCCATCGGGCGTGCGCAGCCTCGTGCCATCAGGCGTGTGTCCATCGTGCCATCAGGCGTGCCGATCGGCCGCCAGCCCAATGGCGGTGCGGCTTTGCACCTCCCGTAACTGCTCTAACCAAAATCATCTAACTGGTGGTGGGAGGGCGCCGTTTCGGTGGACAAGTGCGGGCCGGCACGCCGCTACCGCCTCGCTTTGAGCAAGAGGAGTAACGCCATGATCCTGGCCCTACTCAACCAGAAAGGCGGTGTGGGCAAGACCACGCTGGCCACCCACATCGCGGGCGAACTCGCGCTGCGCGGCCAGCAGGTGGTGCTGCTCGATGCCGACCCACAGGGTTCGGCACTGGACTGGACCCAGCGCCGCAGCCAGCAGGGCCTGCCCCGGCTTTTCAGCGCCGTCGGCCTGGCCCGCGAAACCCTGCATCAGGAGGCTCCGGAACTCGCCCGCCGGGTCGATCACGTCGTCATCGACGGCCCGCCGCGCATCGCGGCGCTGGCGCGCTCCGCCTTGCTGGCGGCCGATCGCGTGGTCATCCCGGTGCAACCCAGCCCCTACGACCTGTGGGCCAGCGCCGAGATGGTGGCGCTGATCAAAGAAGCCCAAGTGTTCCGCCCGACGCTGCACGCGGCCTTCGCCATCAACCGGCGCGTCAGCACCACCGTCATCGGCCGCGAAGCGCGCCAGGCGCTGGCGGAACAGCCGCTGCCCGCGCTGCGTTCGGAAGTGCACCAGCGCATCGTGTTCGCCGACAGCGTGGCCGCCGGCCGGCTCGCTTGTGAAACCGCGCCCGACAGCGCCGCTGCGCGCGAGGTGGCTGCACTGGTCGATGAACTGCTGCGGTGGCCGGCATGACGGAAGAACGCACGCAGCGTGGCAAGCGCATCGCCATTGGCTCACGTCCACCCGCCAACCCGCAGGCCGAGGCCTGGGTACGCCAGGGTGATGGCGAAAGTCTGCAGAAAGGCGACCTGTTCACCGCCCGCCTGACGCTGGACGTCACGCCCGCCATGCGCGCGCGCATCAAGGTCTCGGCGTTCACCCAAGGCACCACCGTGGCCGAGTTGCTGCGCGCCTTGCTGGAGCGCGAATTCCCTCAATCCCGTTCGGAGACATCCCCATGAACATGCAATTCACGCCCGATGGCACGGTCGCGCACGGCGCAGCACGTTCGTCGCTGCCGCAGCCCCTTGCGCTGCAGCACAAACCAGCCGATACCCCACCACTGACCCGCGTCTCGCTGGCCTATGTCCACCAGCGGTTCAACCTCTACCTGCGCTTTGGACAGCCGGAGCACACCGTACAGCTCGACCACTGGCGGCGCTGCGCCGTTTTCAAACCATTGGCCATGTTCTGCCGCGTGCGCTGGCAGGCCAATGACCATGGCACGACGCTGTGGCAGTTGATGGTGCTGCAGGCCGGCAATCCGCTGGATACCTTGCAGCGACTGCCCGGTGTGCGCCCGGGCGCTCGCATGTTGCTGCACGCAGAAGGCGAACTGAAGGTGCGCGCCGTACTGCAGCAGATCGACGCCATCGAGGCCCAAGGCATCGACGCCTGCACCGTCGCGCCCGCCTACTGGGGCACGCTGGGCAACCGCCTGGCTGCCTGGACTTCTGGGCCATCGGCCGCTCCGCTGCAATTGCCTGCCTACACCGCCGACCGTCACGCTTCGTTGCGGACCACGAGAGCCCTGTCATGACCGGCTCACAAGCATCCAGAACGGCAATCGCCTGTTCCGCCGCAATCGGCTTGGCGGCACTCGCCTGGGCTTCTTTCGCCAAACCCTTGCCGCGCCTGATCTACAACCCGTCGGACAGCGTTCCGGTAGGCTGGTACCGCGTCGATCCGCTTCCGCGGCAGACCGCCCATCTCCAAGTCGGCAGCGTTGTGCTCGTCCACCTGCCTGCCGAAGCCGCTGCACTGGCCGCACAGCGCGGCTACCTACCGGTGCACTTGCCGCTGCTCAAGCGCGTGGGCGCCGTGGCGCCGCAACACGTGTGCATCACCGGACAGGTTCTGCGCATCGACGGGCACACCGCCGCCACCACATTGAGCGTAGACCGCATGGGCCGCCCGCTGCGCGGCTGGCCGCAGTGCCGCCGCCTGCGGGCTGGCGAGGTTTTCCTTCTCAGCACGACAAATCCGGCGTCGTTCGACAGCCGCTACTTCGGGCCGGTGCGCGCCGCCGATGTGATCGGCATTGCGCAGCCGCTATGGCTGCAGGAGCAGCCATGACGGCCGCACGACGGCAGTCGTCGCTGCCACCGGTGCATCGCCTCACCGTGCCCGCCGACCCGGTGGGCGGTGTGAATGCACGGGGAAAGATGCAGGGCAAGATAAAAGGCCGCGGCACCCGGCCGCTTGAAAACCCTGTCTGCACATGGGGTTGGCGCGGCACGCGCCAAGGGGTAGCGGCGTGCCGCGAGAGTGCGCAATGCCGCATCGGCATTGGAGAAGGCGCGTGCTTCGCCCGCTTGACTGCGCCGGTCTTGGATGGAGTCGCCCGATGAGCCGCAGCAATGACGACCACTTTCGGATCCGTCCCGGCACGCCGAAACAGCGCGGCGACGCCTTCATCAATAAGGTGCTGCGCCAGACCAACAAGGCCGGAGCCAAGCTCGGCAATACGATTGATAAAGCCGGCCAGCGGCCGGGTTCCCGGCTGGGGCGAGGCCACGTCGCGGCCCGTTTCGCCGGGGCCTCGCTCACGCCCAACGCTCGCCGCGTGACGATCAAGGCGCGACTGGTCCATCTGGCCAAGGCCGGTCCGCGCTCAGCCGCTACGCACCTGCGCTACATCGAACGCGAAGGGGTTGATCGCCAAGGCGGGCCGGGCCACGCCTATGGCCCGACGACAGACGCGGCGGACACCGCCGCTTTCGAGGAGCGCGGACGCGAGGATCGCCACCAATTCCGCTTCATCGTCTCACCGGAAGACGCCGAACAGCTCGATGACCTGCGCACCTATACCCGGCACCTGATGGCGCAGATGGAGGCCGACCTTGGCACGCGACTGGACTGGGTAGCGGTGGACCACTGGAACACTGACAACCCACACACGCACGTCGTCCTGTGTGGTAAGGATGACACCAATAAAGACCTCATCATCTCGCGTGACTACATCGCCGAGGGGATGCGCCACCGGGCCGCCGAACTGGCGACTGAATGGCTGGGACCGCGCACCGAATTGGAGATCCACCGCACCATGCAGCGCGAAGTCGATCAGGAGCGGTGGACGGGGTTGGATCGCACCTTGCAGCGCGTGGCCATGGACGGCCTTGTGGGTGCGGAGACGCTGGCCGAGCCCCGGCTGCAACGCCAGCGGCAAGTGCTAATCGGGCGCCTACAGCGGTTGCGGAGCATGGGTCTGGCAAACGAGCAACTCCCCGGCACTTGGGCCATCCATGCAGAGGCTGAACCCACGCTGCGAGCCATGGGCGAACGCGGAGACATCATCCGCACCATGCAGCGCGCCATGAGTGGAAAGCAACGCGAGCTGGCCGTGTTCCAGCCCAGCGAGGATGGCCGCGCCATTGTCGGCCGGGTGATCGGCAAGGGACTGGCCGACGAAATGTATGACAAAGGCTATCTGATCGTCGATGGCACGGATGGCAAGGCGCACTACGTCGCGCTGCCGCCGCGGTCGGAACTGGAGCAATACCCAACCGGCGCCGTGGTGGAGGTGAAAGGTTCGACCGACATGCGCGCGGCCGACCGGAACATCGCAGCGCTGTCGGTGGACGGCATCTATCGCACCGACCATCACCTTGCGCTTGCGCAGAGCCAGGCTACGCCCGACCGTGACCCGCGCGACGTAGTGGCGGCGCATGTGCGCCGGCTCGAAGCCCTGCGTCGCGCCGGGATCGTGGAGCGTGTCAACGAAGGCGTCTGGCGCGTACCCGACGGCCTGGCCGAGCGCGGCCGTCAGTACGACGCGCAGCGTCTGGGCGGTGGCGTGTCCGTGGAACTGAAATCACACTTGCCCATCGAGCAGCAGGCTCGTGTGATCGGCGCGACCTGGCTGGATCAGCAGTTGATCGGCGGCGGTAATGGGCTGGGCGACGTGGGCTTTGGCAGCGAGGTCAAGGATGCACTGCAACAGCGTGCCGAGTTTTTGGCCGAACAGGGGCTGGCTGAGCGACGCGGGCAGCGTGTGATTTTGGCGCGCAATCTGTTGGCGACGTTACGCGGACGCGAGTTGGCAAAGGCCGCACAGGACATTGCAAAAATGACCGGATTGGAGCATCGCCAGGTATCCGACGGTCGGCGCGTGGCTGGCATCTATCGCCGCAGCGTCGTGCTGGTCAGCGGTCGCTTTGCGGTGCTCGATGACGGCATAGGGTTCAGTCTGGTGCCTTGGAAAGGGGCAATCGAGCCTTGGCTAGGACACAATCTCGCAGCGACTGTGCGCGGCAACCAAGCCTCCTGGGAATTGGGCAGGCAGTTGGGGGCGACACTATAGATTGAGGATGTTCGCTTGGGCGGTGGAGTTTTGAACCGCCCCGGAGCGGTTCCAGCGCATCGAACAATTGCGCCGCAACCGCATACCCATGCACCGCGACGGTCAGGCGCAGCGTGACCACCAACAGCCAATGGATGGCTAGGCTGCGCCTTTCCAGGCTGAGAGCGCGAATGCTCATTTTGCCCGTCGTTCACTACGAGCACGACACGCCAAGATCCATGCTGCACATGGACACCAAGAAACTCGGATGCATCAAGCGCACCAGCCAGCGCACCAACTGCAACCGCCGCAACACTGTCCATGACACTGACTGGAGTTTGCTCATGAGGCCATGAATGCGCTGCTACACCATGTCCTACCACCCGTTGCCCTTTACGGCCTCTTTGAGCAACATGCTTTCGCAACGAAACACAGGGTGTCATCCACCACCCGAACCGGGGCCTCTATGGCAAATTTAACTGGTCATCGCACCAGCTTTCGCCGAGAGTTCGCGCGAAGCATCAAGCAACAACGCCACGATCTGCTGCACGCGCGCATCGTCCAAGCGCGCGCTCGGGCCATAGACTGCAAGAGACCCAATCACCTTGCCTGCAGCGGTACTGAACGGCACGGCCATGGCCACTGCGCCCAGAATGAGCTCGTCTCGACTGATGGCGTAGCCCAACTCTCGGATGCGCCCCAGTCCTTCAAGGTAAGCCGGCTGTTGATCAGGCGGCACTTTGCCGTCGAGGTAGCTCGCCACATCCTTCACAAAGGCCAGGATCGCACGCCCGCTCGCCCCCAGTATCACGCTCTCGCTGTGCCCCACGCCACGCTTGAAGCTTAGCGGCTGCGGACTAGGAATTTCCGCCACGCAGACACGCTCCCGTCCATGGTGAACCAGCAGCGCAACGGTCTCGCCGGTCTGCTCCCACAGGCGGCGCATCATAGGCTGCGACAACTCCGCTAGGTCTAGGCCTGAAGTCCAGACGTGGGCTAGGTGTGCCACTGAGGGTCCGAGCTGGAAGCGCTGCGGCTCTCCCGTGGCCACTATGAAGCCACGCAACTCCAGGGTCTTCAGCAAGCGGTAAAGGGTGGGTCGGCTTAAGTCGACACGCCGCAAAAGTTCGCTTGCGCTCAGTTGCCGGTCTCCCGCCCGAAAGGCCAGCAGGATGTCAAGCGCGCGATCCACCGAGCGCACCCCCTCTCCCGATTTTTCGGCTGGCCCCCAACGGGCGGTGCTTTCGTTGCTCATGATCGTCCCGTCTGCCTAGTGCTGGTAGGTGGTGATTGTACGAATTACGTCCACCAGACGGACACGACGTCCATTTTCTATGACATGAATCAAACCGCCAAGATAATGGACAGGCGTCTCATCTGACGTACACCATTAGGAGACCCCAAATGAACAAGGAAATGTCTGAAACGCTTACCCGCGTCGGTCCCGGCACGCGCATGGGCAACCTGCTGCGCCGCTACTGGGTGCCAGCGCTGATGTCGAACGAGATCGCCGAGCCGGATGGTCCGCAGGTACGCGTACAACTGCTAGGCGAAAAGCTGCTCGCGTTCCGCAATTCCGACGGCAAGGCCTGCTTGATCAGCGAGTTCTGCTCCCACCGGGGTGTGTCGCTGTACTTCGGCCGCAACGAGGAAAACGGTGTTCGCTGCGCCTATCACGGCGTCAAGTTCGATGGCATGGGCAAGTGCGTGGACGTGCCGTCATCGCCCCAGGCTTGCGCCCGGATGCACATCAAGGGCTACCCCTGCATTGAGCGCGGCGGCATCGTTTGGACCTACATGGGTCCGGCCGACCAGCAGCCTGCACCGCCTGAACTTGAGTGGTGCACGTTGCCACCCGAGCATGTGTTCGTGTCCAAACGGCTGCAGTATTCGAACTATCTCCAAGCCATGGAAGGCGGCATCGACACCGCGCACGTGTCATATGTGCACAGCTTCGAGGTGGATGGCGACCCTATGCACCAGGGCGTCAAGGCGCTGGACTACATCAAGGCCGACGGCAACGTGAGCTTCGAGATCGAAAAGCAGCCCTTCGGACTGAGCCTGTTCGGCCGTCGGCTTGGCGAGCCCGACTCCTACTACTGGCGCATCACGCAGTGGTTGTTCCCTTGGTTCACGCTGATCGCGCCATTTGGCAATCACGCGCTGGGAGGCCACGTTTGGGTACCGATCGACGACCACAACTGCTGGGCTTGGAGCATCAACTGGCAGCCTAATCGACCGCTCACGGTCGAGGAGCGCACCGCGATGGAGGCCGGCAAGGGTATCCACGTCGAATACGAGGCACCAGGTAGCTTCATCCCGAAATTCAGCCGCGACAACGACTACGGTATGGATCGCAAAGCCCAAAAGGACAAACGCTCCTACAGCGGCATTTTCGGCTTCGCGGCCCAGGACTACTCGTTACAGGAAAGCATGGGCCCCATCCAGGACCATGAAGCAGAAATGCTGCTGCCAACCGATAAGGCCATCGTGATGGCCCGGCGCATGCTGCACGAAGCCGCATTGGGCCTTGAGCAAGGCGACACACCGCCGGCGCTGAACGCCAGTGAACAACACGTGCGTCCTGCCGGAGTGCTCCTGCCCCGAGACCAGGACCCCGTCGAATGGGCACGCCAGAACCTAGCCGACGCCACCAGCAAGCCAGTCTTCAGCCTTTGACGACATCCCTTGCCATCCCTACGACAAAACGGAGACAACCCATGACATTCATACGCAGGCTATTCGCCGCAATACTGATCGCCACTGCGACGACCTCTTCCGCCTGGGCTCAGGGCACGCCAAACTGGCGTCCCACCAAGCCTGTACGCATCATCGTACCTATCGTCGGTAGCACCAACGATGTGTTGGCCCGTCTGATCGCCCCGGAGTTGCAGAAGGCATTCGGCCAACCCTTCGTGGTGGAGAACAAACCCGGCGCTGGCGGCAACATCGGCGCTCTAGAAGTCTCGCGCGCTGCGCCAGATGGCCATACGCTGCTGGTAGGCTACAACGGACCGCTGGCGATCAACGTAACGCTGTTCGACAAGATGCCCTACGACCCGACCAAGGACTTGGCACCCATCACGCTGGCAGTCAAATCGCCTCAGTACCTGGTGGCAAATCCTGCGGCTGGCTTCATCAACGTGAAGGACTTCATCGCCAAGGTCAAGGCTGAACCTACCCGGTTTTCCTACGGCTCCGTGGCCATGGGTAGTGCTTCGCACCTGACCATGGAGATGATGAAGTCTGCGGCCGGCTTCCACATGACGCATATTCCCTATCGCGGCGCTGGTCCTGCTGTCACCGATCTGATCGCAGGCAACGTGCAGGCGGGCTTCTTCGTACCCGGCAACGTGCAGGGCTTCGTGAAGGAAGGCCGTCTCAAGCTGCTGGCCTCTACTGGCCAAAAGCGCTTCCCAAGCACACCGGATGTTCCAACGCTCGCTGAGTCGGGACTCAAGGACTTCGAGGCCACTTCATGGATCGGCTTCCTCGCGCCGCCAGCCACACCACCGGGAATCATCAATCGTTACAACGAAGAGATCGTTCGCATCCTGAAGTCACCAGAAACACAGAAGCGATTGCACGAGATGGAGTTCGAGATCGTCGCCAGCAGCCCCAAGGAGTTCAGTGACTGGATTGGCACTGAGATTGGGCGCTGGGGAAAAATCATCAAGAGCACCGGCGCCAAAGCGGAGTGAGCTGAGATGAGAACTTCCCGACTGGCGGGGCGCACCGCGCTGATCACCGGCGCTGGCGCTGGCATCGGCGCGGCCGCCGCAGCGATTTTCAGCCGCGAAGGTGCGGCAGTAATGATGGTGGATGCGAACACGCAAGCGCTGGAGAGCACACGTGCCTTGATCGAACAAACGCAGCCCGACGCACGACTAGCGTGCATGGCGGCCGACGTGGCAGACGAGGCCGCAGCCCTCGCGTCGGTAGCTCAGTGCATCGCGCTCTGGGGCGGGCTGGACATCCTAGTTAACAACGCCGCTATGCGCAACTACAGCGCAGCCGCCGATGCAACTCCCGCCGAATGGCAGGCCATGGTCAACGTCAACTTGGTGGGCATGTCCAACTATTGCCGCGCAGCGCTACCAGCGCTACGGCATTCCGGCATCGGCAGCATCGTCAACGTCTCCTCATGCTATGCAGTCACTGGCCGCAAGGGCATGGCGCTGTACGATGCGACCAAGGCCGCGCAACTGGCCTATACGCGCACGCTGGCCTTCGAGGAGGCATCGCACGGCATACGCGCCAATGCCGTCTGCCCCGGTTCGACGTTGACTGACTTCCACCTTGGCCGCGCGAGCAACGCCGGCAAGAGCGTAGATCAGCTCAAGACCGAACGCAAGGACACCTCGCTGGTCGGCCGCTGGGCCGACCCCGCCGAGATCGCTTGGCCCATCCTCTGGCTCGCATCAAGCGAGGCCTCATTCATCACCGGCACCACGCTGATGGTCGATGGCGGCCTGCACATCATGTAAGTCATGGCCACAACCACTCTGCAGGCGCTCGTCTTCCAGATGCGCCACGAAGCCACGGGCATCATCAGTGTAGAACTGCGCCCCACTGCGCCAGCATCTGCATTCCCCGCTGCCGACGCTGGCGCGCACATAGACCTACACCTCGGCAACGGTCTTGTGCGCAGCTATTCCCTCATCAACCCGGGGGAGGCACATCGCTACGTTGTGGCGGTGCTCAACGACCGACGCAGCCGGGGCGGCTCACGTTTCGTACACGAACAGCTTCGCGTTGGCCAGGTGATCACCCTCGGCGGACCGCGCAACCATTTCCGACTGGACGCGGATGCGCAGCACAGTGTGCTACTGGCCGGTGGCATTGGCATCACACCGACCTACGCCATGCTGCAGCGCCTCGCGGCTCTAGGGCGCGAGGCGCACCTCGTCTATTGCGCGCGAAGCCGTTCCGAGGCGGCCTTCCTGGCCGAAATCGAGGCCCTTGCCAGCGCAAGTGACGCCCGGCTTTCGCTGCGATGCCATTTCGACGACGAGCAAGGAGGACCGCCAGACCTCGAACGCTTGCTCGCAGGCCATCCACCGGACACGCACTTTTATTGCTGCGGCCCCGGGCCCATGCTCGACGCCTACGAACGCGCTTGCGAGCGCTTGGGACAGCACAACGTGCACCTAGAGCGCTTTGCTGCTACCACGACGGTCGCCCTAGCGACACCCGCCAGTGGCTACACGGTAGAACTGCGCAGGAGTGGCCGCACGGTCCAGGTGCCACCCGGCATGTCCCTGCTCGACGCGCTCATCGAGGCCGGCCTCAACCCCGACCACAGCTGCCGCGAAGGCGTGTGCGGTGCGTGCGAAACCAAGGTCATCTCGGGCGATGTCGATCACCGCGACCAACTGTTGTCCAAGCAGGAACGCACGGCCAACAAGTCCATGATGATCTGCGTCTCATCTTGCCGCTCGGGCTGCTTGGTACTTGACGCCTGAAGTCCAGCACCTCGTTCACAGCAATTTCTCAGTCATCAGCTGATGACACAAGGTCGCTAGCGTGAGGCTCAGCCACGCCTTTTCAATCTGGTGACCTTGCAAGCCACTCCACGGAGTCTTTACTGGAAATTCACCTCGACAAGTCACCTTCTCAAGCAATATCATTAGCCATATAACTATAATTGGAGACGCACTGTGGCATTAGCCAGCCAGAAAGATTTTGTGTCCGGACTCATGTTCATGGCAGTGGGCGGCTCGTTCGCCTGGGGCGCCGTGGACTATGAAATCGGCGATGCCGCCCGCATGGGTCCCGGCTACTTTCCCTTCATGCTCGGCCTGATCCTGGTCTTGCTTGGGGTTCTGGTCACCTTCAACGCCTTCAAGTCCGGTCCGCCCGGGGGTGACAAGATCGGTGCGCTCGCCTGGCGTCCGCTGGTGTTCATTCTGGGTGCCAACCTGCTGTTCGGCGCGCTGCTGGTGGGTATCCCCGCCTTCGGCCTGCCGGCCTTTGGCCTGATCGTGGCGATTTTTGGCCTGGTGATCATGGCCGGCTATGCCCGCGAAGGCGCCAAGCTCAAGGAGTCGGTGATTCTCGCCACCATCCTCGCCATCGGTAGCTACCTGGCCTTCGTGAAGATGCTGAACCTGCAGTTCCCCGTGCTGCCCTGGTTCTTGGCCAACTGAACCCGAGGAGAACAACAACATGGATCTGATCAACAACCTCGCTCTGGGCTTTGGCGTTGCCTTCACCTTCCAGAACCTGATCTACGCCTTCATCGGCTGCCTGTTGGGCACGCTGATCGGCGTGCTGCCCGGCATCGGCCCGCTGGCCACCATCGCCATGCTGCTGCCGGCCACCTATGGTCTGCCGCCCGTGGCTGCGCTCATCATGCTGGCCGGCATTTACTACGGCGCCCAATACGGCGGCTCCACCACCGCCATCCTGGTGAACCTGCCGGGTGAATCCTCCTCGGTCGTGACGGTGATCGACGGTTACCAGATGGCCCGCAAGGGCAGGGCAGGCCCTGCGCTGGCCGCCGCTGGCCTGGGTTCGTTCTTCGCTGGTTGCGTTGGCACGCTGATCCTGGCGGGCTTCGCGGCACCGCTGACCGAGCTGGCGCTGGAATTCGGCCCGGCCGAATACTTCTCGTTGATGATCGTCGGCCTGATCGGCGCCGTGGTGCTGGCGTCCGGCTCGCTGCTCAAGGCCCTGGCCATGATCGTGCTGGGCCTGCTGCTGGGCCTGGTGGGCACCGACGTGAACTCTGGCGTCGCACGCTACAGCTTCGACATCCCCGAGCTGACGGACGGCATCAGCTTCCTGGCCATCGCCATGGGCGTGTTCGGTTACGGTGAAATCATCCAGAACCTCTCGCACCCCGACGAAAAGCGCGAAGTGTTCACCGGCAAGGTCAACGGCATCATGCCCACCGCTGAAGACTTCAAGAACATGATTCCCGCCGTGCTTCGCGGCACCGCGCTGGGTTCGGCGCTGGGCATCCTGCCCGGCGGCGGTGCGCTGCTGTCGGCCTTCACGGCCTACACCATCGAGAAAAAGACCAAACTCAAGCCGGGCGAAGTGCCCTTCGGTCAGGGCAACATCCGTGGCGTGGCAGCCCCCCGAGTCGGCCAACAACGCTGGTTCGCAAACCTCCTTCATCCCGCTGCTGACGCTGGGCATTCCGCCCAACGCCGTGATGGCGCTGATGGTCGGTGCCATGACCATCCACAACATCCAGCCGGGCCCGCAGGTCATGACCAGCAACCCCGAACTGTTCTGGGGCCTGATCGCCTCGATGTGGATTGGCAACCTGATGCTGGTGGTGCTGAACCTGCCGCTGATCGGCATCTAGATCAAGCTGCTGACCGTGCCCTACAAGTGGCTGTTCCCGGCCATCGTGCTGTTCTGTGCCATCGGCGTGTACTCGACCAACAACAACAGTTTCGACATCTGGATGGTGGCGCTGTTCGGGCTGATCGGCTACGGCTTCATCAAGCTCGGCTGCGAACCTGCGCCGCTGCTCCTGGGCCTGATCCTGGGCCCGATGATGGAGGAATATCTGCGCCGTGCACTGTTGATCTCGCGTGGCGACTGGTCGGTGTTCGTCACCCGTCCGCTGTCCGCCAGCCTGCTGGTAGTGGCCGCGATCCTGCTGTTCGTGGTGCTGATGCCGTCTGTTAAGAAGAAGCGTGAAGAAGCTTTTGTCGAAGACTGAAAGTACCCTAGTACCTGAGGTAATACCTACGTTTCACTAAATGACCACACGAGGCTTTCAACATGACCAATGAATTAAATGACCATCCACTTGACAATTTCTCAAACTGCCACGAAGGAATTATTTCACACCTGAATAAATTTGAACAGATCACCAACTTTGTTGAGGCTGCTACAAGCGCTAGGAAAATAGCCGAAGACACCATTGCATTCTTCAGGGCCGCTGTATTTGATCATCATGCAGAAGAAGAAAGAGATCTATTTCCGGCCGTCCTTGCCAGCGCAATGCCTGGCGAGGAGCAGTCCATCGTCCAGATGATGGTAGACAGACTCACAGCAGAGCACCGCGAAATCGAGTCCCAGTGGGTTCGTATGGAGCCGAATCTTTTGAGACTTGCCAAAGGGCATCTTATAGAAATCGATGGCGCGGCAGTTCAGAAGCTCGTGGCTCAATACACTGCACATGCAAGTATGGAAGAGCGCGAATTCTTACCTCTGGCGGAGAAGATCCTTGGTCGGACGGATCCCGAAATGGCAAAACTCGGGCTTGCTCTACATACACGCCATGTCGTTCGTGCGGCACGTCGCGGCTTGAGAGGCTCCTGATTGAAAAATGACGAACCCTTAAAACCAAGATTTTAATTTTGGGCACAATGTGAACTGAAAGCACCACAAAAAGAGACAAGCACCTATACCCAGCAAAAGAATGAGAATGATGCACTTACAGAAAAATTTCAACTTCAGCCACAGAAAGCCTACTACCTGATTAGTAGTTAATCACCAATCAGGCACATGCAAACCATTCTAGTATTTGATGATCTTCGCGCTTTTGTCGTCGTGGCACAGAGCCAAAGCATATCTCAAGCCGCAGCGAAGCTGGATCTTGCGCAACCTGCTCTGAGCAGACGCTTAATGCGTCTTGAAAAGTGTGTAGGCACACGCCTAATCGATCGGAAATCTCGAGGAATCACACTGACTCAGGAGGGGCGTACCTTCTTTAAAGACGCTCAGGGTGCTGTCTCAGCGGTGGTTACCATGGAGAAAAATCTCCCATCATTCAGACATAATCACTGAATGGCTTGTGACGTTTCAGCATCCCTCAGCAATGGGTATGTGCACAGACTCACGCTCCACAGACATGCCAATCACCATTAGGAGTCCGGCCTAAAAGTCAAACCGGTATCCGTCTACGGTAGCGGGTCAATTTCGCTGTTGCTCAACGGGTTTCTCCTGAAATCGCAAAGAGAAATCTACCGCATCTACATCCTTGATCAATGCGCCAACCGAGATTCTATCCACCCCCGTTTCGGCATACGTTCGAAGGTTTTCGTAGGTAACTCCACCAGATATCTCAAGACTGCAGCGACCTTTGGCCAACTCCACACAAGCTTTAATTTCTTCGAGTGACATGTTATCCAGCAACACCATCTTCACCCCTGCATTGAGGGCCTCCTCAAGTTGCCGAAGGGTTTCGACCTCCACTTGAATGAACGAGACTAGGGATTCGACCTTGAGCGCTGCATTGAATGCGGCGGCAAGTCCACCCATGGCCGCAATGTGATTCTCTTTGATCAAGATCGCATCAAAAAGCCCCATACGATGGTTCATTCCACCACCGCATCGCACCGCATACTTTTCTGCCGCTCGCAATCCTGGTATTGTTTTTCTGGTGTCCAGAATCCTCGCTGCAGTTCCCTCCACGGCTTCAACATAGTGGGCCGTCTTGGTGGCAACAGCACTGAGCGTTTGCAGCCAATTCAAGCATGTTCGTTCAGCAGTCAGTAGCTCGCGTGCCACACCTTCGATCTCAACCACTTTTTGTCCTGGTTCGCATCGATCTCCGTCATCCAGAAACCAGCGAGGCCGAGCGTTCGGTGCTATCTGCCGAAGCACCTCGTCGACCCAGGGACGACCACAGATGACGGCGGATTCCCTGCAGATGATGGCGGCAACCGCCCTGCGATCTGCGGGGATGAGCGCCGCCGTCAGGTCTCCCGTGCCCACATCCTCTTCCAGTGTGCGTTGGACATCCGCGTGGACTTGTTCATCAAAGGTCATCATATGAAGAGGTGTTGGATATGTTTTAGGTTTGCTCAGCAGCAGACTGATTGCTCCTGATGTTACGACGCAGGACCACAGGCTTACCGCCCAGGGTACGTTTGCACATCCAGTGCGCCAAGGCCGAGTCGAGGTAATCCGCATGACCGGGGAACCAGGCGGCCAGTTCGCTACCCAGTCGGCGGCAAACAGCCACGTTGCCGACGGCCAGTTGTCGCCTGACCTCATGGATGCTTTTCAACACGGCGGCGTGTTCGTTGATGTGACACTCACTGGCAGGGAAGTCGGTATCGCGCATCCAGCGGTTTTCCATCTCGAAATGGTCTTCACAGTGCAGGGCAAGCGTGTTGAGTACGCCCTCCAGGTCGGCTTCTTCTGCCCGTTGAAGCGCCTCCACACATTCGACGAATTCCCGGTGTACCAAGTCCATGGGTGTGAACCCAAGAAGGTAGCCATCATCCCAACTGATTGCTGAATTCATTGGTCACGTTACTCATAAAAAGGAAACAGTTCTCCCCTGCTCCATGTGGTCAGATGTGGTTACTTGGTGATGAGCAACACGGAGAGCGCGGTCAGCAGCCCCAGCAGCAGACGTCGAAACACGGTTTCACTGAGCCGATGACGAAGCAATCTTCCCATTCGAAGGCCGACGAACATGGGAATCAGGGCGAGGCAGGACAGAGCGACCTCAGTCCAACCAAAGCGTCCGTACCACATCATGGTCCCGTACATGGGTACAGAACCTAGAAGATAGATGATGCTGATGGACCTGATGAACTCGTCTTTGTGCAGCTTGAGTGCCAAGAGGTAGGCAATGAGTATGGGGCCCGTCAAGGTCGAGACGCCAGCCATTACGCCTGCGACCCCGCCAACCAGAGGCCCCATCCACCGCTCCTGGCTAGGGTTCACCCGAAAAGTTGCTCCAACGGCCATCATTCCTACGGCGACCATCACGACGATTGCTAGCAGAACATTGAAGCCCTGCACAGACAAGTTCCTTGTTAAATGGATAGCTGCAAGCGTCGCGACGAACTGGCAGACCAACAAGCCACCAAAACGCCGCAATCCCTCATTCAGCCTCTTGCCTTCAATGGCCTGCCACAGATTCGAAAGCAGGACCGGCATGACGAGCAGTCCCATCGCCCTTGGTGCAGGTAGAAGAAGCGACAGCAAGGGAAGCACCACAAGCGGCAGCCCCACTCCCAGAGTTCCCTTGACCAGCCCCCCCAGCACGATGGCTCCAAAGCATGCAAACCAAAGTACAAGGAGGGACAAAGCAACACCATCGACAGGCATCATTCAGCTTTGAGCTCTGCGTGCTTTCCTGCTTTCGCCATTGCTTGATTTTCTTGCTCGATGACTTTCCGGTAGACATCGCCACCAGCCCCTACGGGTTCGATACCGGCGATCTGGAACTTCTCGATGACATCAGGCAGTTTCACAACTTGTGCAATCTCATCAGCCACCTTTTTGGAGATCTCAGGTGGAGTCCCCGTTCGTGCCAGCACGCCAACGGAGACTGAAAAGTCAAACCCCGGGATGGTTTCTGCAATCGAAGGGGTATCGGAAGCAGAAGCTGAACGCTTGGGTGCGTTGCTGGCCAACACAATGACCTGACCACTTTTTACGAACCCCATCATGGACGGCAAAGCGGCAAACAAGAAGTCCACTTGCCCCCCAACCAGCGCCGGAACCGACTGACTCGATCCACGGAACGGAACGTGGACCATTGAAAGTCCAAGCTCCGACTTCAAAGCTTCCATTGTGAGGTGGTGCGTGCTTCCAATCCCCGAAGACCCATAGGTGAACGCTCCAGGCTCCTTCTTGGCGCGAGCCACAAACTCCTGAAAGGTCTTGACTCCACTTTTAGGGTGCGCCACCAAGAACAAAGGCGAGCGGGCAATCAGCGACACAGCCTGCAGATCCTGTCCGACAGCGTACTTGGCCGCCTTGTTGATCTGCGGAGTAATGGACAGCATGGAGCCATCGGAAACAATGAAGCTATACCCGTCGGCCGGCAGCGCGGCGAGTGTTTGTACCGACACGACGCCGTTACCCCCGGGCTTGTTTTCCACCACAAAGCCCTGCTTCATCCGCTCCGAGAGCTTTTGCGCGATGACCCGCGCCACGGTGTCAGGCAAGCCGCCAGGAGCATAGGGCACGATGAACTTGACCGGGCGGTTGGGGAAGTCACTCGCCTGCGCCTGCGAAAGACTGCACGCAAGGATGGTCGTCACAGCCAAGGCAGCAAAAAAACGTCGTTTCATGGATTGTCTCCGTTGGTGGGGTTGAAGCGAATCACCAAGCATTTCTGCCTTGCCCCCGGAAAGAGCATGTGCGACAGTGCTTGTTTTTTTCTTAGATAACTAAGATAATCAATTTTTCCCTCTTGTTTGACCTTTGTCAAGAGTGGATACCACCATGTTTTCTAAGCAAGATCACAGACCATGACTACAGACGAGACAATGCGCCCCCTCTTGGTGACCCACAAGGAGTTCATCGCTACAGACACCGTTCTTTTCGAACTGAAATCCCCTGACTCTTTGCCTCTGGCCCGCTTCACGGCGGGAGCGCACATTGCTGTACGGGTTCCCAATGGGGCGATGCGCCACTACTCTCTGTGCAGTAACCCCGATGAGGCAGACCACTATCAGCTCGCGGTCAAACGAGAAGCGGACGGCCGGGGGGGATCGCAGAGTCTGGTCGATGAGGTGAACGTGGGGGATACGCTCATGGCCGGCACCCCAAGCAATTTGTTCGGGCTGAGCGACAAGGCGAAGAGTTTCATCCTCGTAGCGGGCGGCATAGGCATTACGCCGATGCGCGCCATGATCCATTCACTGCGAGCGGAAGGCTTGCGCAGTTTCAAGCTCTACTACCTGACTCGCACACCTGAGTCAGCCGCCTTTCTGAACGAGCTGCGCTCGCCTGAACTTGCCAGCAGTGTGGTTGTCCATCACACCCACGGCGATCCCGCAAAGACATTCGACTTGTGGTCCGTTTTCGAGAAACCTCAGGCGGGTGTGCATGTCTACTGCTGTGGCCCCAAGCGTTTGATGGATGAGGTCAAGGACATGACTGGGCACTGGCCCAGCAGTGCGGTGCATTTCGAGAGCTTCGGTGCGGATACGAAACCCCACGCAGACGACAAACCATTCGAGGTCGAGTTGGCCAAAGCTGGCAAGACGCTACTGGTACTGGCCAACCGCAGTATCCTGGACGCGTTACGAGACCATGGCATCAGGGTGCCGAGTTCGTGTGAGAGCGGAACATGCGGCTCATGCAAAGTCCGGTTGCTCAAGGGTGAGGCGGATCACCGAGATCTGGCATTGCTCCCGGAAGAGCAGGAAGATCACATCATGGTTTGCGTCTCCAGAGCGAAGTCCGACACGCTTGTCCTCGACCTGTGATGGCAACGATGCAACCGATCAAGCTTGGCGTCCTAGGACTTGGACGCGCATTTACGTTGATGATTCCAACCCTCAGCAAAGACCCCCGCATCGATCTGGTCGCTTGCTTCGATACCAATGCAGGTGCTTCAGCGGCTTTTTCGAAAGCGTTCGGTGGTGTCGCGCACACCTCTGCAGACGCACTCTGCGCAGACCCGAACGTCGAATGGATCTATGTCGCAACGCCTCACCAGTTGCACGAAGAACATGTACGTCTTGCTGCCAAGCATGGGAAACACGCGCTCGTCGAAAAGCCCATGGCGTTGTCGCTTTCGGAATGCGAGCGCATGCGGGAGACCTGCGAACAAGCAGGCACACAGCTGATCGTGGGTCACAGCCACAGTTTCAATGCCCCAGTGTTGCGCGCGCGCTCAATCATTGAGTCGGGGCGGTTTGGTCGTGTCCGCATGATTCAAGCCATGAACTTCACCGACTTCCTCTACCGGCCAAGACGTCCGGAAGAACTGGATACAACGAAAGGGGGTGGTGTTGTCTTCAGCCAGGCGGCACACCAGATCGATATCGTTCGATTGCTTGCCGGAGGAGAGGTCGCTTCCGTCTACGCTAGAACCGGGGGGTGGGACCGGCAGCGCCCCACCGAGGGAGCGTACACCGCCATTCTGAACTTTCGTTCCGGCGCCTTTGCCAGCGTGACCTACAACGGGTACGGTTTCTTTGACACCGACCCGTGGATGGGCGGCGTCGGCGAGATGGGGTGGCCAAAGAACACCGACACCCACCGACTCACCCGAGAAAAGTACCTGAGTACACAAGACGAAATTGCCGAAGCCCGTCGGAAAGCCAACCGGAATTTTGGTGGACCGGACTACGTACCAGATCTTAGAGGCGCACCTACCGCCTTTCAACACTTCGGGCCTGTCATCGCCTGCTGCGAACAGGCAGACCTCCGTTTGACGCCCTATGGCGTAGAAATTCACGACGTCCATGGCGTACACCTTGATGCGCTGCCACCGCAGGCGGTTCAACGTTCAGAGGTCGTGGACGAAATGTGGTCAGTGGCCAGGGAAGGTGCAGCGCCTACCCATTCTGGCGCCTGGTCCATGGCAACGATGGAAGTGTGTCTGGCGATCCTCGAATCGAGCAAGAAAGGAGGCGCTATCATTTTGGAGCACCAAGCCGCAGTACCCGCCATTCGGCGTTGACGCTCCCAATGACCAGCAAATCCATAGAAACACAAAGCCTTCTTCATCACTGGCGAGAATCGGTCCCCAACGATCGTCTCGCCCATCTAGTCCGTGATGTTGCGCGGGCTCAGATGCGTGCGCTTCAGTATCGTCTATCACCCTTCGGCGTGTCATTTGGACACTGGACGTTCCTCCGAATCCTTTGGATTCGCGACGGACTGACCCAGAAGGAGCTGAGCGATCTGGCGGGCGTGATGGAGCCGACGACCTTCTCGGCCGTGAAAGCCATGGAGCGAATGGGTTTCATTGAACGCAGGCACCTTCCCGGCAACAAGAAGAACATGCACGTTTACTTGACCGATGCTGGGCGCTCACTTGAACATGTACTTGTGCCCTTGGCGGAAGAGGTCAACGAGATCAGTGCCGATGGACTTCCCGATCGCACGCTTTCTTTGGTGAGGAATGCGTTGGTGAGGATGATTGAAAACTTGGCACATGAAGAAGAAACCCGCGCCACTCTAGTGGGCGACGCGGGCGACTGAAGCGCAGTAGGTCACCAATCTTCGGTTGCTTGCATGGGCAAGAGCGCCTCAGATGCTGTAACTCTCGTAGGTAGACGGGTGAAAGAGCTCATCCAAACCCACTTTTCTGCACGACAAGCCTTGCGCATGGTGGTGATGCAAGAACGCTTCAATCGTCTTTCGATTGGGCTCCACCCCGTATGACCAGAAGTCGTTTCCAAGCGTTTCACGTGCCGCCTTGAGCTGTTCTTCCACAAACGGCAGCGTTACCTTGGTGGCAGAGGTATCCGCCAGGAGCTCCAAGGCCTTCGCCTTGGATTCACCAAAGGCCTTGAAAACGGCTGCCGGCAACCAGCGGTTCTGCTCTGCGAGCTCTTTGCGAATGCCCACCACGTGCATGATGGGAAAGATGCCTGTCCGCCGGTAGTAGTCCTTTGCCACCGTAGTCGGATCATCGAACAGCCAAGCCACATTTGGGTTACTCAACGCCGCTCCGCTGGGTGGTCGTGGTGCGATGAAAGCATCGATCTCACCTTTGTCGAGCAGGTCGGAGATGGTATGCCCTGCCGGAGCGGCCTCAATGGTCACGCCCGGAGGAAGATCCAGTTTGATCTTCTCCGGACGTCCGGGCGTGTCGATTCCGCCTCTGACCCAGGTCACGTCCTCGGGATTCACGCCATAGTCGTCCTGCAAGATCGACCGTGCCCAAACCACCGCAGTCAGTTGATACTCCGGCACGCCAATACGGCAGCCCTTGAGGTCTTCAGGCTTTTTGATGCGGTCCTTCCGAACATAGATAGAGGTATGCCGGAAGGCGCGTGACAGAAAAACCGGCACGGCGATATAAGGGCTCTCGCCTTTGGCGTGCTTGACCAGGTAGCTTGAAAAGGAGAGCTCGGTAATGTCGAAATCCCGGCTCCGCATGGCCCGAAAAAACATCTCCTCGGGATTCAGCAACATGTACACCGGGTCGCATCCATCGATCTGGACACGCCCGTCGTACAGAGCACGGTTTCGGTCGTAGTCGCCCATGGCGACCGATATGTGCAGCTTTGACATCAAGCGTTCGCCCCCTCTGTCACCACGTAGGAGCGATCCATCTCTGGACTGTCCTGACCTTCAAGCCATACGTAGCTCACTTCATGGGTACGCCAGTCGACTGTCTTGGGAATGACGCCCTGGAACGAACACACTTCTTTCGGGATGCGCTTCTCTCCGGTTCCGATGGCCTCGCCTGTCGCCTGGAAAGCTTGAACAGCGTCCACCATCTGTTTGCGAAACTCGACGATGGCCATGTCGCTGGCACCCAGCCGGTCGTGGCTTCGATCGGCGATTTTCCCCATGGTGATCCACATGGCCATATCCTGATTCGGAATGCCGGAGATGCCCGTGAAGTTTCCGCTCTTCATCGCCTGACGGTCTTGCCAGAAGCGATTCTCGTAGTTGCGCAGCGGACGGTATTGCTCATCCAGGTCCACCCCCACGGTCTGGCCCAGGAACTTGCGCCAGGTCGCCGTCTCCGGGGTCTGCGACGGATGACCCCAACCAATGAAGTAGAAGCAGGTATTGGTGTCATCCACCGGCACATTCACGTTCGCCACGTTGTACAAGTTGTTGGGCGGGATCAGCACCGTCCATGGCGCAACGAAAACCGTCGTACGCACATAGTCGTGCGTCTGCGCGTTGAAGATCGGCCGTCGCACCGCAGCGTAACGGAATCCGAAGCTGGCGCGCTGCACTTGCATCCGCGGCGCTTTGTCGGTCGAGGGGCGCAACCAGTTTTTGTCCGTGGCTTTGGCACCATCGACACGCGCAGGGACCATGTCCGAGCTGTGCAGACTCGAGCTGTGGGCAGAGTCAATCGCACCTTCAAGGATCTGAGCCCAGTTCACAGGAATGATCACCTTGGCAACGCTCACACGCGTGTCCGCCGTGGGCGCCCAACGGGGAGGCTCGAACTCCGGCATGGTCTCAGCCGGCCCCATGTAGGCCCAGACGAAACCACCCCACTCCTTGGTCGGATAGGCCTTGTGCTTGACCTTCTCCAGCATGCCACTGGCCTCGGGCTCGGAAGACATTTCCGTTACGTTGCCGCTCACATCCATCTTCCATCCGTGATAGAGACAGCGAAGACCACCCTCTTCGTTGCGGCCAAACACGAGCGATGCCCTGCGGTGAGGACAGTATTCATCCATCACACCAACTTCGCCGTCCGTGTTTCGGAAAACCACGAGATCTTCTCCGAGGATGCGGGCTTTGACGGGCGTCCCATCTGGCTCGGAGACCTCTTCGATTAGACAGATAGGAACCCAATGCCGGCGCATCAGTTGCCCCATGGGTGCACCGTTTTCAACACGGCACAGCAGATCGTTTTCTTCATGCGTAATCATGGAAATCTCCTGTAAGGATGGGAAAGTGCAAGGAGGCACTGCGTTGAAGTATACTTCGATATCTAAGTATTTTTTCAAGGGTTATCCCTTACCACTGCCTCTGCCAGTCTCTTTGTCTCAGCAACCACCTAGGGCGAAGGCCCTCTACAGCATGAGAAAGCTTCCATACAAATTTAGTTCTCTCGCGTTTGCGTTCTACATGGCAACCATCATTGCCTTCATGATGTGTCTGCTCCTAACGGCCATCAACACCGGAGTTGACACCCAGTTCATTCAACGGGTACTGAGTACCTACGTAATCGCCATGCCAGTGGCCTTCGCATGCGTCGTCTTGGTACGTCCGCTGGTCCTCTATCTCGTCTCAAAGACCGTGGCCACGAACGCAGGTGACACATGAAATGACTTCGGCATCATCTGAGCACTGTCCAATTCAGACGCGGTCACGATCAGAAAGGACAGCCATCATGAACCGCCCCGGGTTTTGAGGAGGCTCTTTTCCCTGAGAGGATAGAGCCATGAGCAAGAAGTCGAACCAGTTTTCACCCGAAGTGCGCGAACGAGCTGTTCGCATGGTGCTGGAGCATCGGGG
>Ga0067045_1004059_pt1 | contig 27486 bp, 18 predicted proteins | sample TerdegcTABiofilm_FD_59184 | JGI IMG/M metagenome (GOLD analysis project Ga0067045, IMG submission 59184) | Combined Assembly of (Gp0054472, Gp0054536) Wastewater bioreactor microbial communities from Singapore -Terephthalate degrading... | reverse complement strand
GTTCGCCGGAGACGCATGGGTGGATGCCGGTTACGGGGAGGCGCTTCTGCGGATCTACTGACGCCTGAGGTCTGACCTACCACAACCTGATCGAGGGGGCCGCAAAGGCCCCCTCGCGCCTGACTCCTTCCGCCCAACGGGCCACTCGGGTTGCCGAGAGCGGCTACACACGCCGCCCCGGCGGTATCGAAACGCCGGGGAGCGGTGCGGGAGACGTCCAAATGCGGGACGCGGGCTGATCTTATGCGCAGAGCCCGGCGGCGCGGGCGGCGCCGACAAAGAAGGCGCCCAGACGATCGCTCTGTCCGGGCGCTGAGGAGGTTCAGGTTATGCTGCGGGCTACCGGATCCAGGAGTTCTCCTGGCGAATGTAGTTCTCAACGAAGCTCACTTGCTTCCAGATCTCTCGGACGGCACAGATGTCGCTGACGAGCAGCGAGGCAGCTGCCCCCCTCTCGCCTGCGATGACCGGCGCAAGGAACGGCTTGAGCGTGCCGGCCGATAGGGCCGATGCAAGGTTGCGCACGAACTGGACGTCGCTGACCAGCCGATCCACTTTCTTCTTGAAGGCGAGCTGGGTGTCGCCGATGTGGCGCATCATGCGCCGATGGTAGGCGACCTGTCGCTGGACCGAGTACCGAAGGCCGGTCTTCGTCAGGTCCATGGAGAGTACCGCCGTCTTGCGCTCCTCCTCAGCCAGTTTCAGGAAGTCCCCGCCGAACGCCTCGGCGAGCTTGTTGTAGCCGAGCTCCTTCATCTTGTCGCCGATGGACGAACGCAGCCAGTCTCTCGGGCTGTTCGGCAGGTCGTTAACGTCGGTCAGCTTGTTGCCGATGGCGGTCAACGCTTTGCGCGTCACCCCGGCCCAGCCGGCAGACCCGGCCAGCGCCTTCTCGGCCTGCTGGACCGCCTTGTCGGAAAGCATCTTCTTGATGTTACTGAAGGCGAGGTCCATGCCCGCCGTCGCGAGCGCCTTGACCCAGTCCTGGAAGATCAGCCACGTGTAGACCATCGCCATCTTGCGCGTGTTGGTCTGGATGTCTTCCGCGGGCGTTCCGATGGCCAGCGGCGTATGATCGGGGACGCTCTTGGCCGGTACGGGACCCAGCTCGCGCTCGAAGTCCCATGTGTCCGGCGAGGAGCCGGGCCACGAAGGGAAGACCCCGACCTCGTCCTTCAGGCTCCGGAAGGCCGCTGGGAGGCGGATCTCCACTTCGTCGCTGACTATGCCGCCGATCTCCGCGCGGAGCTTTACTTTGTGCTCTCGCTCCAGCGCGGGATGGGTCTTTTCGGCGATCCTGAGCAGGTTCTGCCAGTATTCGGCAAAGCTGCTGGATCCATAGGACCACGGGCTGCTCATGACGCTGGTGCCGCCCACGGGTGCGCCAACCTGCAGGAAGAGCGTGTAGCCGTGGAACTCGCCGCCGGCGCTTTCGGCCACGACCCAGGGCGATCGTGAGGTGGCGCGATAGGCCTGCTCCGCGTCGTCGCCAAACAGGATGCCCACTCCGCGGGCTATCTGCTCCAGGATATTCCTGTCGGCCGGAATGGGCGGAGCGTTGGGCGCTGCCGCCTGCTGCAACAGGTTCACATTGCCGCGGTGAGGGCGAACCAGCTTCTCCAGGGGTATCTCGGTGAGCTTCTCTCCGTCCACCGTCACGGTGAGCTTGCCCCCAGCCACGAGCTGGTCGGGATCACCCACTTCGATGGCGAGCGAGAGCAGACAGAAGAGAGTCATCGGGTGGCTGAGCATCTCCACCTCGCGTTCCCGGGTGCGATGCAGCAACAGGCAGTGGACGTCCTTGGGGGTCTCCTCGCCGTCGTGCTTGTAGGATCCGAATGCCTTACAGTGGGTCACGCCGTCGTCGTCGGTGTAGCAGCCTTCGGGACAGCCGGCGTTCCAGCAGCGGAGCGCGATGGCGGTGTCCTTGAGCACCTGCCGCCAGTACGCGGGCAACGGCGTCCACATGTCGCGCACACGGAGGTCTGTCCGGGGGATGTAGATGGTCTCCGGCGTTGCCCGAATCTGCTCGTTCGTCAGTGGAGTGTCCAGTTCCCCCGGGCCGGGATCCTTCTGCTTGGCCCTCTCGGTAAGCTGGTCGCCCTCCTTGACGTAGGCTCGAAGAGCCCGTACCTCTTCGTCGAGAAGAGACCGAACCTTCGTCTTGATGATGGGCTGGAGCCGCGCCGCAGACGCCGGCCGTGAGCGCACTTCCTCGAGCGCCATGATGATCGAGCCGACGACGATGTCGGTCAGGATCTGTTTGGACCAGAGCACGCCCGCGTAGGAGCCTCCAGCATCGTTCTCCATCGCCGCGGACGATGCCGCACGGAGCGCATCGGCCGCCTTTGTGTAGGGGGGCACGGCATTGAGGGCCGCTGTCAGGTTGGGGCGCGTGGTGCTGTTCGCCCAGTTCAGCACAGCCTTGAGAAGCGTCTCCAGCGCCTGGGGATAGACGACTGCCGCCTTCTGCAGCGCATTGGGAGGCGTGCGGGACATGGCCCGCTCCATCTCGCGGATCTGGGCCTCGGTAGGCATGCCCGGGATGGGTTCGTCCTTGTCGGGCTCGTCTTTCTCCGGTTCATCGGGACGCAGCTCCTCGGTCGGGATGTGCCGGAAGGCTTCGCCCGCCTTGTTGTCGCCGATGATCATCACCGTGAACTGCGTGCCCGGAGCATTGTCGCGCTTGCCCCCGCCGACGGTCGCGATCATCTGACCGGCGCCTTCGCCTTTCATGGCGACTACCGTGAAGCTGTCACCGGTCGGGTCCATCTCCTGCGTCTGAATCTGCCAGCCCGCGGCCTTGAGGCGGGCGACGTGCCAGTCGAACACCTTCTTCGCGGCATCCGGCGTGACGAGCACCGCTCCCGGCATATCGGGGTCCATGCCCGGAGCGATCAGGCGTTTCGCTCCCGGATACACGGGGAACTCAGCGGCCCGAGTTGCGGGAGCGACACATGCCGCCATCACCAGAACCGCACACGGAATGAGGCATCTGCGGACCATGACTCATGCCCTCCCGCGGCTCACCGCAGCTTGTCCAGGGTCTTCTGCAGCGACGCCGGAGCGGGCGAGGGCACGCGGTTGAATGCCGCTCTGGCGGGCACGGCGCCGGGGTTGGAGTAGGGCACGAACGACTGCAGCGCGTTGCCCGCAACCCGAGGCTGTCCGGCTCGGACCGTTCCGTTGAGCGACTCGCCCTGCAACTGAAGGGTCCAGACCATTGACAGGTCGTACGGACCGGAGATGAGCTTCTCGACCACGGGCGCCGGAATCCGCGGATCCCACATCTGCGAGGCGGCGGCGATATGGGTCCGGAGCGTGAGGACGGAGCCTTGCTGAGACCAGTTGCCCGCGCGAGGGGTAGCGGCTGGATCGGGATGGGCCATGACCCAGGTGCCGTTGGTATGAATGGCGAGGACCACGCCGGTCTGTGGATCATGCCACATGCCGGTAACCGCAGTCCCCGTTCCGTCGCTCCCGCCGGCTGTGCCCCCTCCTGAACTTGCTGGCTGCACTACGACGTAGTCGAGGCCCATGCTCCCGGGGTTGGGATCGGCTTTGGATTGAGGGTTGGTTCCGGTGAAGCGCATGCCGAGGAGAAAGTAGCTTCCCTGAACATCCACCGTGCCGATGTCCACTTTGGCTGGAAACGAGCGTTCCTCAGGCCCTGCGCTGTACAGGTCGAGCGTGCGTCCGGCCGCCCTGCCGTCTAGCATCGGCTGGAAGATACCGTAGTCCCATGACTTCACGATCCCGAGCGTGACCGCGTACTTCCCCGGTTTCGGCACGGGTACCTTGAACTCGACCACATCGCCCGGTTTCTCCTGTCCGACCCAGTGCGCGATATGATCGCCGCTGAACGTCCCGGGCTCGGCCAGATCGGTCATTTCCTGTCGCTCAACGCCGCCCACGGAGGCGCGAACCACCTCGAGGTCCTCAGCTTCCAGGCGGTTTGAGGGGCCTGTCGGAGTTCCGGTCTGTGTGGTGGCGCCGCTGCCGGCGCCCCCTTCGGCGATCGCGGTCAGGATCACATAGTCGAGCCCCATGCTGCCCGGGTTTGGCTCGGCCTTCGACTGGGGATTGGTGCCCGTGTAGCGCATGGCAAGGAGCAGGTAGTCCCGCTTCACCTCCACAGACCCGATATCCACCCTGGCGGGTATGGTCTTGTCCTCGGGGCCTCCGGAGAAGAGGTCGAGCGCCCTGCCTGCGTCTTTGCCATCGAGCATCGGCTGGAATATGCCGTAGTCCCACGACTTGACGAGACCGAGCGTGACGCGGTACTTGCCGGGCCCCGGAACAGGGACCTTCAGCTCAATCAAATCGCCGGCGTTCTCCTGACCTGTCCAGTGCAGAATGTGATCGCCGCTGAACACCCCGGGCTCGACGAGGCCGGTTATGTCCTGAGAGGTCCGTTCTCCAGCCGTAACCCTGACCACTTCCAGGTTCTCCGCCTCGAGCTTCTGTTGAGCGGCGACGGACGACGAGGCAGCCACCAGCAGCATGAGCGGCCACAACAGGCGCGATTTCATGTCATCCTCCTAGCGCATGTTCTGATCCAGAGGATCATAACGACCGGAGCTTGACAGAAACCTTGACGGCAGGGGGGAATCCGAGACCGTAAGCGGAACATAATCCCCATGACTGCCCAGCAAGCGCCGCCGCTCGGACACGGCGTGCCAGACGCTGCAGCCGACGACACGACGCTGCACATACGGCTGTTCGGGGCCTTCGAGGCGCGCCTTGGTCCGCGTCCGCTGCCACGCCTTCGAACACGCACCGAAGCACGGTTGCTTGCCTTGCTGGCGGCACAGTATGGCAGGCCTCTTCGGCGGGAATGGATCGCCAGCGTGCTCTGGCGGGATTCCGATCGTGCCGACACGTGGCTGATGGAGGCTCTATCCCGCGTTCGACGCAGCCTGGGGCCGCATCACGGCCGGATTGTCAGATGCCCGGACGCCTCGCTCTGCTTCAATGCCGATGGTGCCCATGTGGATCTTGCGGCGTTCGACCGGGCCGTTCGAGCCGGCTCGCCAGAGGACCTTGCCCGGGCGACGGCCCTCTATACCGGTCCGCTGCTCGACGGGTTCTCGGATGAATGGGCTGTGGCCGCGAGGAGCCAGCGCGAGGAAGAGTACTTGCAGGCAGTCGAGAGCCTGACCGCCCACTATCTGAGGAATGACCGTTCGCATGAGGCGATCCTGCTGCTCCTGAGCGCGACCGCCGTGGATCCGCTGCGCACGTCTCTTCACGGACTGCTCATGGAAGCCTATGTGGCCAACCACGATCATCCTGCGGCGTTGCGCCTCTACGGAGCGTTGCGGCGACGCCTGATGGCGGAGAATCTGCCCGTTCCTGCGGATCTGGCGGGTCTGGCGCGGGCCATTCAGGTGGATGCGCGGCGCCAGTCCCGCGATCGTGCATCGGTGGCGCGCACCCGCACCTCGGCGGAGGTCCCTGCGACTTTGACGCCGCTTGTCGGTCGCGAGACCGAAGTGGCAGCTCTGTGCGAAGCGGTGAGCCGACACCGGCTGGTTACGCTGACGGGCATGGGAGGAGTGGGAAAGACCAGGCTCGCGATCGCGATCGCCGAGCGGCTTGCCGGAGAGGGGATCGTACGCCCCATGCTGATCCGTCTCGATGGCGTGCCGAGGGAGGGCGATGTTGCCCGCACGGTCTGCGCAGCGCTTGGTCTCGGGGATCGCGGCGGCGGGCATCGGATGGAGGCCATGGCGTTGCGCCTTCGGGCGTCCGGGGCATTGCTGATCCTCGACAACTGCGAGCATGTGCTGCGCTCGTGCAGCAACGTGGTGGTGGAGCTCATCGGCCGATGTCCAGCGCTCCACATCCTGTGCACAAGCCGTCGCTCTCTGGGCATACCCGGCGAGATCGTGCGATCCGTGCAGCCGTTGGCCTGCCCGGACGTTAGCCCACGCGATGATGTCGGTACCGGCGCCTGCGATGCCAGCACGGACGCGCCGGCCGTGCGGCTCTTCATCGAGCGCGCAAAGGCTGCAGACGAGCGCTTTCGGCCGACTCCTGAGCACATCGGAACCATCGCGCAGATATGTCGAACCCTCGGCGGGTTGCCTCTGGGGATCGAGCTGGCGGCGGCCAGACTGCGTAACGTTTCGCTCGCTGCATTGGCGCGGTTAGGCGCCAGCGCCGCCCAGCCGCTGGCGGGCCTGCCCGAACGGCAGCAGACACTCGACGCATGCATTGCCTGGAGCTGCGACCTCCTATCGCAGGGCGAGCGCGAGGTTTTTGAGGCGATCTCGGTGTTCGTCGGCGGCTTTGACGCGGAGTCGGTAGCAGCGGTGGTCTCGATGCCTGCGAACGCCGTGCAGTCAGCGCTGTCGTCGCTGGCTGATCACTCCTTGATCACCGCTGCAGGACCAGATGGGGCGACCCGCGACCGGATGCACGAGGTGATCCGCCAGTATGCCCTGTCGCGACTGGACCCCGCTCGCCTCGACGATCTGCGGTCGAGGCACCTGCGACGTTTCATAGCCTATGCATCCATCGCCGATGGGTATCAGCACACGGAGTCCGAGAGCCTGTGGACCGATGCGCTGGCCCAGGACCATGACAATCTCCGCGCGGCCTGCGCATTTGCCCTGGCGGACCCATCAAGACTGGACGAATGCCTCGATCTCGGCGCAGCGCTGGAGTCCTTCTGGGACATCCGCGGCTACACATCGGAGGGACGGGAGTACTACGCCGCTGCCGTTCGGATTGCCGAAGCCTATGGCACGGCGGCTCAGATCGCGCGTGCGCACCTGGGCGCCGGACGCATGGCGATCGCCGAGGGCGATGGCCGAGGAAGCGAGCATTTCGACCGGTGCTGCGCGCTGCTTCGCCCGGACGGCCCGTCGGCGACGCTGATTGACGCCCTGCTGAGCGCCGCGAGGATCGCCGAGGCGCAGCGTCAGTTCGGCGAGTGCAAGAGCTATGCCGAAGAAGCTCTTGGCCTTAGCCGCATGTTGGACGAGCCTCTGCGCGCTGCAGAAGCCCTGGGCCTCCTCGCGCGGCGCGGTCTCAGCGACCGATCCTACTCCGAGGCAGCACGCCATGCGCGCAGCGCCATCGCGATCCAGCGGGAGCTCGGTGAACGCGTGTGCGAGGCGCGCACGACTGCCACGCTCGGCCTGATCGAAATGCGGCGAGGGAGGCGCGACGCGGGACTGGCGCTCGTGGATCGGGGGCTTCTCATGCTGCGTCAGGGCGGTGCGCGCAGGGCGCTGGCGATCTGGCTGAACATACGGGGCGATCTGGCGCGAAAGAGCGGGGCCTATGAGCTGGCCATTCGTTTGCACGAAGAGGGGCTCGCGATGTTCCGAGCGGATCATAACCTTAGGGGCGCCGCCTGGGCGCTGGTGAACCTCGGACAGTGTGCCATGGAACAAGGCCATCTGGAGGACGCACGGCCGCTTCTCTGCGAGGCTCTGCGCATGCGAGCCGATCTCCACGACCTGAAGGGCATGGCCGAAGCGCTCGAGACGCTGGCCAGGCTTGCTCTGGCGACGGCGATTGCGGATGCGTCGGAGGCCCGGTGTCATGCCCGACGGGCCGCACGGCTGCTCGGAGTGGCCGACGCCGTTCGCCAGATGATCCGCACGCCTCCCGACGCAACCCTGCGGCGCGCGCAGCGGCTCGAGTTGCGGGATGTCCGTCGGCTCATCGGGTTACGGGCCGCTCGACACGAGTGGCACGCCGGTCTGGAGATGCCACTGGAGGCAGCCATCGCGGATGCGCTCAGCGCGTAGCCCAGCGGCCGGCGTCGCGGACCGCGCGAAGCAGGCGCATACCCCCGTGGCGGATCAGCCGGCTTGTGACCAATCGAAGACCGCCGCCACTCGGGGCCATGTCTGATTGAGCAGCGCGTCATACACGCTGTCGCAGTCGGCAGGATCGGCCAGCGCATACAGAGAGGATACGTCCAGGCGTCCCTCGGCAAGCCACTTCATCGCGGCGGCTATGTTGCCGTAGATGCTGTTGGCCATGTAGTCTGTCTCGTGCAGGGGCACTTCCCACTCCCAGCCGCTGCGGACCACGGCATACCTGTGGAAGATGGCATGCAGGAGCTCGTGGGCTGTCAGATCGGTCTTCTGCGTCCATGGCACTCCCACGAGTACTACTTCGCCCCGTTTGCGCACAACCTTGCAGCCGTCGAGTGCGGCCGCCTCATGGCCCGCGCACTCAAGCACCAGGGCTGCTTTGCCCTCCACGTCAGGATCGCCAAGTGGCACCGAAGGCCGCACGTCGCGCACTCCTGCCTGGCTGGCAAGGCTCTGTCGGGCCTCCGATGGGTCACACCCGATAACCCGGTAACCGCAGGACTGGAAGATCAGGGCGCCGAGCAGTCCCACCGGGCCGAGCCCTGTTACGATCACGGTCTGGGGCGGTCGTGCGGTGGTGGTGGTGAGCGTGCTCATCGTCACACACATGAGGCGAGCAAAGACCGCATGGTCGGGCCGAAGACCGTCGGGAATCGGTACGACCAGGCTTCGGTGTACGCGCTGGAAGGCGCGATGAGGACCCAGGCAGAACGCCATCGAGCCCGGAGCGATGTCGTGTACGTCCGAACCGACGGCCTCCACCCGGAATGCGGCGGCATAGCCGGGGTGGCTGGGGAATGTTGTGCCCAGGTAGTTGTAGTTCAGCTCGGTTCCGGTGCTGATAAGGCTGAATGCCGTGCGGCCTGCGACTTCGTCGGCGCCGATGGGATCGGCGGCTGGCCGGTCGGGCAGAAGCTCGGCTCTGCGGGGCGCGGTAATGGTGACGATCTTGTCGCGGGACATGGGTCACTCTCCCTTATACGGTGCGTGGTGTCCGGATGGGCTGGCGCTCCGATGGTACCCTTCAGCGACGACGATCATCCATCGGCATGCGTCCGCCGATGGAGGCGCCCTGCCGCCGCGGCATCCTCCAGTATGCGCCGGATCACTCCGATCTCTATGATCATCCGGCGCCCGGTTTGCGAGCGTGCCGGTCAACGGCTGTACTGAAGCGAGGCCCCGCGACTTGCCGCGTTCCGGTCATCGCCATTCGGTCTCCTCGGCACCGTGCATCCGCAGGATCATGCTGAGCTCGCCCTGATGGGTCATCGTGTGCCGAAGCGTGTAGAGCATGCGGCCCAGCACCGTCTTGCCGGTCCAGGGGAATGCGTTCGGCGCTTCGAGCAGATCGTAGTCGCTCATCGCGGCGAGAGTCGCCGTGCTTGACGCACGAACTTGGTCAAGGTACGCGAGGAGCTCGGCACGCGACATGAGGTCGCCGACAGGGGCATCCTCGTCAACGTCTGGCCGTCGGGTGTACTCCTCCGGCGAGCGGCTCATGTAGAAGTCCACCGTCTTGATGGCATGCAGCGCCCAGCGCGCTGGAACCAGCCCCGGCGAGCCGCCGGTCCTCCACTGCTCGTCGGTGATCCGCTCGATCGTCGCACGGAGCATCTCCCACGCGCGATCGAACTGCTCGACGAGGTCGGAAGCGATCTCGTTCGTGGCCTTTGTCCTCCCCTCTGTTGGTTCGCCGCAAAGCGTGTTCGCTGTGGCGTAGAGTGCACTCGCGCCGAAATCGCCTACGGCGTCGCCAGCCCAACCAATTTGGTCATCTTCGCCAGATCATCCGGTAGTTGAACCGCCGGTTCGGCGCGGTGTCGCCGTCGGTACAGAGCGAGATCAGATCACCTGCGCTCCGACCTGCTGCTCTACTTGCTTTGTGAGCTCGGTAAGAAATCGCCGGATGTCATCAAAGACGTGGCTGTCAAGAGGCCAGTAGCCCCGCTGAGCGCCCTCGCCAACACGCACATCACCCTTGCCGAATCCGGCGAGGAATGCATGCACCCATGACTTCGGCCGGTTAGCGAGCTCCGCAAATGCGGATTCAAGACACTCCAGGTAGCTGTTGACACAGAGCGCTCGAGCCTGGCAGTCCTCTTCGGCAGCTTCGACGCACAGCCTATCCAGGTTGCCTGGCACGATCGCGATGCCTGTCCCCGGTCTTCCAGGGGCGACCAGCATGTTCTCGCTCGGTCTCGGCCATCCAACGCTGGCAAGAGCGTCCGCGGCACTGGCGAACTCTCTTGCCGGGTCGTCGTCACCGTCGCGGATAATCCCAACTGCACGCAGCTTCTCCCAACCGGGCGCCAGGGAGAACGCGCGGATGCTTGAGCGGATGTCGTCCTTGCCGCTAGCCCAAGCGAACTGGCACGGCCCTATATTATGCTTCGTGCAAAGCGTCTCGTAGAAGCGCTTCTCATCAGGGCCCTCCACAATCACAAGGATCGGCTCGGTGATCTCTACTCGCTTTCGCTCGGGCATCACCGGACCTCAAGCCCGATGTCGCTCGCGGCTTCCAGCGTCTTCACATCGTATGTGACGGCGCACGTCCGATCCTCTACCCGATCTATGCGATGCAGCCGGAACGCAGAAGGGTCATCCTCGAAAGCAAGGCGCGCCGCGTCGATGCACTCGGCGCTGTGGGTGGTTGCGAACACCTGAGCGTCAGCGTCTGCTGCGGCCTTTCCGATCACCCGAAAGGCGTCCAGTAGTACGGTGTGGTGCAGACCAGTCTCGATCTCGTCTACGAGAACGACCCCGCCGGAAGCGTTCGCGATACGCAACACAATGGTCGCAAGTCTCTGCATTCCGTCGCCCATGATGGGAAGCGGCATTGGGCGAAATCCCGGGAGCTTGCCGTGGATGACTGGTTGACCTGCCACCATCAGTAGGCTGAGGCCTTCCAGTTCGGGCTCGATGATACGCAGAGCATCCTCAAGCAGCCCGGCGCGTCCGTCAATGCCCAACCGTGTGAACATGTTCGCCTCTTCCTCAAGGGGTGTCTTGGTCCGCGCACCGATTATGAAGCCGGGAAAAGGCGGAGGAGGTAGCGCATCCGGTACGGGCGCAAGCCCATCGGTGCGCAGGACGGCGTAGAATCTCTGATCCTTTCCATTGCGGTTCACAACCAGCTCGAGGGCAGCCAGCGTAGTCGGGCCTTCTGGGGGCTGTCCGTTGATGCCCGCCGCTTGCCTCCTCGTATATGGCGCGCCAATCCGGCTCAGGGCTTCTGGGTCAGACACATCGCGCAGAACGATCACATCGGCGCCGCCTGAGGCCCGGGTGCCGGAAATCCTTATGTTCGCACTCAGATCATACTTGAGGAATAGATCCGCCCACGGCCGCGGCTCAACGTTGGTTTCGATGCGGTCCAAGCCTCGCCTGGCGTCGGCCGTGATTGCCAACATAGGGTTGTACCGCCCACACAGGATGAAGAGCGCCTCCAGGATGGCCGTCTTCCCGACGTTGTTTCGGCCGGCAAGGAAGTTAACCCGGGCAACGTTGCCGATCTGCAGGTCCGGATGGCCTCGGAAGTTCTCGATGCGGAGCGAATCATACATACTGTCCTCCTTCGTGGCGATGCTCGCACAGGCAGACACATCACCTCAGGAACCTCGTCCATTATGGCGCGTGCTCCCCGGCTCCGGCACCGTAACTCGTCTGCCTTCCTACCTCTTCCACACCATCCGGTAGTTGAACCGTCGGTTCGGCGCGGTGTCGCCGTCGGTACAGAGCGAGATGGGGTCGCGCAGCTCCGCGGGGTTGTCGCACCACTTGAAGTCGAAGCTGACAGCATCGCCGACCAGGCCGAGCAGCTTGCGCGGTAGGGCGAGCTCGAGCCTCCTGCCCGCATACCGCATAGGCAGGCGCGCGACCGGAACCCACGCGCCGTCGGGCCAAGAGCCCTTGTAGCGCATGAGCGTCGTCGTTGAGCCGTCAATCACCCGCCGGTTCACCAGGAAGTCGTAGCCAAACCAGCCGGTGCTGGAGTTCCTGTCGGCGTCGATGAGCAGGAGCATCCAGTTCGCCCCCGTGTGGGTTGTGATGGGCTCGCGCGTCTCCGCAAAGAAAGCCACCTGCTCGGGACCCATGGCGACCTTGCACGTGACAATGTCGTTGCGTCCGGACTCGTTCCGGTAGCGCAGTCCGCCGTAGCCCGGGTAGTCCCGATGGACGGTGTCGCCAACGGTGTCCCGGTACTCGACCTTCACGCGTGACCAGTCGGTGAACGAGCCGTCCACCGTGATGGCATTCACTCCACGGTTCACGGGTATGGGCCGCACGCCCTTGTAGCGCCGTATGTTCTGGGCCATCTGCATGTAATAGTTGTCGGTATAGCCGCCCTTCATAGGCTGGATGCAGCGGTTGAACTCGGCGTTGTACTGGTCCACGAAGAAGTAGTTGCTCTGACGGCGCATGAACGGGAAAGTCGTGCCTTCGGCTGGCGGGTACTTGCCCGCGGTCCACTCGTTCCAATCGTTGATGTAGAGGAACTGGGGGTTGGCTTTGAGCGCTTCGTCCCATCGCTCCTGGAAGTAGATCCCATAGCCCTCCGGCCTCGAGACGGTCTTTCCGAGCCACGGGACGAATGTCGGCACCGGAAGGTCCCGATCGTTGAGCTCGGGTTCGCCCTTCTCGCGCGTCCACGACTTGCCCACGAGGCTGGAAGGGTGCTGGGCAGGCGTGACGGCTGCTTCTTCGCGTTGGCCCCTGTGCGTCGAGACGAGGTCTTTGGGGTCCATCTTCTTTACCAGCTCGTGGGCCAGATCGTAGCCGAAGCTCCAGTTGTCCTCGGTGCCAACGAACCGCTTGCCGGCCCACTGCCAGTAGCCCCACCACATCGTGCGGAGGGTGAAGAACTGCTTCACTTCTTTCGTGTAGTCTCTGTAGTACTGCTCGGCGTAGTCCGGATCGCCGTAGTGCGGATGGCCAGGATCGGTCTTCGCCTTGGGGTCGTAGTTAGGGTTGGCGTTCTGGTACTGCTGACCTGTGGAGTCGGCGAATGGCGTGCCGTTGTAGAGCAGCAGCGGCTTGCCGTCCCAGAAGAACCAGAGGTCGCGATACTTGCCGGGCTTGTAGATCTTCTCGTACAGGTCCTGCACCACGGAGATGACGGGGCCNTTGAAGGCCCAGAAGCAGAACTGGGGTACCTTGTTGCCCTCGGCNTTCATCTTCTGCATCACGGGGAAGATGACATCCCACTCGTCGTAGTAGCGCACGGCGTTCGTCACATCCATGACCAGCACGTCCACCCCGGCGTCGGCCAGCATGGACATGTCGCGTCGGATGACCCATTCGTCCTTGCTCAGAAAGTAGCCGAACTCGGGCTCGCCCCAGTGATACGATCCATCCTTCCAGAGCGGGTGCTTACCGTCCAGCCTCGCCGACGGATCCTGCGCCAGTATCCTGCTCACGTCGGCGCTGAAGGGCCTGCTGAATCCATTGTGGAGCGCATCGCTGTGCCAGGCGATGTAGAAGATGCCCACGACTCGCCGTTGGTCTTTCTTAACTGGCCCCACAGCCTCATACGAAGGCATCGCGCGTCCGAGGGCGTCGTTCGCCACCCATGTGTCGGGATAGATATCGCGGATGGGTTCGGGGCCTGCGGCCGGTACGAGAAGTGCGGCCAGAGCGGACAGCACCGGTAGGTTCACGATGGTCTCCTTGCGATGACAGCGCGTTTTCGAAGGGCACAGGCAGGTACTCCGAGCACGCGCGTCGAATATGCAGCAAAGCCCGGCAGTCGGCCGTGCGCTCCTGACGGACTCGAGAGTGCATAAGATCGGGCGGACCGCAACAGGAGTCCACCATGCGCCGTCGAGTGTCGTTCGCTGTCGTGCTGTGTTCGCTGTACCCTCTACTCTCTCCTGCCCATGCCGGACCCCTGCACCACGCATCACTCCAAGGACGCGCTCCCATCACACGATTACCCAACGTGTTGGGAAACGACACCTAACGTAGCATCGGGGCGTTCGGAGCAGAACCGGGATCACCGTCTGGCGACAACGCTGACGTCGGCGAGATTGATCGCCTTCCATGTCATCGGATCGCCGGGGCGGAATGCCAGGGTGATCTCGCCGGCCTTCTTCACCTGGAACGGGCCGACAACGATGGAGCGGTACTCGTCCCATGATCCGGATGCCGGCACCGCGACGGTCTTCTTCGCGCCAGAAAGCTCGACGCTCAATGCCGCGCCCGAGTGGGGCGTCGCGCACATGAACCTGACCTCGTAGGGACCGACCTGGGTGATCCGCAGCTTCCATGAGACCCAGTCGCCTGCCGAATCCCAGAAGCCGAGGTTGTCACGATCGCCGCGCCGTTCCGGGCGGATGCCCGGTCCATGGAGCGCGGCATCCTCGATCTTGAGCGTGAAGTTGCCGTCGGGCTGAGCCTCTACGATGGTCGCCTGCGGCTCAGGCGGCGTGAAGTCGCGGAGGCGCGATCCGGTGATCTTCAGGCCGATCGCCACGTCCGATAGCGGGGCCGAAGGCAGGGTCACCTGCAGACCCTCGGCATCTTGCCGCCACTCGATCTTGCCCCGGTAGCCGAGCACGCTGACGTTGCGGACCCGACCGGCGCCGGTCGTAGTGGCCAGCGAGCGGATCATCAATGTGCCGTTCTCGGGGCGGCCCATGGCGAACGCATAGAGGACCCCGCGCTTCCACGTGAACCGGATGTCCGAGGATGTGTAGGCGTAGTCCTCGGCGAAGTGACCGCCGCGGGCGCGCGTCGAGCCTTCGCCGAACGTAATCCAGGGCCGCGTGCCGTAGATCCCTTCGCCGTTGGCCTCCATCCAGACCGCCATCTGCTCCAGCAGCGTCTCGACTTCAGGATCGAGCGAGCCATCGGGGCGCTGGACCACGTTGAGGAGCAGGTTGCCGTTCTTGCTTACAATGTCGAGCAACATGTGGATGGTCCAGCCGATGTCCCGGTACCTCCAGTCGGCGTTGTAGTACCAATCGCCTATGGAGGTGTCGGTCTGCCAGGGATACGGCAGGATGCCGGGCATGACGCCTCGCTCCAGGTCATCCACCCACCGTCCGTCGCTCTGCTGCTTGCAGTTGTAGACGACCTGCGGCCTGACGCCGACGCGATGCGGGTCGGCGTTGTAGAAGTGCGCGATCATGGCCCTGCCCCAGTCATTGCCGAACGGAACGCCGCCGTCGGTATAGAGCAGGTCCGGCTTGTAGTGGTCCACGAGATCGCGGATCCGATCAAACCAGGTCCGATGCCATCTCGGGTGGACGGTGTACCAGCCGGTATCCCCGGGTTCGGCAGCCCAGTGATACAGGCTCGCCCATTGCGGATCGGCTCCGTCGTACGGTCGGCCTGCCAGCGGGCCTTCCTTGTCGGATCCGTGGCTTGTCTGGAACCACGTGAAGCTCGCCCCCAGATGCTCCGAGACGCCGAACTTCAGGCCGTGTTTGCGAGCAGCCTTCTGCCACTCGCCAACTACGTCGCGCTTGGGGCCCATCTTCACGGCGTTCCACGGGTTGTGCTGCGAGTTCCAGAGATCGAAGTTGTCGTGATGGCAGCCCATGCTGACGAAATAGCGCGCACCGGCCTTCTTGTAGAGGGCCATGAGCCGGTCGGGATCCCACTTCTCCGCCTTCCACAGCGGAATGATGTCCTTATAGCCCTGTTCGGTGGGGTGGCCGTAATGCTTCAGGTGATGCTCGTACTGCCGGTGGCCCTGAATATACATGTTTCGTGCATACCAGTCGCCGGCCATCGGGACAGCCTGCGGTCCCCAATGCGCCCAGATGCCAAGCTTGGCGTCGCGAAACCAATCGGGACATCGGTACTGCTTGAGCGAGTCATAGGTGGGCGCAAAGGGACCGGGAGCGATGACAGGGAGCTCGCCATCGTCTTCACGGACCGCGCATGCTGAGCTCGCGGCAATGGCAAGTGCGAGAACCAGCAGGCAGACATACGGCGTCATGGTGGGCCTCCAGAAATGCGTGCGATGGCAAGCATGGTACCCGCGCACCGAGGCGGCGAGCGCCTCCGATGTTGCGCATAAAGGCTAGCTGAAGTGGATGTGGTAGCTCTGAACGGCCGGGTGGCCGGTCATGCCGAGCAGCCCCCACACGATGCCGGTGAACAGGTACCGGCCCATGGCGATGCCGAGGAAGAGGGGCACAAACCGCGAGTAGGCCGCATGGCCTCCAAAGCGAAGGATGAGACCCTTGACAATCCAGGCGACGAAGAATGGAAACCAGAGATGGAAGCCATAGGCGGAGGTCATGGCGAACCCGACGGGATGCAGAGGAAACCACAGGGCGCGCGCACGAGCCCAGTTCATGGACAGGGCGATCAGACCGCCGAGGAACGTCTGGAAAACCAGGTCGGGCTTCGGCAGCGCCGGCGAACCGAGCTGCGACGCAGTCGTCTCGAACTGGCGGCGCATCACCGCGAGCTGATAGCCGCCGCCGATGTTGTCGGCGCCGCGGCTGTAGCAGACCGACAGATAGAGGAGACCTCCCGCGATCAGACCCGCCGTCGCTCCGATCAAGTAACGGCGCATCGCCGATCGCTGCGATATACCCGTCTTGTCCGCCAGGCTCATCCCTTCGGCGGCGTAGGCTGAAAGCTCGGGGAACACGCCGCGTGACAGCCCGCCCATGAGCGCCAGTCCCACAAGTCCTCTGCCTCCGACGCCCGCGAGCGCCTGCGTCCCGAGGAGATTGGTCAGCAACGATTGCTGCTGCCAGAAGGGGAAGAGATACACCGAGGGAGTTCCTGCCTCGCATCGAATGCGTGCGTAGACAATCGCCACTGCCATGAGCAGCCCGAGATGGGCCGACGCAACCCACCAGGGCAAGCCTGCCGATCGAAGCCAGACAGCCATGAGGATAGGGCCGACGATCACCGTGGCCCACGCCCATCGTGGGGACATGGGCTCAGCCTCATCATCGGCCCTGGGTGACCGGATGGCTCGGCGGAGGCTCGCGCGTAGATCCGGATAGGCCCGGATGATGAGGATCGCGAAGATGAGCAGGAAGGCTCCCATGCCCAGTTCCTGATAGTCATAGGGCGTGGATGGCACCTGAGAACCGAGGGCTACGCGCACGACGGTGGAGAGCCGCAGCGCCACATACGAGAGCCATGCGGTCAGCAGCACGTCGCGCGGCATCAGATAGGCCAGCCCGAAGATCTCGGGTCTGTAGGAGACCCACAGCGGGGCGAGAGCGGACCACGGCCTGTCGGGAAACCACAGGCCTATGTCCCAGCCCGTCCCGATGGCAGGCACGGTGGGGCTGAAAGCTCGCAGCATGTTCATGCCGTCGAGCGTTGCGGTGAACCCGAAACCCAACCAGAAGAGCGTCCGAACGTTGGCGGGATCGTTCCCCGAGGCCGAGAGGATGCGCAGAGGAATCTGCACCATGGGATAGGTCAGCCGCTCATGGTCCATCCACGACCTGCGGAAGAGCGCCAGCGCCGCACCGAGAGTAGCCAACATGGTGACCAGAAACAGCCCCCATCCGACGAGAGGCACGGCCCACAGATGCCACGGGATGGCGCCTGAGGGCGATCCGTCAAAGAACGTGCGGAGGTCGGGACCGGGAGCGGGGGCCATATGTGCCGGGAGCATGGCCAGGACGGGAGCCATGGCGGCACGATCGGCCTGACTCTGGGCCGCGGTGATCTGGCCAAAGAGATAGACCAGCGACGGAGTCGTCGGCACTGCCGCCGCCATGACGAGGGTGAGATAGACGGCTGCGATGCCTCTGACGGAGCCCTCGTGACGCCTTCTGCGGAGTACCCTCGCCGCTGCTGCCAGCGCGAGCAACGCCGCCAGGGCTGGCACGGCCGGCAGCGAGCTGCCGATCTGGATGCTCGCATGCCGGTATTCGGCCTGGACGACCCACGCCGAAACGCCGACGCACAGCGCCAGCAACCACCCCCACTTCAGGACGCGGGAAGCGCTCATGCTCCGCTCCATCGCCACATCTTCGGCCCCTCACATGCGAGAACCGCCATCAGGCTCGGTTCAGCGCACCTGATGGCGGTAACAGCCTGCTTATCGGACAGGCCTGGGCCCGGTCGTCTCAACAGTCAGCGCGTCGCGACTACCTCCCGATGCGCGACAGGTAGTAGAGCGCGGTAAACGGCGCGAGCAGATCGGAGGCCGTGAAGCCTTTCTCGCCCTTCGCCGGAACGAACACGATGTCGTCCTTCTGGAGAGCGATATTCATGGCGAAGTCCTTGCGCTTCATGATCCGATCGAGGTCCACCTTGGTGACTGTGGGGGCGCCTTCCACCATGCGAACCACGCTGACGTCTCTCGGATTCGCGGCCTGCGTCGGCCCGCCGGCAAGGCCTAGAGCGTCCAGAACGGTGATCGGCTTGTCCTCGGGAAGGGCGAACTGGCCCGATCTCTGCACGGACCCCATCACCGATACGATAGCCTCATTGCGCGGGACGAACACCATGTCACCCGGCTTCAGAATGATAGCGCGGGCCGAATCATCCGAGGCGCCCTGGATAAGCGATGGGCGAAGGTCCACGCGTGTCTCGTCCTTGCCGCGGATAAGCACGCATCGTGAGAGCGCGGCATCCTCGGTCGGATTGCCCGCCTCGGCCAGCACTGCCAGAAGCGGACGTCCCTCATCGCCGAGATCGTACGCTCCGGGCTTCGCGACCCGTCCCATGACGTAAGCCTTGTTGCGCAGGGGGTCTAGCTCATCGAGCAAGACGAGATCGTCCACGTTAAGGCGAGCGTTTGCGTCCGTCTCAGGGCTGCCGACCGCCTCGACGACGTCCAGTTCGGCGACGCCCCCGCTAGCCTTGAGCAAGCGGCCGCGAACGCGCGCGGGGCGGGACGTGAGACCGCCGGCCACTGCGATGAGGTCGAGAACTCTCATGCCCGGGCGATATTCGTAGACGCCCGGCGACTTGACGGCGCCAACGATGCGCACCCGAAGCGATCGTGGCGTCACCACCGTGACGACGACGTTGACGTTGTTGCGATGCTTTTCGAGCGCCGCTTTGAGGTCGGCGGCAAGCTGCGACGGAGTCTTGCCTGCCGCCACGATCTCCCCGACCTCGGGGAACGCGATCTTACCATCGGGGCGGACAGGGAGCAGCTTCGTTAGCTCCGGATGATCGGCGACGGTTATCTCAATGGAATCATCGGGGCCCAGAACGTAGTCGGCGCCCTGCTGAGCTGCTGCAGGGCCTGTAAGCGCGGCCAGAGCCAGCAGGGCGATGGCCGCGCCGACCAGACCGGTTCGCGCACTATGCAGTCTTGGCATCGGTCGCATCCCCCTCGGACTTCGTATCCGTAGCGGCCTCGGTCGGGCCGCCGTTGTCATCGCCTGAGGCGCCGCCATTGCCAGGCAAGGCGGGCTCTGAGGAGCCGGCTTCGCTGCGAGCGTGCGGCAGCGCTTCGAACTCTGCGCGGAAGCCGCGGTCTCCCTTTTCGGCTTCCAGCTTGTTCTCGTCGCCGTATCCGTAGCCATAGCCATAGCCATAGCCATAGCCGTATCCGTAGCCATAGCCATATCCGTAGCCGTACTTGCCGTAGCCGTAGCCGTACTTGCCATAGCCGTACTTGCCGTAGCCGTACTTGTAGCCGTAGGGCCGCTTGCGCATGACGGGCACCTTGTTGAGCACGACGCCGAGCAGCTTGGCATCCACGGATCGGAGCATCTCGCTCAGCCGATGGACCTCGGACTTGCGAGCGCGCTCGAGGTCACTGACGGCCACCACGCCGTTGCATTCGGTGGCCAGCACGAGCGCATCCACGGCGACCATAACAGGCGGCGAGTCGAACAGCACGACGTCGGCGATCTTGAGCAGGTCGGCATGAAGCTGGCGCATGGCATGCGACCCCAGGAGCTCGGCCGGGTTGGGCGGCAAGGGGCCTGTCGGCATAACCTTCAGGCCGGGAACGCCAACATCCGTCAGCGCTTCCTCGATCGAGCAATGGCCGATGAGGACAGTGGTCAGGCCCGGCTCGCGGCTGATGTCGAACTTGTCATGGAGCGAGGGACGCCGGAGGTCCGTGTCAATCAAGATCACCTTGATGCCGCTCAGGGCCAGCGAGACCGCCAGGTTCGTCGCTACCAGCGACTTGCCTTCGCCCGGGAACGCGCTGGTGACCAGCAGCGACGATGCGGGAGCGTCCACCGTGGCGAATCGGACGCCCGTGCGCAGCATGCGGAACGTCTCCACGAGCTGAGAGTCGCGGTGTTTGCCATGGATGAGGCGCGATTCGGGCTCCGAGATCATCGAGACCGCGGCGAGCACCGGCGCGCCTAGGAGCCTGCGCATATCCTCGCCGGCGTTGATGCGGTCGTCGAAGTATTCCTGCAGGGCCGCTATGCCGAGCCCGAGAATCAGCCCCATCAGGATCGAGAGGGCCATATTGACCAGAGGCCGCGGCGCAACCTGAATGGCGTTGTCAGGAGGAAGCGACACGAGCTCGATCGGGTTGTCCACGGTCTTGTCGCGCAGGCTCAGTTCCTGCTGATACTTGGTCAGCATCGTGGTCATGTCGCGTGCGCTCTCGACGTTGCGCTGAAGAGGCGCCTCCGCCACTTCCAGGGCGGCAACGCGGCTCATGCCCTGCCGCGCCTGGCGCGACTGCATCTGCAGGAGCGATCGGGTCACCCGCGCGGCAGATACGGCGCCCCGCAGGTTGGCGATCTTCTGCTCGATGTCCACCACGGCGGGATTGGGCTCGCGGGTTGACGTGGTCACGGTGTCCGGAAGGCGGGCAAGCCGATCCTGCAGATCCTTGATCTGTGCATCGAGGGCTTGAACGCGCGGATGCGATGGCTTGAAGTCAATGAGCAGCCCTGCGCGCTGGTTCTCCAGCGTGGCAATGCGATCTTCGACGAGCTTTCGTTCGGTTGTGTTCGTCGCGGTGATCGGCTTCTCGATGAACTCGGGGAGGCGGTTGCGCGCCTCGATCAGATTGGCGAGTTCGGCCTCTTTGCCGGCGAGGTCCGCCTCGGCTTGCTGCAACCGGGACTCGATCTCTGCGAGCGCCTCCACGCTGCGGCGGCTTTCGGCGGTGGTGTCGGTCACCTTTGCCTCGCGCCGGAACGCCGTCAGGGCGCTCTCCGCCATGCTGAGGTTCTCTTTTTCCTCACGCAGGCGAGCGTCCACAAAACTGAGCGCGCTCTTGACCGCGGTGGATCGGCTCTCTTTGATGTACTTGCTGAACTCGTCGGGCAAGGCGGCCGCGAACCGCACTGCATCTTCGCGGTTGCGCGAGTCGACGCTCACTTCCAGCACATCGGTATCGCCCACCTGCATGACCGAGAGCTTGGCGGCGCCCTTGTCGAGACCCGCCGCAGCGGCGACACGCTGGCGCAGGACGCTGCCCTGCAGCACCTGCATCTGCGTCTGCACGTCCCGGTTCGAGCTAATGCCGAAGAGCTCCTCGAGCGGCACGTCTATGCCACGGCGCGCACTGCGCTCGTTGCGCACGACGATGCGGAACGAAGCGCGGTACATGGGCCTGGCGAAATAGGTGTAGCTCGCACCGATGGCGCAGACAATGACGAATGTCAGAAGGACCGAGGTACGTCGCCGTATCAGAACGTTGACGTAATCTCGCAGCGATAGTTCCTGTTCGGTTGTTTGTTCGTCCAATGCTCAGCCTTCCATATAAGGACGGCGCCTGCCGTCCTGTCCGGAGCCATCCGCAACTACGTAGTGGCGCGACGTGCCAAAACGCTGCCGCGCATCGCGCCGCATGAACTTTCATTGTACCCGCCGACCGCGATGACGCGGCCAACACTCACTACGTTGCGTGTTCGCCGCTCGTTCGCCTGTGGAGCCAGTAGCGCCGGAACATTACGCGCACCAATGCGGCGACCGGGGCGGCGAAGAACATTCCGAGCAAGCCGGCAAACTCCTGGCCGATGAGCAGCACCACAATGATGACAACCGGATGCAGGCGCAGTCGGTCACCCACCATCAGGGGCATGATGAACTTGCTCTCAATGAAATGCAGGATCGAGAAGAAGGTCAGCACTCCCACGGCCATGCCGAAGCCCTGAGATATCCACGCGAGCAGCACGATCGGAATGCCGCCGATGATGGGACCGATGATGGGTATGGCGCGCGTGAGGCCCGCGAGGATGCCCAGCGTGACGGGGTAGGGCATGCCGATCAGCGCGAGCCCTACGCCAACGACGATGCCGGCGATGAGGCACAGGATGGCCTGACATACGACGAAGCTGAACATGATCTGATTGAACTCGAAGATCATGCGCAGCACTTCGCGCCGGCGTCTCTTGGGCAGCATGCCGACGAACTCGTGCTTAAGCTGGCGACTCTCGACTGCGAAGTAGAACGCCAGCACCGGCAGGAGCACGATCTCGACGATGTGGCGTGCCAGCTCGCCCGTCCTCCGGATGCCGAAACCCAGCCACGAAGTAGCGCTGTTCTGCACGGATCCGCCGCCGTTGGACGCCGAGAACTGGTGCTCGAGCCATCGCCGATACGTGGGCTTCACATGCTCCCGGTACCATGAGCTCAGAGAGTCCTCGAGGTCCTCGAACTTCTCCCGATAGGCTTCCCAGTTCTCCTGCACATTCTGTATCTCTGCGGTGAAAGGGCTGACCAGGAACTTGACCGAATACCACCCGCCGACAAACAGCAGCGCGAGGACATAGAGAGATGCAACGACGCGGCGAACCTTCATGGAGACGATGGGTGTTGGACGCCATCGTCGCGGAACGGGCAGTATCATCGCGCGCCAGAGCCCTTCGTGAAGCGCCCTGAAAGTGCGCCCGCGCGCAAGCCAGCCTGCAATGGGGCGGATGATGTAGGCGAAGATCGTGGCAAGGAAGAGGGTGGCGATCAGCGACCGCAGCCGCCCGATCAGATAGAAGCCGCCAAGGATCAGGCCGACGTACACGGCGAGGCGCACGATGAGGCGCAGCGTGGCGCCCATCCACGCTTCAGCCGTGCTCTTCGTCTCGGTCATCCGTTCAGTTGCGCCTCCAGAACCCGCCGAATGCGAACCGCGGCCTGCCCGTCCCCATAGGGATTCTGCGCCACGCGCATCCCCTGAAGCTTGCTGTCATCGCTGAGCAACGCTTCTGCCTCGGCAACAATCCGAGCGGTGTCGGTACCCACGAGTCGCGCCGCCCCAGCGGCCAGTCCTTCGGGACGCTCGGTGGTTCGACGCAACACAAGCACAGGCACCCCCAGGCTCGGGGCCTCCTCCTGAATGCCTCCGGAGTCTGTCAAGATCAGCGTGGCACGCTGCATGAGCTTGACGAATGGGGCATATCCGGGCGGCTCCACAAGATGGACGTTGTTCAGGCCGGTAAGTTCCCGGCGGACGATATCACGCACAGCGGGATTGCGGTGCATGGCGTAGACGAAGCGCACATCAGCGAACCCCCGGGCCAGCGAGGCGATGGCCCGACATATGTCGGCCAGCGGCTCTCCCAGATTCTCGCGGCGATGGGCGGTGATCAGCACCAGCCTGCCTGGCCGCCGGATCTGATCGGCAATCTCCGGTTCGTCTATGTCCGGCTCGGATGCCGCCACCTTCAGGAGCGCGTCGATCCCCGTGTTGCCGGTCAGATGGATGGCGTCGGGCGGGACGCCCTCACGCAAGAGGTGGCCGCGAGCCTCCTCCGTTGGCGCGAAATGGAATGCGGCGAGATCGGCTGCCAGTTTCCGGTTCATCTCCTCGGGGAACGGGTCGTACATCCTGCCCGTTCGCAGACCGGCTTCCACGTGGCCGAAGGGTATCTGGTGGTAGAACGCTGCAAGCGCGGCCACGAACGTGGTGGTCGTGTCGCCCTGGGCAAGCACGACGTCAGCCTTGCGGGCCGCCATGACTTCGTCGAGACCGTTCAGAGCCCGAGTGGTGATCGCGGCGAGCGTCTGTCTGGGCTGCATGATGTTCAGGTCATGATCCGGCGCAATGCCGAACACCCGCAGGACCTGGTCGAGCTGCTCTCGGTGCTGCCCGGTGACCACGGTGACGACGTTCCAGCGATCCGGATGAGCGCGCAACTCGAGGACCACCGGCGCCATCTTGATGGCATCCGGGCGCGTGCCGAAGATGCACATGGCCGACAGGGGCCGTGAGCTATCGCGAGACACTGAACAACACCACAGCGGCGACGCACAGGACCAGCGTGCACCCGTAGATGACCCAGACCGCCTGACGGTGGGAGAGCCCCCGGTCGAGAAGGCGATGATGGATGTGCCGTCGGTCACCCAGCGTCAGCGGAGCCTTGTTCAGGATCCGCTTCAGCAGAACGATGCCGAAGTCAAAGATCGGCACCCCGAGGACGAGAATGGGCAGCAGCACCGATACAGCCGCCGCAACCTTGAACGTTCCCATGATCGAGATGCCGGCGAGCATGAGACCGAGGAACTGCGCCCCAACGGTGCTCATGAACACCTTGGCGGGGCTGTAGTTGTAGCGCAGGAATCCGATGCATGCTCCTGCCACCGCCGCGGCCACCAGCGCGATCGCCGGTCCGCCCGCCTGACGCGAGGCCGCTGCGAGCAAAGCGAGCGTGGCCGACGATATGGCGCATACGCCTGCGGCGAGACCGTCGAGGCCGTCAATGGCATCCACCGTCTTCGTCACAAGGAGCACCCAGAACACCGTCACGGCGATGCTGATCGGCAGTCCGAGGGGTATCCATCGGGCCGGATCGTACCCGGCGCCGTTGCTCTCCACGAAGGGGCGAGTGACCCCCTCGATGCGGACGCCGAACGCTATGAGAATCATCGCTGCGACGACGATGCCGCCGATCTGCCAGATGGGCCTGAGGTCGCGCACGTCGTCGAGCATGCCGATGAGGGCGACCCACGTGGCGGCCAGCAAGAGTCCGGCCAGTTGCCAGGTCCAGCCATTGACACCATCGGTGCGCCAGTGGCGATAGGAGACGGAGAGAGCTACCGCCACGATCACCCCGGCGTAGATGGCGATGCCTCCCCAGCGGGGCGTCGGGACTTCGTGCACGTCGCGATCGCGGGGAATCGCCATGACGTTCCAGCGCGTCGCCAGCGCGATCACGCCGGGCGTCGTCAGCGTCGTGATGGCCATCGCGACGAGAAACGCGCCGGCCAGCGCGATCACAGGAGTTTCTCCTCTTTGCCCGGCACCGACGCTTGCAGGCGCACAACCTCGACGCCTGCCTCGCGGAAGACGTCCATGGCGAACTCGTCGGGGTAGTCGCCGTCGAACACCACTCGGATGATGCCTGCGTTCACGATGATCTTGGCGCAGTGGTTGCACGGCTGACAGGTCACATACAGCGTGGCGTTCCGGGTGGACACTCCGTTGAGCGCTGCTTGGACGATGGCATTCTGTTCCGCGTGAACGGCGCGAATGCAGTGGCCGTTGAGCATGCACCCTTTGGGCCAGTCGTGCAGCGGACCTTCTGGCGGGCAGTGGCTGAGCCCGCGCGGAGCGCCGTTGTAGCCCGTCGTCAGGATGCGCCGATCAAGCACGATCACCGCCCCGACAGACCGACGAGGGCAGGTGGCGCGAGTCGCAACGACGCGCGCGATCTGCATGAAGTACTCATCCCAGCTCGGCCGGTCCATGCCAACGCCCATCACCGGATGCCGTCCGGCATCGGGAATCGCGCCGTGAGCGCGCGGACATCGGCAGCTACGGCCGACTGGACGCCCTCGTCGTCAAGATTCGTGAGCGCACGGTCCAGCAGATCAGCGACCGTGTCCATTTCCGCTTCGCGGAAGCCGCGGGTCGTCACGGCGGGCGTGCCGAGCCGGATCCCGCTGGCGATCCATGGCTTCTCGGGATCGCCGGGGATCATGTTGCGATTGACGGTGATACCGACACGGTCGAGCGCCACTTCCGCCTTGCGGCCAGTCACGCGCTTCGTGCGGAGGTCGCACCAGACGAGGTGATTGTCGGTTCCTCCCGAGACCAGCGTCCAACCGCGCCGGAGCAGTCCCTCGGCCAGAGCGGAAGCGTTGCGGCGTATGGCTCGCTGGTACTCGATGAAGGACGGCTGCAGCGCCTCGTGGAACGCCACGGCCTTGGCGGCAATGACGTGCATGAGGGGGCCGCCCTGCATGCCGGGGAATACCGCCTTGTCAATGGCTGCGGCGTACTCGGAGGTAGTCAGAATCATCCCGCCGCGCGGTCCGCGCAGGGTCTTGTGGGTCGTCGTGGTCACGAACTGGGCATAGGGCACCGGCGACACATGCTCGCCAGCCGCCACGAGTCCGGCAATGTGCGCGATATCGGTCATGAGGGGCGCGCCAACGTTGTCGGCGATCGCGCGCAACCTGGCGAAATCGATTTCACGGGCGTAGCAGCTCGCGCCGGCAACAATGAGCTTGGGCTGGTGCTCCCTGGCCAACCGCTCGACATTGTCGTAGTCAATGCGTCCGGTCTGCGGGTCAACCCCGTAGTGCACAGGGTTGTAGAGGATCCCCGAGAAGTTGACGGGCGATCCGTGGGTCAGATGGCCGCCTTCGCTCAAGCTCATGGCCAGGTAAGTATCGCCTGGCTTGAGCACGACGCTGTAGACGGCCTGATTGGCCTGCGCCCCGCTATGGGGCTGCACGTTGGCATGCTCCGCGCCGAAGAGCTTGCAGGCGCGTTCGCGCGCGAGGGTCTCGACGACATCAACGTTCTCGCAGCCGCCGTAGTAACGCTTGGCCGGGTAGCCCTCGGCGTACTTGTTGGTCATCACCGAGCCCATGGCCTCGAGCACGGCTCGGCTGACGACGTTCTCCGAGGCGATGAGCTCGATGTTATTGTTCAGACGCGATGCCTCGGCACGTATGGCGGCGGCTACCTCAGGATCAACGTCGGCGAGGGGCGCCGTTCTCAGGTTGGCGCTGGGATGATCGGACACTCAGACCTCCTCCGGTCGGTTTGCGCAGTCGAGCGCCATGATCTTGCCGACGCGCCGAACGTGTCTCTCGCCGCCCGAAAACGGCGTTGCCACGAAGGCCTGCACGATCTCGGCTGCAACCTCGGGACCCACGATGCGGGCACCCAGGCAGACGATGTTGGCGTCGTTGTGGCTGCGGGCCAGTTTGGCGCTGACCGGATCGGACACGGCGGCAGCGCGAATGCCAGGCACCTTGTTAGCCGAGATGGACATGCCGATTCCGGTCCCGCAGATGAGCACCCCCTTATCGGCCTCGCCGGACGCCACCTTGTTCGCGGCTGCAACGGCGTAGTCGGGGTAGTCGCACGACTCTTCGCTCTGGGCGCCGAGGTCGGTCACCGTATGGCCGGCCGCTCCGAGCGTTTCAATGAGGTCGCGTTTTAGCTGTATGCCGGCATGATCTGCCGCGATGACGACATGCATGGGTATGCTGGTTCTCCGATCACCTGGCTCCGTTGACGCCCTGTAGTGCGTCCTCTGTCCTGACGCAGCCGCAGAGACACCCGGTTTCCGGGCCGCGATGGACCAGCGCCTATTCTACTCTATGCGCCCGGCGAGCGACAAAGCCGACGCGCCCGGCGACTTCCGGTCTACTGGCCCGGCGAGTCGCCTGCCATGAGGGGCATCGGGATCGCCTCACCATACAGGAAGTCCTGGGGCGGGACACCGTCCGGGAAAAGCCCGGCGAAGGTCGGATCGGGCAACGTGATGCTCTCGAAATCCAGCCAGCCGTCAGGCGTGAGGCCGATCGTCGGCGCGAGCACTTTGAGATC
>Ga0067045_1028791_pt1 | contig 27525 bp, 17 predicted proteins | sample TerdegcTABiofilm_FD_59184 | JGI IMG/M metagenome (GOLD analysis project Ga0067045, IMG submission 59184) | Combined Assembly of (Gp0054472, Gp0054536) Wastewater bioreactor microbial communities from Singapore -Terephthalate degrading... | reverse complement strand
CTGTCCCCATCTATGCTCTTATAAATACCGATTGAAAAGCTGAGATTACCGGTTACTCCGTTGCCGTCCTTATCCGTAATATACCCCTGATGCGTTATCACCATAGGAATACCGGCAGCAGAAAGTAAAAACGGGAATATTGCAAAAACAAATAAAAGTAATGATTTTTTCATAAATACTCCTCAGGAAATATTAGTTGTACTTATATGTTTGGTTCTTGTTAACATATTGTATATTATACATATGTTGGTCTGTTTTGTCTATCAGACTTTTAAGACCAAAACTCTTGTTGGGTAACTGTTCGAAATTAGCGGGGAGAGAATATTTATGTGAATTTGTTTTTGCAGGCAAATTGTGCTATATGGATTTTGCCTATGAAGCAATTAAAAAACGGAATACCTGTAATATTATTATTCCCCTTGCTAATTCTTTCCTGTTCGGAAGAAAAGACAGAGATTATCCTCAGAATAGAGAATCAGCTTCCGGCCGGGCAGACCCCCGACAAAATAAACATCACTGGAGCCGCCTATAACGAGACAAAATTCAGTAAGGATTACAATGTCAAATCCAACGACTTTCCGTTCGAGATACTTATAAGTTCCGAAAATGATACCGAATACGCAATGACCTTTACCGTATCCGCATATAAAGGAGGGAATCTTCTTACGACAGAAAGCGCGGAAAAATCTTTTATTAAAAAGAGAAGGGAAAAAGTGGTTCTTGTTTTAAGAATTAAAGATTTAACCGATGCAGGTTATGATTATGGTTACGATACTCAGGATACAACAGATGATACCACGGATACGGACGTTGCAGATATCTCAGATATACTGCAGGACATCTTTGATGACACAACAGCAGACACACAGGAAATTGTCTGCAAGACCGGATTCAGGGATTGCAACAAAGAGAAAGATGACGGATGTGAGACTAACATATTAAACAATAACGACAACTGCGGCGAATGCTATCACAAATGCATTCTGGACAATGCCTTCTCCGAGTGCAAAAACGGCAACTGCATAATTACGAAGTGTGCATCCGGGTTTGAAAATTGTGACGGCAAAGACGAGACAGGCTGCGAAACAAATCTGGCAACAGATTCATCTCATTGCGGCGATTGTGTTACAAACTGCGGAGACAACTCTGTATGCAACAATAAGGTGTGTGATTGCAAGAGCGGATTCGGCAATTGTGACAAATTGTGGAAGACCGGGTGTGAGATAAACCTGTACGAAGATAATCTAAACTGCGGCGAGTGTAAAAAGATATGTCCATACAAAACACACTGTGCAGAAGGCAAGTGTGTGTGTGATGACGGATTCGGGGATTGTGACTTGAACGAACTGACCGGCTGCGAGACAGACCTTAGCACCGATATAAAACACTGCGGAGAGTGTGGAAAGAAATGCGGGACAAAGAATGTAAAAACCATATTGTGCGAAAATAAAGTATGCAACTATGATGAGTGTCTCATCTCCTATATAGACGCCGACACCGACCGCACAAACGGCTGCGAAGAATGGAGCTACTTCCCAAAGATATATAAAACAATTAGTTATCATACTTTTACATACTCAATACATCTGTTAAATACATCTTATTATATAACATTCGTTATATATAACAATGAAACAAAAGATTTCAAAACTATTTTAACTAAAACTGATATAAATGGAAATATTATATGGAATAAATATTTCTCAAAAGTTTTTTACCCCAAATATGTTTCCAATATTGGTGAAAGAATATTTCTTATAGGAGAGGAACCGCTTGAAACTTTTACAAATTTACTAATAATAGAATTAGATGAAAAGGGTGTTGTTGTTAGTACAAAACTTCTTTCTTTTGAAAATATAATAAGTATAAATTCTATTCAAACTACTAGCAATGAGATCTTATTATTCGGGGAGATTTACAAAAAAGATAATTTTTCATATACTAATGGAATTCTAATAAAATATAATACAAGTGGAACTATAAATTCTAAGATTTACTTTGAGTCAGACAATGAAAAAAATAGTTTTATTCTAAAATCAGGGATTACAATAGACAACAGTACTTTTATAATAGGAAACACGGTAATTAATCAAGTGCCCAATAAACATATGAAAGGTTGCATTATTAATATTAACAATGATCTCTCGGTTAATAAGTCGTTTTCATTTCCAGACGATGAGATTATTTCTTTTGAAGCGGTCTTAAAAAATTCTTACAACAAAACCATTATAATTGGCAATCAAACTAATTCTGTTAACAATGAATTCAACCATATTAAAATAGCGAAACTTTTCTTATCTGGCTCTACATACTTTGTTGAAAAAGCGAATGATATATATTTAAATGACAAAAATTTGGATTATATTGCTCAAGCAACAACAAATGATAATTTTATAATTGCTGGGCTGTCGTACAACCTAGACACATTAGGGAAAAAAGATTTAATGTATCACCTTATTTTATTAGACCAGGATTTAAATTTTGCAAAAGGTAAAACCTTTTATTCGGATCTTATTTATTTTAACATGCCTTTGGGACTAATAAACATTTTACCAAACCAATCAAACGAGATACTAACCAATATATACCTCGCTACGCCAAACAATCCCATCAATAGTTTATTTTTTATCATTACAAGTGAGCTAGATCAACCAGATTACTGTAGTCAAAAATTAATATACAATACAGATTTTAACCAATCTAATCAGAACAATGCGTTAAATTTAAAGAACATTTCATCAAAAGAAATAATAATTAATATATACAATTTTGATTTACAAACAACAATCTACGAATCCCTTCAAGCAGTCAATTTCTGTAATAAACATTAACTTCTATTTTCATATTAACATAATCTTAAGGTAGCTCGACTATCTCAAATTTTCCAAATTGTCTTTTAATTCTTGCAATATCTTTCTTTTCACCTTTCGTGTAAAGTGTAGAGTTTATTGATTTCACAAGCTTGCCATTAATTTTAAAATCTGTTCTAACATCCAAACTAGAAGTTCCACTGCAAATCGAATCATCCATATATTCTAACCTATATATATATTCATGAAGATTCTCATCTATTGGTGCACTATTATACTCAATTTCCAATGGATTTAATATATAATCTTTTACGAAAATGTTACCATTACAATAAGTGGTTAAAATAACTTCACCTAAGTTTTGCCACTTGCATGTATTTTTTGGATCCTGCGGATCATCGACTTGAAAACCACACGTATATCCCTCAAGATTTTTATAAACACTTTTAGAAACAATAAGAGATGAATATTCATATCTTAAATCATAATAATTATTACAGTCCCCACATAAACACTTCCAACAATAGGTTAGTAAAAAACCTTTTAATCCTGTGTTTCTTGAGGTGCTAATAAATAGATTTTCTTTCGAGACACCAATTATTGTTACAACATCTATGTTGGTACTTTCAAACCCTTCGTCATCTACAACTTTTAAGCCTATCTTATATATACCTTCCGTATCAACTATAATATCCGTAGTAACTCCTTCTACCCTGCTTAGACTTGCCTTTGAGTTTGTTGGTTTCTCTTCCATTGACCATATATACTTAGTAATAATATTAGTGCCAGCCGGAGGTATATCCTGGTCTTTAGACTCTGATCCATCTATTAATACTTTTGTGTTTTTTTCAAAATACCCCTTCTTTGGATCAGAAGAAGAATCAACAATTTTTGCGATGGCTATAGGCAATCCATTATAATCCACAGCCCGACCGATTAACACAATATCTTTTACTTGTATCTCTTCGTCATTACTCCTTATTCTTAAGACAGTTGAATTATTACCTACTTGTTTTGGTGAGTATTTAACAGTTATAGTAAAGCTCTCTCCAGGAGACAATCTTAGATAGCCATTTACAAAACTTTTACTTGACATATAGCTAAATGCACTATCTTGTGTGATTATTTCAGGTTCTTGAACAACTAAGTCTGAATTCTTTACATTTGTGCTATTTAGAACTTGTATGAATTTTTCCAAACTCGTATTTATCTTTACTTCCCCAAAATCTAACACATTGCTTTGATTTTCATCCCCAATTATTTTAACAACCATATTAGGATCAATTCCAATACCTCTTAGTGGAATATTTATAACTTCTTTACTTTGCTGCATAACATTAGTAGTTATTTCGATAGTGTTAGTTCTACGATCTGTTGCTGTTGGACAAAAAGTAACATCCAACTCTTTTGAGTACCCTGCTGGTATCTCAATATAACCACTAGGATTAATGTTAAAAGAATCTTCTTCTAAATCTTTCAAATTTACAGTAATCTTGAGGGTCTGACCTGCTACCGGGTCCGCCGTGTTTACTATCAGAATCTTCTTCTTGGGAGGATTCTTTACGCCCTTCTGAACCTCTCCAAAGTCAATCGAGAGCGGGTCAACAGATATATCAGGCGGATACTCTGCAACTCCACTGCATTCAATCATAAGTTTGCCGTTATCTGCCGTGCCGTTGTTGTCTATATCAAAGTCATTGGTTTCAATCAGCAGATTCCCCTGATCCTTAGGACTACGTTGTGTCGGCGCATAGGTCAGCTCAAGCCCTACCGTCTGGGAAGGACCTACTATTATCGGGAGTGTCAGGTCCTTGGTGTCGTCCGAAATATCATAAAACCTCCCCGAAAACTGAGGCGCAAATTTGTCCAGCGTCTTTATAAGAAGCGGCTTGTCTCCGTCGGTGGCATTCGCAACCTTAAACCTCAGCGATTTCTTGTTTCCCGGTCCCACGAGTCCGAAATCCACCTTGAATGTCGAGGTATTCCCGTCGGGCCAGATCTTCTTGTTCGTATCATCAAGAAAGACAAAGTCTGACGAACCCTTGTACTGGCTCTTGAGCGGTATAACGACCTTCGGAGGTTCTGCGTTCGTATATACCTCTACAGTCCCCTGAGGTGCCTCTTCGGAGTTCGGAACGACTATCACACAGATCTCCAGATAATCAGACGAATTCGGCTCGAGCGTCTTCTTCTTCTCCTGTCCGGCCTTGAACTGATACGCCGTAGCCGTGCTGCTCCCGAAGTCAACACCGGTAACGGCAAGAGCCGCATTACCGCAGTTGGTCATAACCACACACTTTTCTTTCGACTGACCATACTGAACATATCCGAAGTCCATCTCTTTTTCGGAGAGACAAACCTTTGGCTCCTTTATCTCTTCACAGGTATTGTTCGAAAGATTACATTTGTAATTTGCGGGACACTCGTCGTCCTTTGTGCAGTACTTCCCTCCGTCACCTGTATCCCCGGCATCAAAGCCAGCATCAAATCCTGTATCTTCTTCTATATCCACGCATTTGCCGTTTATGCAATCCTTACCCGACGGGCAGTCGTTCTTGTTTCTGCATATAAAACCTGTGTCGATTGCCGCATCCTGTTTCGGCAAAGTATCCTGACTCCCCTGATTTACCTCGTCAGAGCAGGAAAAAGAGAGAATAGCCAAAAAGAAAAACAGGACCAGAAACTGCTTATACATTATAATACCTCCAATTAAGTAAGATAATTATTTTACCACCTAATTGATTTTTGTCAATCCATTTCAGGTCTGATTCCGCTCTTACAGGGTATAAATTTCTTCCTGAAAACATATGTTTTTTCCAATATAAAAATTTTAAAATCAAAATTCAATTTGTTGACTTTGAAGATACTGGGACTTATAATCCGAGTCCGTCTTGATAAAGGAGACTTTATGAGCAAAATGAAAGCCATTATGAAGCGAGAGCCAAAGATGGGGGCAGAACTCGTTACGGTGGATATTCCGGAGCCATCTGATTCCGAAGTGCTTGTAAAGGTCATTGCCACATCCATATGCGGGACAGATGCCCATATCTACAAATGGGACAAGTGGTCCCAGTCCCGTATCAAAACTCCTATGGTATTCGGTCACGAATTTGCCGGTGAGGTAGTAAAGGTCGGCAAAAATGTAAAAGGAATAAAGGCCGGTGATTTTATCTCTGCGGAGAGCCACATACCCTGCGGACACTGCAAGGTATGCAAGAACGGACAGATGCATATCTGCACCAATCTCAAGATTCTGGGCGTGGATACTCAGGGTTGCTTTGCCGAATATGCCGTTATACCCGAAATCTGTGCATGGAAGAACAACAAGGACATGCCTCCGCACATTGCCGCCATTCAGGAGCCTCTCGGGAATGCGGTCTATACAGCCCTCTCAACGGATATTACCGGACGTTCAATGGCTATATTCGGAGATGGTCCTGCCGGTCTCTTCTCCACCGGTGTGGCAAACGTAGGCGGTGCATCCAGAATATTCCTGCTCGGCACCTATGAATTCAACCTTAACATAGGTAAGAGAATGGGGGCCACAGAGACAATAAATGTCTTCAAGGAAACGGATTACGTCAGAAAGATCATCGAGGCAACCGACGGTGACGGTGTAGATGTGGTACTCGAGATGTCCGGAGCCGAAAAGGCAATTCAGGACGGATTCAGGGTATTAAGGAAAGGCGGGACCTTTGTTGCATTCGGTATTCCCTCCGACGAGATCAGACTCAATTTTGCAGAGACCCTCATTTTCAAGGGCGCAAATATCATCGGCATAAATGGCAGGGAAATGTTCAGAACATGGATAAAGATGAAGGAACTTCTGGACTCCAAAAAACTCAATCCCGAACCTGTCATTACCCACCAGATTCCGTTTGACAAATTCAGGGATGGTTTTGAACTTATGCTGGATACACAGGACCACAAAGCCGCAAAAATAGTGATGAAACTCTAAGACATATAAATGAGAACAGCTGTAAATACAGGACTAAGAAAATTCGAAATAATTTTAAAATCAAAAAATTTTCAGGCCGCCCTTTGCGGTAAGGAGGTAGAGCAATGAGTAATGACAGGTTTCAGTTTGTAAAAGATGCAATCAAAGACCTTCAGGACAGAGGTGTCTTCAGGAAACTAAAAGTCATTATGGACAGACAGGGAGCAGTCTGCAATATCGACGGCAAGAGAGTGATCAATCTCTCTTCGAACAATTATCTTGGTCTTACAAATCACCCGAAAATGGTTAAGGCATCGATTGAGGCCATAAAAAAATACGGAGTAGGTGCCGGTGCCGTGAGGACGATTATAGGGACATTAAAGATTCACGAGGAACTGGAGAAGAAACTTGCAAAGTTCAAGGGTGTCGAGGCAGCTCTCGTTTTTCAGTCGGGTTTCTGTGCAAATCAGGGCGTTATCGGGACGCTTCTGGGAGAGGGTGACCTTGCCATCTCCGACGAACTCAATCACGCATCGATTATAGACGGGCTCAGACTTACAAAGGCTACCCGCACGATATACAAACACGCCGATATGAACGACCTCGAGGCAAGGCTGAAGGAGGGGGCTGCTCAGGGATTCAAGAAGATTATGATTATCACGGATGGAGTATTCTCGATGGACGGGGATGTAGCACCGCTCGATAAAATTTACGAACTGGCAAAGAAATACAATGCCATAACAATGGTAGATGATGCCCACGGTTCAGGTGTTATGGGAGAGGGAAAGGGAACGGTTCACCACTTCGGTCTAAGCAAGGTCTGGGACATACAGATGGGGACACTCTCCAAGGCAATCGGGTGCATGGGCGGATATATCGCCACAAGAAAAGATATAAGAATCCTGATGGAACACAGGGCAAGACCATTCCTCTTCTCCACATCTCATCCGCCCGCGGTCACGGCAAGCTGTATAGCGGCAGTCGAGGTTATGAGCTCTCAGGAAGGGAAGAAGCTCGTAAAGAAACTATGGGAAAATGCAAAATACTTCAAGGAAGGACTGAATCAGCTCGGTTTCAACACCGGAAACTCGCAGACTCCGATTACCCCTGTTATCGTAGGTGAAGGAGCGCTGGCAATGAAACTGTCAGATGAATTGTTCAGAAACGGTGTCTTTGCACAGGGAATTGCCTTCCCGACAGTCCCGAGAGACAAGGCAAGGGTCAGAACCATTGTCACGGCAAATCACACCAAAAAAGACCTCGATATTGCCCTTGACAAGTTTGAAAAAGTAGGAAAGAAGTTAGGAATAATTTAACACGAAGGAGATTATAAGATGAACAGATTTACAAACCTCGAACCGAAATATGTATGGCACTATTTTGATGCGCTTCTCGATATACCAAGACCGTCCAAACATGAGGAAAAGGTAATTGCTTATCTGAAAGAACTTGCACAGAAAAAGGGTCTCGAATTCAGACAGGATAAGGTTAAAAATGTTGTACTGAAAGTTCCTGCAACAAAAGGATTCGAGAATGCTCCTACCGTAATCCTTCAGGGACATATTGATATGGTCACCGAAAAGAATTCCGATGTAAGCTTCGACTTTCTGAAGCAGCCGATTGATGCCTATGTAGACGGAGACTGGGTAAAGGCAAGAGGAACTACCCTTGGTGCAGACAACGGAATCGGTGTTGCTGCCGCACTTGCATTCATTGACGACCCGGACGCCGTCCACGGACCACTCGAGATTCTCTGCACGGTCGACGAAGAGACCGGACTCACCGGTGCAAGCAATCTTGATGCAAAGATACTGTCCGGGAAAATCATGCTGAATCTCGACTCCGAGGAAGACGGGGTCTTCTTCATCGGTTGTGCCGGCGGTGCAAATACAATTACAACCCTTCCGGTCAAACAGATAGGCGTTAGCAGCAAATTCAGAGTTTACGAACTCAAGGTCTCAGGACTTTTAGGTGGTCATTCGGGACTCAACATCATAGACAACAGGGCAAATGCGATTAAGCTTATGGCACGGATACTGAAAGCGGCAATAAAGGCGAAGGCAGAGATTCTGCTCGCCGATATCAAAGGCGGAGACAAACACAATGCAATTCCGAGAGAGTCGTTTGCCACAGTTGCCGTAAATACAAAACATATCAAAAAATTTGCCGAGGCCCTGAACAATGAATTCGAAAAGGCGAAGACCGAATTTGCAACGATTGACAAAGAGATAAAACTCGAAGTATCGGAATTCAGAAACAAGGTCCCGAAGGCAATTAATCCTGCCGACACAAGAAGGGTCTTAAATCTCATTCTTGCCCTGCCCCACGGCGTAATCTCGATGAGCAGGGAGATCAAGGGACTCGTTGAGACGAGTTCGAATCTGGCAACAATCAGACTGAAGGGCAAGAGTGTAGAGATTCTGACAAGTTCCCGTTCATCTGTATCAGAGGCTCTCGACAGTGTACTCGAAAGTATAGATTCGATTGTTGAGTTATATGGCGGAAAGACGAAAGGTTATGGCAGATATCCGGGCTGGCGGCCGAATATCGATTCACCGCTTCTTAAAAAGGCAGTATCCGTATTCAGGAATCTGAGAGGAAATGAACCGCATATAACCGCCATTCATGCCGGACTCGAATGCGGAATCATAATGGAGAAGGTGCCCGGAATGGACGTAATATCATTTGGTCCGGAGATGCACGGGGTTCACTCTCCGCAGGAGAAGCTCAATATCCCGTCGGTCGGCAGATTCTATGGTTATCTGAAGACACTCCTCGAAAACATCGCAAGAGAAGGTCTGTAAGATATGGTAGAAGAAAAGATTTTTCTTCTGCACTCCGACAATGCGGAAAGAAGCAAACTTGCACATTTCCTTGAATCAAACGGCCTGAATGTCTATAAATTCGGACGTCTCAGGGATTTTACGGACGAACTGAAGATGAAGATTCCGTCTCTGGTAATTCTGAGAGGAGACACAAAGGAATACAACATCGCCCAGGTTATAAAGGATATAAAGAATTCACCCGAATATATCCCGGTACTTCTGATCTGTCCCGCGGTAGAAAGCGATGCAGAAAAGATATTCAACGACTCCGGAGCGGATTCATTCATTCTTCACCCCGTAAGAAAGACCGGATTACTGGCCTCGGTCAATCTCCTGCTCCAGATAAAAAGACTTAAAACAGATATCTGTTCACTTACGGACGAGATTGGCAAACTCAAGATCTTCCTAAATAAGGCTCAGGGGACAGAACCGATTACGAATTTTTACAACTTCGAATTCTTCAAAAAGATTCTCTCGGTAGAACTCAAAAGGGCACAGAGGTACAACTTTCCGTTATCGATAATGGTCTGCGCCATTGATGGTTATGACGGTATCTGTGAAAAACTCAAGGAACCCGAGCGCAACTCCCTGATTCTGAATATTTCGATGCTGATAAGGCAGAATATAAGGGATCTGGATATTCCGGTCTATTACAAGGACGGACACATAATGATCGTGATGCCACACACCGGACTTGAAGGCGCAGTCACTCTGGCAGAGAGACTCAGGGCAAAAATGGCCGGATTCAGACCCGAGCCTGAAGCGATAAAGAGAATTACATTGTCGATAGGGGTTGCCGAACGCGGAGAGTCGGAAAATATATCCTTCCACGATATGTGCAAGGGCGCCCTTTCATCTCTCGAAAAGGCAAGGGCAGAAGGCGGAAACAGGGTAGCAATACCGGATCTGATATAACAACTCAATGAATTTAAATAAAAAAAGGGTGCGGATTTCAACCGCACCCTTATAACATTTAAACGATGTCAGAGATTACTGCTTAGGACAGGAATAATATGATGGCACCAGCAGTCCTACGAGGTCGCGTCTCCAGAAATGAGTTACATTTCCGCCCGGCAGTTTATCGCTGTTAATTACTATGGTTGGCTGCCATTCAATATCAAGTGAAATAACTATTGCCACATCATTTGCCTTTTCAGGAGAATAATCGGCTCCATAAATCTCTTGCGCCGTAAGAACCTTATGATCTGCCCTGACAAGAGCGATATCAAGAAGATAATCAACAATCTCCTGATAAATACCGTGCATATAATCTCTTCCTGACGGAGCGATATCCCACCAGCGCATCGGCGTCGTTGTATAAAATCCAATATCCGGAAAGATTCTGATACTGTCTCTCAGCTCTTCGTGGTAATATATCTGCGGCAGAGGTCTTGCCTGAGGCCAGGAGAGTTTATATTCCTTCCTGTTATACGCCCCGACGTATATTGTAACCATTTTCTTCGCTATCTCATTCATCTTGCTCACAAGGTCTTTACCAGAGGTGATACTGAACTTCGACCAGTCAATAGCGTCTTTACTGTCATTTAATATAGCCTTTAAGAGGTCTCCGTCGGCCTTAATCAGCGGTGACCACCTGATTGTCGGGAAATATATGTTGTCAAGTATAATAGGCGGAGGCAGACACATATTCAACTGAGGCGGAGCTATAATGTTTGCAATGCTGGCAGTCTTCAGATTCACCGGTATCTCTCCCGTATAATCCGTTCCAAGAGTAAATGTGTAGTTTTCATTTTCAACATATTCGATGCTGGCGGGGCTTGTCTTGCTGTTGATTGAATAAAACTTACCGGAAGAAGAGAGGTCCTTCTCCTTAAACATAGGTGATACAGATGAAAGTACACCGTCCAATAGATTTGCCGGTTGCAGGCTTGCGGTCTTGGTATTACCCTTACTGTCTTTGAAACTCACCGTCACATAATTCCCGTTTACTTTTATATCAGGATTAAGGTCAACATAGGCAAAAGCAAAGTCTCTGTATTTATCACTACCCATAAGACCCTGTTTCTGATTTGCAATTCCCCTGATGACCTCACCTATGGACTTTATATCGACCTGGTCAAGATTCAGGTCGTCGCCGGGCGTACCCTCACTCATAGTCACCGGCGTCTTCCAGCTATCAGGCACAGTATCAATAGAACCGCTGAGGTCTTTTGCCGGATCTTCGAGATCAAATATTTTGCAGAAAACCTCGATAGACTCGCAGAAGATTCTTGTCTCATCAAGACATTCCGGGTCAGTAATTTTATCACAGATATTTTCTGCCTTTAGCAATTTGTTACACCCTGAGACATAAGCAAGGCAGGCGTTCTTATAATCTTCGTACTGCGGAAAGTTAACCTTTATCCTGCCTACAACAAATACAAATTTCTTGCCCCAACGCGCCTGTGTTGCAGGTGTGTATCCGAATGCCTGACCGGATTCTAAATTCCAGTCTGCATCAGCCTCGTTTGACAACTCTTTATAACACTTGTTAGCATCTTTACACCCATCAATTGTCTTTTTTAAGGTGATTGTTATTTCTTTCTTGGCAGCATCCGTAAAAACCGATGATTTAAGTGCGGGATCAAAGAAATCTGCATTGCCGTTATATGCTACCGGGTCAGCCATTACGCTAATCAGATCCTTACCATACGCCTCTGTGATCGGGAGAATATTGCCATTTTTATCTTTCCATTCAATATCATTCCCTACCTGAATAATCTTTCCGTCATCATCAAGTATATCATCATAATTGCTGATTTCTTTTGCCAGAGCATTAGCATAATCGCTGCACTGCCTGCCGAGTTCGGTCTTCTTGCCCCAAGAATCAAGTGTATTCCAGAGTGCTGTCTGATTCTGCGGGGTCCATATAGACTGAGGCGGAAGCGGATTGTCGAGACACCTCTCTTTTGTTGCACCCCGGATAAATTTTGATGAGTTACTCCCAAAATACGAATCAGAGAAACAATATTTTCCACCTTTATCTGCAGGAACAACATAGGATAACTTAATATTCAGTTCATCCTGCCCTATTGTACCTGATATAGAGTCTGCTCCGGAGGTTATCCCGAAAAATTCTTTGAGAGGAGACCCCCCGCCGTTATATTTTATATCGAATGAGGTCTTCTCGTTGTTTGTAAAGACGATTTCCCCGCAGGCAGCAACCGGTCTTGCCTTATAAGACGGTCTGCCGCCAATAAATGTTACAGCACAGTTTCCGAATATCTGCATCATCATTGAGAAGTCCTTGACCTGCCTGCCCTCACCATAAGCCGCTGCCGAACATAAATCCTGAGGCACCTCAGACCCGATTGGTCCGTTGGCTATCACATTATTAGCCGAGTCTATATATCTCAGCTTTGGTTCTCCTGCATTGGCGATGTATATACCCTTGATATTCGAACAACTACCCATATCATCCGGAACGGTACACCTGTAAATTCGCTCATAATCAGCCATACACATCCCCTCTATCCCTCTGAGGTCAATCATCTTGTTTTTGGGGTCAGTAGGATTAACACCTGTCGTCTCTCCATTCACAAGATAATAAATCATTCCCAGTTTTCCGACACCATTATCTGATATATAGGATAGTGCAGCATACTCGTTGTCACTCTTGAAATATTTTCCGGAAATCCTGATACTCCCGCTGAGCGGACAGGTCGTCTTCCCTTCAAGCGGGAAAGGATATACTATTTCCGAAGGTTTCCCTTCTATGTCACTAATTGTAACAATCCTGCCACCAGCTTGATTACAATCCACACTATCTTTAGAAAATTCAATACTTGCATTTATTATTCTCAAAGAACCCTTTACACGATCTATCTCTATCTCCACCGCCTTACATATAGTCGCGTTATAAACAATCTCTTTCCCAAAAACATCTTTTCCGAGCTTAACCGACAATGCACAGGACGAATCCGGGTCTGACTCAATGAGATAGGTATTTGTGAGTTTGCGTGTCACCTTCAGACAGCCATTGAATTCCGGTGCCCGTACTCTCTTGCCCCTTACGTGGTTCTTAAAGGTTACTCTTGTATACTTGTTGCTGAGTCTTCCTACCCTTGAGATCTCTATCGTTCCCTTTGCGAATACTCCGTTCTGTCCAATACAACCTTCAATCTTTGTATCATTCCCGTTTTCATCCTTTGCAATAGTTACGTATTCAAGGATTATTTTCGGGTCGATTCCTTTATCAACCGAGACCACCGGGCATTCAGGCAGGGAAGGCGGAGGCAGCGGTGGCGGATTTAGGTTCTCTATCTCTTCGAACTGTGCCGACGATTCTGCAACAGCTGCAGAGAGATTCACCATCATATGTGCAATGCTTTCCTCCTCCAGTGCCATAATTGCCTCATTGTACTCATCAGTAGTCGGATTCCATTCAGTATCAGTTACATCTGCAGAGGCGTCCCCGTCTGTGGCATCGGGCGTCCCGGTATCCATGATTCCCTCATCCTCTAACCCTTTGTCAGAGACTACATCTTTTACAGTCTCTGTGTCAGAAACTACATCCCCGGTTACTTCCGCATCTTTATTCTTTGAACCCTCCTCATCACCGCAAGCAAAAATAACCAACGATAGAATCAAGGCAATAAAAATCGCTCTGAAACTTTTTACATACATTTTTTGCTCCTTTCCTTAATTGGTTAATAAATACCAAAAAACACAAGCCAATAATTTCCTTACCTCACCTCCTTTCATAAAAGACGAACCTACCATTATATAACCCTCCCAATCACTCCAGTACGCACAAATCCTTTGAATACGTCTTTACAAAGGAATCCCTCACGGAATTTGCAAACACTTCACCGATATTACCGACAGATATCTGCTTTTTCGAGATATAGGAACTTATCGCGTCTTTTACACTCTGAGGATGTGCAGATTCAGAGAGAGCCTTCAGGATATTCTCTTTTGGCACAGGAAAAGAATCCGTATAGCTCTTGCCGCCGCTTTCAATCGGCGATGTTGCTTTTACAACAGTCTCTTCTATCCTGTTTTCGGTATTTATATTAAATTTTAATCCGACGACTGCATCAGAAGAAAAATCTCCTAAGTCAACAATAAGATTATAAACCTGTTTTGCAACCTCAAAAGAGAGATTTGTTCTGACTTTCGCAGACAATCGTCCATTAAGCGAAAGTATCCCTGAATGGGGGCACCTGCAATCCAGAGGACGCGGAAAAAGAAGGGGTTTGATTCCTGACTCACCAAATAATTGTCCGATAAGGTGGTTCATTTTAAAAGCTGAATCATCGGACCGCAAAATAAGTCCCTCTCCTGTAATTTCAAAAAGCGATGCAGGAGATTCCACAGACCTGATTTCGCCCCTGATGGTAATATTTCTTTTTAGAAAAATATTTCTTCCGTTCCATTCGGCGAGTAACGGCTCTTCACCGCCTTTCTGGGCATTTGAATCAACGCTTAAAAATGAAAATAATCCCTTATCCTTCCTCGACAGAAGAATAAATCCGTTGATCTTTATACCAAAGATATGGAAATCGTCTTCAAAGTGAATCAGCCACTTGCCAATCGCCTGTCTGGACATACTGATATTCCCTGATGCGTGCTTGCATTGGTCGTAATTGAGCCTGATTGTATCAACCTTAATATCCTTTCTTACACATTCATTCCCCACAGATTTCGCCCTCACAGGAGGGGGCGGGGTAGCAGAAGAGTCAATCACGGCGTATACCTCATCAGACTCTAAAGCCATTGAGGTTGCTGCTGTTGCCGCAGTTACAGGGTCCAGAACCTCGAAATCATCGTTGATACTATCGGAAGACACACCTTCCACATTTGCAACAACCTCCTGAGCATCTGTAATATTCCCTGCGTCTGAGTATGAGATGTCATTACTCTCTGAATCTTCACTACAATAGGTGAGTAGGAGACAGGCCAGCAAAAAGAAAAGCAATTTTACCGGTTTGTCTGTTTTTCTTTCACAAATTCTTCTGTGAATCATATTCTCCCTCCTTTGTTGAATTAACTGGGTCTCAATGCATTGGCAAAAATATCAATAACCACCGAAAACCAGAGATACGGGTCGTCATTGAAATCTTCGGAAATATTCATCAGCTGCAAAACCGGACCTGCTCCCAGAATTAAAAATATCGAAGCAGTTGCCAGAGCAATCGTTCTTTCCGGATCTACATTCCTGACAAGACCTGCATTAATTGCTACCTTCAGTTTATCAACCATTACCCTTACATTCGAACCAACCCATTCCGGATGTTTCTCTCTTAGTTTTTTCAGATAGACTGCCCCGTCAACGCATTCCCTAAGCAACAGCCTTGTAATATTCGGATTAGCCTTCAGAATCTCATACGTAGACATAAACCCGCTGCCAAACGAATTCATAAAATCCGTTTCCAGTTTCAACTTATCTCCCAACTGTTCAAAAACAATTCTAAACCCATATTCCAGCACAGACAGATAGAGTTCATCTTTGTTATCAAAATAGTAGTAGAGCAGGCTTGGGCTTATCTTGGCCCTCGACGCAATTGACTCTATCCTCGCACCAGATAACCCTTTCTCTGCAAACTCTGCTAGCCCGGCATCCAGAATCACTTCTATCGGTAAAAGTTCATCTGGTTTGGGAGGTTTATATTTTTTCATATAATAAGTCTCCTTCCTGTTATGAAAAGTGATTTGAAATACTTTTCAATTATATTGTATGAATATTTAATCAATTTGCAAGTGATTTAAATCACCAAACCGTATTTATTTTTGACACCCCTTTCTTACTCCTTTCCTATTACTTGGACGTACTTTACCCGTACCTGGCACTTTTGAGGAGAGATTACAAAAAACAGACGTTATTTCAACCAGTTGCAATATCAATATGCCGGTATTCATTAATACACCAAACTTTTAATACCTTAAATTACTGAACATGGATTAACTGTTTTTAGCTGATTATTTAAATGATTTGAATATACTCATATGAATTTACAGAATTTTTACAGAATATATACCTAGCACTTTTGAGTATAATTTTTTAATTCAATGTTTTTTCAAAAATCACCTATTTGTTTAAATACATGCACATTTTTAAGAAGTTGTCCGGCAATTCTGTATTCCGGATTTTACAATCCCGGCCCAATACCAGATTCTCCATACCAATCCCAATAAACCTTTACATAAATCCATCTTTGTTATATTAGGAATTTTTACCTGATGGAGCCGTTACCGTTGAAATACAGATCAAAAACAATTTTTTATTCAGGAGGTTTTTATGAAATATCACTTATTAACCCTTGTAACAATGATTTCAACTATTCTGTTTTTGGGTGCTGATATGATGAAGGCGATGAGTGAGAATGACATCAGAAATCTGACCGAAGAGATAAAAAAGGAGATACCTCAATCAGAGCATACAAGACTCGAAAAGGGGATAAGAGCAATAGCGCCGCTATTTACTGAGGCTGACGGCAATCTGAAGGATTTTATTAAAGAGAACTTCATTACGGATAAAGATAAGCTCGAAAAGACTTTTTCAAGACTTCTCGAAAATATGGAGGTCCTAAACGGCAATATGCTGGTTATCTCCAGAGAATTTGCAAGACCGCTTCAGCTCGACCTTGGTGAACCGTTGAAGGTCGATTATATATTTGCAGAATACAATCCGGCAGCTCACGTCATCGACGACTTTTTCAAAAACAAGCTCGCATTTATAATGCTGCTGAATTTTCCGACGTATGAGTTAAACGAAAAATCATCTCTTTCCGGAAACTGGGGAAGGAAGGAGTGGGCAATGGCCAAGCTCGCCGAACCATTCCGCGACAGAATTCCCGCAGAGATAAACCAGAGACTCAATGAGACCTTTACCCGGGTTGATAATTACATTAGTGAGTACAACATCTTTATGGGTAATCTGTTACACAAGGATAAGACTCATTTTCCGAAAGAACTCAAACTCATATCACACTGGGGACTCCGTGATGAGCTGAAGGCCCAGTACGCAAAGGAGGGAGGGCTCACTCGCCAGGAGATAATCTTTCAGGTAATGAAGAACATAATCGAAGGAAAGATTCCAAAGGAGGTCATCAACAGCGACAAATATCTCTATGACCCGTTTGAAAACAAGGTATTCGAAAAAGAGGGGAGAAAAACCGTTACATTTGCAGAGGAAAATTCAATAAGATATGAGAACCTCAAAAAGATATTCGATGCAGAGAGATTGCTTGACAAATATACACCGGGAGCACCTACACATATAGCACGGAGATTCGACCGTGACAGACAGATTCCCGAAGAGAAGGTTGAAGAACTGCTGATTTCTATACTCAATTCGGATGTCAGAAAGGATATTGCAAAGTTAATCGAAAAGCGGCTCAACAGAAAACTGAGACCTTTCGACATATGGTATGCCGGATTCAAACCCAATGCCAGATACAAAGAAGAGGAACTCGACAGAATCGTGAGTCAGAAATATCCGACACTCGAGGCCTTTTCGAAGGACATACCAAACATTCTGCAAAAACTCGGATTTGAAAAAGAGACAGCGGAATTCCTTGCAAATCATATCGAGGTTGACCCCGCCAGAGGAGCCGGACACGCAATGGGTGCGGAGATGAAGAGTGACAAGGCACATCTCAGGACAAGAGTACCCAAGGGCGGGATGAACTACAAAGGCTTTAATATCGCAATGCACGAACTCGGCCATTGTGTAGAGCAGGTCTTTACGCTGAACAGAATGGATTACTATCCTCTAAGGGGCGTCCCGAATACTGCTTTTACAGAGTCTTTTGCATTTATGTTTCAGGGAAGAGACCTTTTTGTACTCGGACTCGACGAACCTGACGAAGAGAAGGAAAATCTTAAAATCCTCGAAAAATTCTGGGCAACCTATGAAATTGCAGGTGTTTCACTCGTCGATATGTATGTCTGGAGATGGATGTATAAAAATCCTGATGCAAAACCGGAGGAACTCAGAAAGGCCGTTATAGGGATTGCAAAAGATGTATGGAACAAATATTATGCGCCGGTATTCAGGACAAAAGATGAACCCATACTCGCAATTTATTCACATATGATAGATGCCGCCCTCTATCTCCCTGACTATCCTCTCGGACACATAATTGACTTCCAGATTGAGAGTTACATCAAAGGTAAAAATCTGGCAAAGGAGATGGAGAGGATGTGTAAATCGGGTTCGATACTCCCCGAACTCTGGATGAAAAACGCCACAGGGCAGGAAATCAGTACCGCTCCTTTTATCGAGGCGGCAAAAAAGGCGGTCAAAAAGATCAAATAAAAAAAGCCTCTACACCTTTTGCTACAATATTCGCTCCAGGAATAGAGGCCCTCTATCTATCGGCCTAAATTAATACTACAAAAAATTTAAATATTCAACAAAAAAAGATACTGAGTTTCAGGAAAATCTCCGCTCTATCATCTCGTAAAATCTATTCTGACATTTGCACTCTCACAGGTCGGTGTAGCAGTATTTGTCCTAAAAACCCTAAAATAGATTGTTATGGTACTATTTTTACAGAGGTTTTTACCGATAACATTGCCGCTTCCATAGCAGGGATTCTCTCCGGTCGCAGATGTATCAGGTGCACTGGTACTTCCCTGCCTGAAATCTGTTGCATAATGATAATCCTGACCGGAACAGTCCAGAAAGATTTTTCCGTTTTGACAATCGCTTTCATATATATCAAGGCCATACTGATTCTGAGGATTTGCGGACAACCTGATATTTATATGGAATAAATCCTTACCCTCAGCAATATCCTCGCTGACATCATCCTTAAAAGTAGCCTTATACCATGCAGACCTACCAACGGGGAGCAGGTTTGTCTGTATATCAAGACTCTGTTTAGATGAACTAAACTCACCAAGATTATATGCACCTATGCAGGTATCTCCTCCCATATACGTATCATTTGCCTGACACTCACAACCATTATCTACTACCTTGTCAACATCGTACCAGCCCTTGGTACAGGCTGTAATCTTGCAGGCACCCTCTTCACAGGCAAATGTTGTATAAATATTGGTTGGACAGAGTATTCTTATGTCCCCATTATCTGTAGTCCCATCACAATCGTTGTCTTTCTTATCACATTTTTCCTGACCATCAGGTGTGCACTGATACTCACAGCCATCGGCAGGGTCCTTGTTTATATCATAATATCCGCTCTTGCAGCTCACAACCTTGCAGAGCATATCAGAACACATACCTATAGCATTGTCCGGCATACAGGGGTTTTTGCACTTACCACAGTGTTCGCTATTGCTCTTCACATCTGTCTCGCACCCGTCTTCCCAGTTGTCATTACAGTTCCCATATCCGTAATTACATACATATTCGCACTTCCCCTGAACACACTGTGCCTCGCTCGAATTCATAACAGGTTTACACATCGTGTTGGGATTTAGTTCGTCAGTCTTCCCGTTACAATCATTATCGACACCGTCGCAGATCTCTATTCCGTTGTTTGATTTTACACACTCCGCTTCACAACCGTTGTCGTACTGTCCGTCATTATCCCAGTAATTGGACTCGCATTCTGCAATAATACACACCTTCTCTCCGCCTTTTTCTATACAGGCCGTTGCCGATACATGTTTCTTATCCTTATCCTTGAGAGGGCACGCCTGATCAGACGGAGCATTGTCAATCTCACCATCACAGTCATTGTCTTCACCGTCACAGATATCTACGCCCTTTAATTTCGGCGCACAGTAATATTCGCAACCATCCTCGGGCTTACCGTTGATATCGTAATAATCAGGCTCACAACTAGCGCCTTCTCCCTTTAATGTCACAACCAGTCCGGGATTATCGATATCTGTGTTTTCGACTATCAGATTTGCCTGTTTGACTCCTGTCTTTTTTGGCTTAAACTGGGCCTTTATTTCAACAAATGCGTCCTTTTCACTGATTGAGGCAGGGAAAGTCGGAAGTTCACTTATCTCAAATTCCGCGATCTCGGAACCACCCGCATCAGAGACCGCGCTCTCACTGATATAGATGTTCGTTATTTTCAGGGCTCCGCCGGTTGTATTGGAGATTGTAATTGTCTTCAATTCCGATTTATTGCCGGGATATAGTTTACCGAAATCCAGAATCATCGGGTCAGCAGAAATGTTCGGGTCAATCCCTTTTCCGAAGAGAAGCACATTCTTGACCTTGTTGGATTTACCCTCTGAGACCATAAATATATTTACCTGATTCTGTGCAAGGGAACCCACCTTCTTCGGGGAATACGTGACCCCGACTTTTACGGTCTCGTTGTAATTTACAGAGAGCGTCTTCTTCTCGAGCGACAACTCGTCTGACTTGTTTGCAAAGTCGAGAGCAATATTTACCTTTGCCTTCGACGGACTTTTATTTGTAATCGTTATCTGATCGGTCTTTTTATCCCTCAGCTGGACATCACCGAAGCTTATCTCATCGGGAGTAACGGTCACCCCTGCCGTCTGTTCCGTCTCTCCCTTCTTACAGGTCATCTTTCCTGTCTCGTCGGCCTCACAGTGATATCCCTTCGGACAATCGTCATTCGTCACACAGGGGAGGTCTGCATAAAAGTCCTGCGAACAGGTCTGAAAAAGAAATACCGTAAAAACGGAAAGAAATAAAAAAACTATATTTTTGTGTCTGCTCTTCATAAAGTTAAATTATACCCGACCATATATGCTTTTTCAACATAAAACGGAAGGAAAACCGGGAATAATACAGGTTTTCTCTGCAGATTCCCTGTTAAAAAGAGACCCAAACGAAAATCTTTTTAAAAAATATCTTGACATACTGCGTCAAAAATTGGTATTTGAAATATTTGTTACTTTGAGTTATAAGAGAGGCTCTGATTTTGAAAAAAGGCAACGTGTTTTAATAACCTTTTATTAAAGAAGGAGGATTATCGTGAAGATTCTGGTTACAGCAAAGAGGGTTACAGACCCCGATATGAAGATCAAGGTGAAACCTGACGGGACAGGTATCGTAACCGACGGGATGAACTACAAGATCAATCCGTTCTGTGAAATTGCAGTTGAAGAGGCACTGAGAATCCGTGAAAAAGGAAATCAGGCAGAGATTGTCGTTGTAGGTATTGGCCCGAAAGAGGCGGCAACGGAACTCAGAACAGCCCTTGCAATGGGTGCTGACAGGGCAATACTTGTTCTTATCGACAAATACTACGACTCGACCGTGGTCGCCAAAATTCTGAAAAAGATTGTCGAAGAGGAGAAGCCCGACCTTATTCTCACCGGCAAACAGGCGGTTGATGATGACTCAAATCAGGCGTCTCAGATGCTCGCTGCACTTCTTGGCTATCCGCAGGCCTGCTTTGCCTCGAAAATCGAACTCACGGACGGCGGCAAGAAGGCAAAGGTGACCAGAGAGGTCGACGGCGGTCTCGAAACAATTCAGGTAGAACTTCCGGCAATCGTCTCTGCAGACCTGAGACTCAACGAACCGAGATATCCTACAGTTCCGAACATTCTCAAGGCAAAGAAGAAGCCGCTAAAGGAGGTGCCGGTCGATTCACTCGGGATTGACGTCACCCCGAAGACCGAATTCGTGAAGATGACTGAGCCACCGACCAGAAAGGCCGGAATCAAGGTTCCCGATGTGGCAACCCTTGTGGACAAACTCAAAAACGAATCCAAGGTTTTATAAACAGGCTGGAGGTTTATTATGGCAAAGGTTTTAATCATAGCAGAACATTCAAAAGGTCAGATCAAGAAGGCAACCCTTTCATCAGTCACGGCAGCCAATAAGATCGGAGGAGGATTTTCTCTTGTTGTACTTGGCAAGGATGTAAAAGGTGTTGCAGATGCCTACGCAAAATTCGGTGCAGAGAAGGTTTTCGTAATCGATGGAGACGTTTTCAAAAATTACATTGCAGAGAATTATGCAGAGGCCGTTGCGCAGCTGATAAAGGCTCAGAATTTCGAATTCGTCTTCGGCTCGGCAACAGCGTTTACAAAAGACCTTATTCCGAGAATAGCCGCAAAGTTCGACGCAGGAATGGCTTCAGAGGTACTCGCAGTCGAGGTAAGCGGGAGCGATGTAGTATTTGCAAGACCGATGTGGGCAGGAAACGCAATCGCACATATAAAAATTACTTCACCGGTAAAGTTTGCAACCATCAGAGCAACTGAATTTGACCATGCAAAGGAGAGCGGAGCGGTATCACCGGTCGAGAACTTCGCCGCAAATGTCGACCCCGCAAAGGCAAAGGTCGAATATCTCGAGTTTGCCGAGACGAAGAGCGAGAGACCGGAACTCACAGAGGCAAGAGTGGTCATTTCCGGCGGAAGAGGCGCAAAAGGACCTGAAGGCTTCAAGATGATCGAAGAACTGGCAGACCTCTTAAACGCCGCTATCGGTGCCTCAAGAGCAGCTGTCGACTCCGGCTGGGTACCAAACGACCTTCAGGTCGGTCAGACCGGTAAGATCGTCGCCCCCGAACTCTATATTGCCTGCGGAATTTCCGGTGCAATCCAGCACATAGCCGGTATGAAGGGTTCGAAAGTCATAGTTGCTATCAACAAGGACGAAGAGGCACCTATATTTCAGGTTGCCGATTACGGTCTTGTCGCCGATATGTTCAAGGCGATCCCTGAACTTGTATCGGCCATAAAGGCCTCGAGATAGCTGATTTTTCATTTTGGCATAAAGGAGTAACAAAATGTCTTTGACGCACCAGAACCTTTTGGGATTATTGTTTGCAGAGAATCAGTCCTCCCTGATTCCGACACACAACAGTATACTTGCAATGATTCTTTTTGTTGTTGTCATTGCCACAGGACTTGCCGTCTTTGCATACCTGATGTATCAGAGATGGCAGATTCTTAAAATCGGGAAATACGAGGACAGATTCTCCAATTTTGCAGCAAGAATCAAAAATGTCATAGTCGTCGCCTTTTTCCAGAAGAGAATCTTCAACGAGCTTCAGGCCGGTCTGATGCACGCCCTCATCTTCTGGGGCTTCTGTGTGGTGTCGGTAAACTCACTTACGTTTCTGGGAGAAGGATTCATAAACGGTTTCCACCTGCCGCTTCTGGGACCGGACCAGATACTCGGAAAGTTCTACGGATTTATGAAGGACCTCTTCGAGGTTCTGGTGCTCATAGGCCTTATAATAGCCTTTTACAGAAGACTGATACTCAAACCCAAAAGACTAACATATTCGTTCGAGGCAAATCTGATTCTGATATTCATCTTCCTTCTGATGATAAGCGATTTCTTTATGTTCGGAATGAAACTCAATGCCGGCGAACTTCCTCAGGAATACGGCAGGTTTGTATTTGCCTCCGCTTTTGCAGGCAAGTTAATATCCGGCTGGTCAATGGACGCTCAGGAAACCTTCTATATGGTAAATTTCTGGCTGCACCTCGTAATCTTCTTTGCATTTCTCAATGTACTGCCGCTTTCGAAACACTTCCACGTCATTACATCCATACCGAATACATATTTCGTAAAACTGACACCCAAGGGCGAACTCACCAAGATGAACCTTGAAGACGAAACACTCGAGACATTCGGAACGAGCAGAATCGAGGACCTGACATGGAAACACATCTTCGACACATGGACATGCACAGAGTGCGGGAGATGTCAGACATACTGTCCGGCATACGAGACCGGAAAACCATTATCTGACAAGGAGATAAACCAGAACCTGAAACACCACATATACGAAGAGGCCCCGTACATAATCGAAGAGAGGAAAAAGTCGGCCCAAAAGACTGCAGAGACCTCAAGGCAGGATACCGCAACACAGGAGACGGAAGGTCAGCATTCAAGAAGCAATATGATCGGGGAAGTCATAAAGGAAGATACAATCTGGGCCTGTACAACCTGCGGATGGTGCGAAGAGGCCTGCCCTGTTCAGATCGAGAATATCGGCAGGATAATTGATTTCAGAAGATATCTCGTCCTCACAGAATCAAAATTCCCGAAAGAGGCAACCTCCGTCTTCAAGGGACTCGAGAACAACTCGAACCCGTGGGGACTGGGCTCGAACAAGAGACAGGACTGGGCAGAGGGAGTCGAGGGAGTAAAGTGGGCATCTGAAAATCCGGAGTTCGAATATCTCTTCTATGTGGGTTGCGCAGGTAGTTTCGATGACCGCAACAAGAAGATTACAAAGGCGATGGTCAGAATACTCAATGCTGCCGGTGTCAGTTTTGCCATGCTTGGCAATGAAGAAGGCTGCTGCGGCGATTCGGCAAGGAGACTCGGAAACGAATATCTCTACCAGACGCTTGCCCAGACAAATGTGGAGGTCTTCAATAATTACAACGTCAAGAAGATAATCACAACCTGTCCTCACGGATACAATACCATCAAGAACGAATATCCGCAGTTTGGCGGAAACTACGAGGTATATCACCACACCGAGTTCATTCTGAAACTAATAAATGAAGGCAAACTGAAACTCAAAAACCCGGTTAACCAGACACTCACATATCACGACTCCTGCTATCTCGGCAGAATCAATGATATCTACGAACAGCCAAGAGACATTCTCAAAAGAATTAGCGGCGTCAGCTACAAGGAGATGCCAAGGCATCACTATCAGTCATTCTGCTGCGGCGCCGGTGGCGGCAGGATGTGGCTCGAGGAACATATCGGAACACGTATCAACACAAACAGAACAGAGGAGGCCTTAAAACTCAACCCTGATACCATCGCCGTAGGCTGTCCGTTCTGTCTCATAATGCTCGATGACGGAATAAAGGACAAAGGCGCCGAAGAGAAGGTCAAAGTACTCGACATATCAGAGATAGTCGCAAAGGCGATAGAATAAATTCCGCATTCTTTTCAGGTAAGAGGTATCTGCCTTTTAGCAAATGCCTTCGGGTATTTCATTGATAAACTGCAATGAAAAAACAGGCATCTATTCAAACTTATACGCCCACAGACTGCTTATTAATTGTAAAATATATGTCTGTCTGTTTAATACGACATTGGACAGCAAACAAAAAATAGGCCAAAATCACTAATATATAAATCCCAGCATCCAGATAGGAATACGGTTTTTATAAGGTATGTCGATATCATCACTAATTACAAAGTCAGCGTTTTTATACTTTTTGTTTTTACCACCTACCTCAATTTTATAACCCCCTGCTACAAAATCGCATTCACGTTCATCCTTACTTGCCAGCACCTTATACTTCTCTTTTAAGGACATTACCACAAATGACTCTCGTGCGCTCCCAATATTCCCGCCATAACAATAGTAGACTGAAGGATCTGTCAGAAGAATTTTCGAACCTTTTGAAAATCCTTTTTTCTCAGTCTTTCTTACTATATTAATAATCTCTCCCTTTTCCATCACATAGAGTATGTTGTAGAACTTCTCTTTTCCAATTCCCCAGTCTCTACACATATCTGATACATTTATTGTCGGAACAGGTGAATATATAAGATGTCCGACAATAGCATTCAACAACGCAAGCTGATTATTATAAAAAGATGGAAGATAAAACGGAAGATCATAATAGATTGACTTCTCAACAATATTCTTTATCCTCTCCGAATATTCTCCCTCAAAAAATACAGGTCTTATACCAGCAGAAATATATGCGTGAAAAGCCTGTAATACATTCATTTCCTTTGTAAGCTGAACCAACTCATCTCTGTTCTCAAAAGGATTTACAGTGTTTGTTTCTATCCCGGTTGTAAGAAAGATATATTCTCTAAAAGACAACAAGGGTAATCTTATATGAACAAATCTTCTGGAGAGATCTACAACTGAATTTTTCAAAATTATATTGCTGCTATCACTTATCCAGATCAGTTTTGATGGATAATCATCAAAAATAGCTTTGAGGTGCTGACTCCATTTGTTTGCAAAATGTATCTCATCTATTGCCACTCCGTCGAATCCTTTGCTAAAAACAGATGAGACAAATTCATAGAGAGAAACAGAAGAAACCAGAGGACTGTCTGCACTAAAATACAGAATCTTTTTCTCTGAATTTTTGACTTTATTAAGAATAAATGTTGTCTTCCCCACACCGCGAGGACCATATACAATAGCGCCTCTTGAATTATCAATATTAATATTTGTAAAAACTGGCCTGAGCCTCTCCGGCAGGAATTTTATCCGTCTTTCATAATTTATTTCCAATCTTTCTATAATATCGTCATACATAGTTCTATAATAGAACGAATATTAAAGATGTCAAGAAAATAGTTCTATATCAGAACGAAAATACCATAAATTCGTTCTGCATTAGAACGAAATCCACCATCAGGAATTAATTAACGCAGGTTTATCTGATTCTCGGAATCGATATATTATTAAAACAAATACTCTGCTGATTCAGAAAAACAAATAAAGCGTACAAAATCTGTTCAAATACTATTACTTCCCCTTTTTCATCAGATTGTATTCCCTATGCAGAAGATAGATGGCAAATACAATCAGAGCCGGCGAGACCGGAGGGAAGAGGGCAAAGACAATAACAAGGAAAACAACAGCAACAATACAGGTAAAAACAAACTCAGGAAAAGTCGGTGGTCGCTCGGTGGGCATACTTCCTCCCTCCTGTTTTGTAATCAGACAATCTTTGGGAACTGGCCCTGCAACATCAGCCATATATCCCAGAGACCAAGCATCCGGAGCAGTCTTTCGATAATCCTGAAGATATCAATTCCAAAAATGCGGAAAAATTTATCAAGCCACAACAACAGGAGAAAAAGAAGCTGCAACCCGGGATTTATCATAACATGATTCTCTCTCATCCAACAAGCCTGTGCTTTTTTAGTTCTCATTTTTCTACTCCCTTAAAAGGACTTCCGGTTATTATATTAGCATATGCTATGAGTTTTGTCAACAGATGTTTTTCTTGACTGGAAATACCCCAAAATTTTTCATACATCCTCCGCAAAACTAAATCTTAGCTGGTTTTTATTCACTTTTTTCTCTTTACTAAGCATCTGCTTTATCCTTTTCATAATGATTTTAAGCACTTCAGA
>Ga0067045_1028790_pt1 | contig 27547 bp, 26 predicted proteins | sample TerdegcTABiofilm_FD_59184 | JGI IMG/M metagenome (GOLD analysis project Ga0067045, IMG submission 59184) | Combined Assembly of (Gp0054472, Gp0054536) Wastewater bioreactor microbial communities from Singapore -Terephthalate degrading... | reverse complement strand
CCGCCGTGTTCGGATTCGGCGTCGAACTCCTCGTACCCCCGGGTGCCTCCCTGCTCCGCCACGAACGTCACCCTGACGGCGCGGCCGTCGTCCATGACATAACCCAGGGAGGTTAGGGGCACCACCTCGGTGAAGGTGCCCTCGAAATCAAACCCCATGCTGCCATCCCGGGCTGCCATACGGTGACAAAAAAGCCCGCCGACCCGCAGATCCACCCGACTGCCGGGGCAGTGCCACTCGGGGGAGACGGCGTTCCATGCCATGATGCTGGCGGGGGTGTTCCACCCCTCCCATACCAGAGCGAGTGGCCGCTCGACCCGGACGCTGACGCTTATCTTCATCCCTCTTCTCCTCTGCCTTTCCTGCGTTGCGGCATTTTTATGCCACGCCAGGCGCATCGGGCTGCGCCAAAAAGTGAGCCACCAGGGCATTGGCATGGCCGTGGCCCAGGCCGTGTTCGGCCTTGAGCCAAGCCACCAGCGCCATGTGTTTGCGCTCCTCCCGGCCCGCCAGCAGGGCCAGCCAGTGGGCAATCGGCTGCCCATAGGTTTTCTCGATGGAGGGAAAATAGGAGGCAGGCCCCTTCACCTTCTGTTGCTCATCCATGACAGTCTCCTTGGGGTTTTGCCGACACTACTGGCGCAGCGACGGGCTCAGGGTTTGGGGGCGAACTGCTCGAACACCTGCTGCCCGGTCAGGGTCGGGGTGTCGTTTTTCAGCTCGTAGAAGTCCGGTTTCTCGTCGATAAAGATCTGCCCGGTGAGCTCGAACGCCTGTTCCTGAAACAGCCCGGCACAGAGGATGTACTCGTCCGTCGGCAACAGATGATAGAAAAGGTGGGTGCCGCAGGTGGGACAGAAGCCGCGCTCCGCCCACTCGGACGAACGGTAGGCCACAGGGCTGAGCCCCTTGAAACTGACCCCCTTGCCACCATGCACCGCGAACATGGGCCCGCCGGACCAGCGCCGGCACATGGCGCAGTGACACAGGTTGACCTCCTTGTGATCGCCGCTTGAAACGGTGATCCCGCCACACAGACAATGACCTTCCATGATGCCTCCTTGAGTGCTGAGCGGCAGACGGGGCTAAGTGGATCTTGACTCCTTGCCGCACCAGATGGAGTAGCACGGGATCCGGACGGCGGCAACTGACCATCCCAGTGCCCCACCGCGGGGCCGACGACCCAGGCCTCCCCCCGAAAGGGGACATTCGCCGCCTTCATTCATGACATGAATGATTAAGCAACCTCCATGCACCAGATGAATAACACTCAGGGCCCCTCCTGCAGGGCGATGCGGTTGCCTTCGCAATCCCTGATCTCGGCCACCCGGATCTGCTCGCTCACCCGGGTGACGGGATAGAGACACACCCCTCCCGCTGTCAGCGCCCGGGCCATGGCCCGCTCTATGTCCGCGACCTTCAGATAGACCCGGGTACCGTCCTGGCTCGGCACATAGCTCTCCCCCTTTGCCAGGGCGCCGGAGCAGCCCGCCATGCCGTCAAGGAGCGGAAACAGCGCCATCTCGTTGCCATCTATCTGCGCCCGCTCGAGGGTTATCTCGAAGAGCGCTTCATAGAAGCGGATGGCTCGCGTCAGATCCTGCACCGGAATTTCAAAATGGATGGCGATATTCATGTGTCACTCCTCTGTGTGGGATGAGATCTCGAACACCCTCGACCGGATAAGGCCCGCAGGCAAGTGCCCGCCGGGCCCGTCATAGGCCCCCTTGCGCCGGATCCCCATGAAAGAGGGGAAGAGAAGCCCATCACCCCCCTTCCCCATCATGACCGATGACGCACCCTGCCGGGCTCAGTTCACCGGCGCCCAGGGATCTCCCTTGCCCGGCTCGTTGCCTTGGGTCCACCACTTCGCCTGATACACCACGCCCTTGTGGCTGACTTTATTGCCTGCGGTGTAGACCTTGCTGGCCACCCAGGCGGGCACATCCCCCACGGGCGGGTCGGTCGGGTCAACGGGCGCGGGATCGAGCTTGGCCACCACTCGCACCTTGGGCCAGTTGGCGTGGGAGCCGTAGAAGTTGGTCACGCACTTCTCGTAATCCCCCGGCACCAGGGCCGAATAGGCGGTCTGGAATCCCACCAGCTCGCACTCGAACGAGTAGCCACCTGGCCTGTCGGCATAATATTTCCAGTTGCCGTCCCAGTTGGTGTAAAGCACGTCGGTGGCGCCGTTCAGGTTGAGGCTGCCATAGGGGGTCTGCTGCCAGCAGGTGTTCTTCTCGTCCGGGAGCAGCGGGATCCCGTAGTGGGCGGCCAGCCCTTCCCAGTAACGGATGCGGTTGACCGGCTGCCCCTTGTTCTTGTTCTGCTCGCCACACTCTATGCCACCGTTGATGACATTGATGGTGGTGCCAAAGCCATAGCCGATGCCCGCCGCGATCTCGCGCTGGGAGGGCACCCAGGTTCTGTCGATGACATGCAACATGGCGGGTTTGGGGGCTTGCGGCGTCAGGAAGAACCAGATGGCGGAGGCGAGGTTGAGCCAGGAGTCGGCCACCAGGCCGGGGTTGTTCAGCAGCACAGAGGCGTTGCCGTCAAACATCGCCTCGGAGAAGGCGCCGTAGTTGAAGTGATAGGAGAGCTGTTTAGCGCCACGGCCAAAGTAGCCCTGCCCCGTGCTGCAGGGCCATTTCCTGTTCTGCCAGTCATTCTGGCCACAGCCCGTGGTATAGCCGAGTTGTCCCTCGGCCCAGCCCATCTCGCGCACATGCACCAGCGCCTGCTGCCACTCCTCGAGCCCCAGCGGGTTGTCGGACACATTGTCCTTGCCGATATGGCCGCCGGTCTCCTGGGCGAAGTGGGCGAAGGCGGTGACGATGGATTTTTTGCAGATGGCGTCCGCATTGCGCCCGTCCGTGTAGTCGCCGCAGAAGGCGGGGAACTTGCCGACCGCCCGCAAGAAGCGCTCATAGGTATATTCAGGGGCCGCCATCTGGGTCAAAAAATCCCAGTCCGACTCGGTAAAGACCCGCTCGACCCGTTTGACGTTGTCCGGGTTGTCGGCTCGCCTCGGCACAATCGCCTCCACCAGGGTGTTGGGTCGGGTGGCCAATGCCTTTGACCAGATGCCGTACATGGGATTGGCCGTCTTGGCCTGCTCCACGGCGGCGAGATCCGGCGCCGCTATCAGATAGCCGCCGCTGGTCTGCGGATCGGGCTGGATCGTCATGGCCCCCTGGCTTGGCAAGACCCAGGCAAGGGTGATGAGCCAGGCGCTGCGCTTGAGTGTGAACATAGATAACAATCCTTGTCTCAATGTGAAGTTCAGGGCGAGCATAGGCGCCCCCATAACTAAATTCACGACAAGAATTAAGAGTTTGGCGATTTTGTGAGCCATTTCACTCTGCACTCAGATGAAACCTCGCCACAGCCTCATGTTGGCCCCTGCTCGCCCGCTTTTTATGCAACCTGAACGCGCACCGCCCGGATCAGCAGATTGCGAGGGGTCATGGGCTTGTCGCAAAACGCCCCCAGCTCTACCTCATAGCCCCGCTCCTCGAGGAATAAGGCGCGATCCAGGGCGAGCCAGATCTCCAGCGGGCGGCGAAACAGATGGCGCACCAGCTCCATGCGGGCGACGTCCCCAAAGCGCCGCTCCCCCCTGGCGAGGAAGTCGCCATGGTCTATCCCCCCAGGCAACAGCATCCCCTTGCGCTCGGCGGCCCAATCACAGAAGGCCTCGAAACTGCCTGCCAGCAGGCTCTTTTGCAGGTTGGGCACCGGCAGGTACTGATCCACCCCGCGCACCTCCCGTTGCAGGCAATCGAAGGCGAGACGCCAGATCACCTCCTGCTCGCGCAGGCGGGAGATGCGGGCACCGCCGGTCACCGTCTCCTGCAGCGGCAGCTTCAAGTCACTCTTGCCAAGGTGCAGGGCGCTGGCCTTGGCGGCCTGTGACAAGGGGCGGTAATGAGAGGTGCGGATCAGGTGATAGCAACAGGGGGAGAGGGTCACGCCCCGAGCGCCGCGCTCGACCACCTGCTCCAGCAGATGGGTATGCAGCTCGCCACAGGCATGGAGCGCCATGGCGTGATGGTGCGGGGCGATGAGCGCCCCCGACTCGGCGGCGAAAGCGTCGGCCTCCACAAACTGCATGCGGGCACCATCCCGCGCCGCGAGCTGCCGCCCCTCCTCGCAGAGCGTGCGCTGCAATTCGAGGCTCAGGATCTCGGCCCCCCTGTGCAGGGAGACCAGGCGCCCCAGGTGGCCCTTGCCGGCGCACCACTCCAGATAGGGGCCCTGATGGGCGGGCAGGCAACCGGTGAAGGCTTCTATCTGCGCCTGCTTGCGCCCCGGCATGTACATCGCCATGGCCCTGGCACAGTGAATGGGCTCGGGGACAAAGGCATCGAGCTCGCTCAGGGCATGGAGCTCGGCCCCTGCCGAGATCCAGGGGGCAAGCAGGGTGCACAGCGCTCCCATGTCGCCGTCGAGGTGCGCTATCTCGTCAAGGCTGAGGCCATTCAGGCAGGCGGCAAGCTCGGGGGCCCCGGCGGCGAAGGCCAGGCTCAGATGATGATAGGGCTGATATTGCCACCAGCGCCTCTCTTCGGTCAGCAAGCGATCCAGTTGTCGAAAACGGTGAGCCAGCACGGTGAGCTTGTCCTGCTATCCAAAAGGGAGGCTCATTCTAGCGATCTGCCATCAAAAAGCACTCGCCAGCGCGCCTGCCCCCACCCCTTGCTGGTAGCCTGACAAAAAGCAGGGATTTGTGCTATATTCCGCCCCCTCATTAGCGCGACTCGCCCACGCGGGTCGTTTTACCCATATGAACGGAACCAAAACATGACCATCAATGCCATCCTGCAAGCGCGTGCGGACGCCAAGTGTGAGCTGTGTGGAGCAGAACATGCGCTGACTGCCTTCCCGGTGCCACACTCCCCCGCCAGTGACGATGACCACAGCGTGGCGCTGTGCACCACCTGCCGTGGCCAGCTGGAGCAGCCGGACACCACAGAGGTCAACCACTGGCGCTGCCTGGGTGACAGCATGTGGAGCCAGGTGCCGGCGGTGCAGGTGATGGCATGGCGCCAGCTTAAAAACCTGTCCGCCCGGGGCGAGATCTGGGCCCAGGACATGCTGGACATGATGTACATGGAAGAAGAGACCAAGGCCTGGGCCGAAGCGGGCAGCGCCAGCGACGATGACGACAGCGTCCCCACCGTCGACTCCAACGGCGCCGTGCTGCAGGAGGGGGATTCCGTCACGCTGATCAAGGATCTGGAGGTCAAGGGCGGCGGTTTCACCGCCAAGCGTGGCACCCTGGTCAAGGGCATCCGCCTCACCAACAACCCGCTGCACATCGAAGGCAAGGTCAACGGCGTGCAGATAGTGCTGGTCGCGGCCTACCTGAAGAAGGCCTGATCCCCTCGCTTGTGGTTCGGATGATGCAAGAAGCGCCCCCAGGGGCGCTTTTTTGTTGCCGGCCACCGACAATGTCGGCGCGGCCGAAGTGGCGCCGCCGGGAAACTGGACTATCCTGCAAACCAGTCCCGATGAGCGAGCCACCCCTTCGCCGGATTTGCGTCAGGGGAGCATCCGCTCCCGGAACCGCGAAACACTGGCCCGGATGGAATTCATGTGGCACTCTGGGCTCTTGACATGGACAGATCCTGAACATCATGACCCCATGATGACCTCTTGACACAAGGAGCACTACCTATGGCCAAAGCCAGCAAGAAAGATATCAAGAAGAAAATCGCCGCCCGCCAGGAGAAGATTGCCAAGCACGAAGGCAAGATCAAGAAGCTGAAGAAAGCCCTGAAATAAGGGTCGGCACCATAAAAAAACCGCCCACTTCACAAGGGCGGTTTTTTATTGTGCGATGTCCCTCTCAACACCAAGTGCCCATAACTGCCAGCGTCTGGCTGTGACCAGGACTTCTTGTTCCAACCAGGCTTTATTGGCTGTCAAATGAGCCAATGCCTCTGCCAGCACTGTGCCCCCCTGAACGGGTGCTATGTTGCCTCGCCAAGCAATTTTGCCTCGCTGCCTCTTTTGTTCTTTCGGCTGACGGAGTAAGTCGCGGGCATAGTGATGGACGTAATCCATGAGATTGTCGGGTAACCAGAGCGCCAGAGGACGACCCAGAGCCCCCGCCAGTTCGGTGGCAATGTCCAGGCCACGTTGATCCAGATCCCCAAAGTGTGCCCAGGGGAGGCTCTCTGGCAATAGGGGGAGCAGTTGCTTTGCCAGGGCGGTATTGCGGCCAGGGACATACAGCAGCAATTCGCCCTCTTGCAGCGGGTAGTCCACGAAGGCACCCTTGTTTTCCACCGTGACTAACTGCCGCCCTTGCCATTCCATGCCTTCCAACCCGACCAAGGCTCGTTCTGGCAATACCAACTCCCCCAGAAGCATCATCACAGCGGTCATGTCGTGCCGTCTGCCCTCCACATCGACCAATATCAGCGGTGTCAAGGTACGTAATCGTATGACCTCATCACCAAATACCCTAAGCCCCAGCGCTGCAACCTGCTCCATGTGATTCTGTGACAATCTGACCTTGCAGTCTCGGTGCCAAAGGCCACTCAGGGTTGCACCGTTAATACGCCGAGGCAGTTGGCAACCCAACTCTGTCAGCACGGCATCACCCGACCAAACATTGTCGTCTGCTGCCTCTGCGAGCTTGTCCATCAAAAAAACACGACCCCGCTCGGTAAGCTGACGCCGCGCACCCAAACCGAGCGGTTGCACACCGCCAACGCGCTTGAGCATGTCATCCAACTCTCGGCCTGCGGCGCTAGTCAGTAGCATCCCCTGCCCCTGTGACAACCCCAGCAGCTTTCGCTCAATGCACGAATATCCGCTCGCTCAAACAATCCCATCGACATTGTCCTCCTGCCTCAATTGACGTGGTATTGCGTATGATGCCGGTTCAGATCCACCGCGCCGCTCCTGACACCCGAATTGAACTGCCGGGTTCCGCCGGGATCTCGGCGCGCAGCCGCGACGGCATGCCCATGTCTTCCCCCTGCACTATGTCGATGTCGCCGCCGTGGGGCCAGTGGAGATCGCGCAAATAGCCGGCGAAGGCGGCGGTCGCGGCGCCGGTGGCCGAGTCCTCATAGACGCCGCCGTAGGCGAAGGCATTGCGGGTGTGGAACAATCGCTCCCCGGCCACATGCACCAGCAAGATGGTCACCAGTCCCTCGCGGCGCATCAGCAGGCGCCCCTGCGCCTGCGAATAGTGCATGGCCGAGAGCGTTGCGCGATCCTTGAGCGCCAGCACCAGATGATCGGCGCCACCGTGAATGATCGCCGGGGGTATGCGGGGATCCAGGCTGGCCGCGTCATAGCCAAACAGCGCCAGGGTTTCGCGCATCAGATCCGCCGGCGCCGGTTTGCTGCGGGTTGGCGGGGATTGCAGCGCCGCCTGCCATTGCCCCTGCTCATCCTGCCAGCCCGAGACCCGAATCTGGGTCTGGCTGAGGCGCAAGGCATGGTCCCCTGCCCCGAAGCGGCGCGCCAGCGCCACCCCGAGGGCTATGGTCGCATGGCCGCAAAACGGCACCTCCGCCTCGGGAGAGAAGTAGCGCACCTGCCATTGGCGCACCTCTACGCCTTGCCCCTCGCTGTGCAGCGGGGCGGCGAAGGCCGTCTCCGAGAATCCAACCTCTGCGGCGATCCGCTGCATCTCTTCCGCCGTCGGCAGTTGGGCCCCTACCCAGACACCGGCGGGATTGCCCCCGCGGGATCCTTCGGAAAAGGCGGCGATCCGCACCAGCTCAGTGACCAGTTCCGTCATGACAACTCCTTGGCTTCTTGCTTCACGAAAAGTGGGGTTCATAGGCTCATCCTTGCGGCCCCTTCCGGGGGAGCCCATCAGGGGGTCAGCTTACCCATAAAATTAACGGCCGCACAGGTGCCGCTTGAGCGCCGCGGATCCGGGCACTGGCGACTAGAGTTGGGAAACCTGTCTGTATATGCGCCTGCAGTGGAGTGCCATATGTATTCATACACCCTCATCTTCAGGGAAGAGGTCGACAAGCTGACGGCCCCCGAACACGAGATCCTCTTGCAAAGCCCGGCCCAGGCCGGAGATTTCGTCATCCTCTCCGACGGCAGCCGCCACCAGGTGATGTTCGTCACCCATCGCGCCCACTACAGCAGCCTCTACCTCGACAAGGGGATAAGAGTGCCCCAAAGCTGAGTACGCGGGCTCAGGGATCCCCTGGATGGCACCTATTTTTTCGCCCCCCTGTGCGAGTCCCGTTCCAGCTGCTAACGTGAAACAGGCCTGCCACCTCGCACCCAGGATATTGCCGCGAACCCAGGCTGTTGCTCATGGCAGTCAAGGCTGCGATGAACCGGCAAGACTCACATTTTGAGGGATGAATTATGTCCAGGAATGCTGCACTGATCGTGACCCTGACCCTGCTTGGCATGGCCCCGGCTCACGCCATCAACGCAAAATATGCCCAGCAGCTGGAGCGCTCCGGCTGCACCCAGGTGAGCGAAGCCCAGGGCTGCGACATTCACAAGACCAAGGCGGAGAACGCCAAGGCGGGATTCGGTGCTGCCGCCCCGGCCGCCGACAGCGGCCTGAACATGAGCTATGAACAGAAGCTGGAGCGCTCCGGCTGCACCCAGGTGAGCGAGCTCAGTGGTTGCGATATCAACAAGACCAAGGCCGAGAACGCGGCCGCCGGGTTTGGTGAGGCTCCGGCGGCCACCAGCGGCAGCCCCTACGCCGGCAACTGGGTCGCCACCTTCCCCGAGACGGGCGCCACCGTCGCCACCATCCGCATCGATGACAAGGATCAGGTGTGGGTCAACGACAAGAAGGTCAGTGCCAAGAAATCCGACGGGGCCCTGGTGTTCAAGGACGGCATGGTCATCTACACCATACAGGGGGATCGTCGCATCAAGGGGGAGGATGGCTGGGTCGATAACGATGCGGGCACCAAGGGGCCGATCGCCGCTAAATAAGCGACATGACGGAAATGCGAAGGGGAGCCTGGGCTCCCCTTCTTGTTTGATCTCTTGCCGGCTTCTTCACCAGACCCCGGTGAGCGACTACCCTGCGCTTCCTCTTGCTATTCACTTACCCCTTTTTCGGATAGTCGAGCACGGCCGTCACCGGCGTTTGCGACGCGGCGGCCGACCAGGAGGGAGCGTCAAAGGTGAAGCGGGCGACGGCGCAGGTCGGCATCCGGGTGATCTTGCCGGAAAAACGGTGGGCAAGGTCGGTGAACTCGGGATCGTGACCAAAGAGCATGACGCATCTTAACTCGTCACCCAGCTCACCCATCACCTCCATCAGGGTCCTCACATCTGCGCCATAGAGCCGCTCGTCCGTCATTATCTCCTCTGGCCGGTAGCCGAGCACCTCGGCGATGATGTTCGCCGTCGACAAGGCCCGGCAGGCGGGGCTCGAGAGGATGAGATCGGGTCGCACCTTATCGTGCGCCAGCCGTCTGCCCATCAGGGGCGCGTCGCGCAGGCCCCGCTCGGCGAGCGGCCGCGCCCTGTCAGTCAGCCCCTTCTCTTCCCAGCTCGACTTGCCGTGACGCACCAGGATCAGGGTTCTCTTCATGACGCCTCCCGTGACGGCCACCCATGGGCCCAGTACCACCTTTGACTAGTGACAACCGGGGTTTTCCTGCCCTCAGTCCCTGTCACTGCGCCATCTCAATCATAGCGAAGCCGCACCCTTTGGGAGCATGGGGCAAGCGAACGGGCAGGCTCTCAGCCCGGTCCCATGGTCGATGGCGGGCTCACCTCTTCCATGAAGATGAGGCGAAGGGGCTCTGCCAGCAAGTCGTCCGCCTGGCAGGCGAAGGCCTGGAAATAGTCCGTCTCGCAGTGGGCATCCAGGGCGGCCTGACTGACGAAGGCTTCGCGCATGTAGAAGGTGCCGGGTTCGTCCTTCAACTCGAACAGCACATAATCGAGATTGCCAGGCTCCCGGCGGGTGGGCGCTATCAGCGCGAGCAACTCGTGGCGCAGGCGCTCTCTCATGCCGGCTTTGGCCTTGAGCACGGCGATCGACACTATCTTGTCCGACTCTCTCTTCATCTCTACCTCTCCACTGTCACATCATCAAGAGACCGGGAGGTGGCGGCTCTCTCATGGCTGCCGCCTCCCTCAACATGGCGCCCAGTGTAGGCATGGCGGCCAGGCCGATATAGATGGGCAGGATGGACAGAGTGTTCACCCGGGTGAACAACGGGGCGACGGCAGGGACATAAGCGCGGCCAGAGGCAGGCGCGTGGCTCGCCGTCAGGGCCTGCTCCAGATCTAAACGCTGAAGTAATAGGTGGTGAAGGGGTGCCCCGACAGTGTCGTCTTTGTCACCCTGGTGGCGCGCCTGGCGAGGGACTTGTATAAGGGGCGGGTGTCCAGCAGATGAAAGACGACCTCCTGATGGCTCATGCTGCGCGCCCACCCCATCATCTCGTTGAAGATGGCGAGCCCCCTGCCCCAGCCCGCCCTGGCGATGACGATGGCTATCTCGATCCCCTCCTCATCGGGCTGAAGACCGCACCACCCCACCAGAGCGCCATCGATGAGAACGGCTCGCACGCGACAACCGGGCAGCGCATCTATCGCCATCTTCTCCTCCATCCAGCGCCGCACCGTGCCCAGCTCGAAGGAGGGATGGTCAATCAGGTGCTTTCGCAGCGTCTCGTCGTTGACCAGGGGCAGAAAATCCTCTGCGCGCACCTCACCTAAAGGTATGAATTTCATAGGCTTATCATGCTTTCCCAAAGAGTGATGGGCCCCTAATAGGGGGTCCCGTCCTTATGTCTGGCAGCCCAGGCGCCATCGGCGCCCTGAATCAGGGCCAGATCGTCGTCAGGGTATTGGACTGTGTCCCCCGCCAGCCTGTCCCCCAGCTCGAGATAAACCGCCTCCACCTCCCCAGGGTTGAGCAACTGGTGGGCCAGGCCGTTGCCGCCCTTGAAGCCGATGCACTCCCCCGGCGACATCAGGTACTCCTCCTCCCCATAGCGCAGCATAGGGGTGCCCGAGAGCACATAGATGAACTCATCCTGCTTGCTGTGGTGATGTTTGAGCGCAGAGATGGCGCCCGGCGCCAGGGTCGTCAGGTTCACCCCAAGATTGGCAAGACCGAAGTGGTCCCCCAGCCTGCGTCTGGTGCGGTGTTTGACCAGGGAGGCGAAGGGCTCCGGATAGAGGGACTTTGCCTTGTTCTCCGGGATCTTTGTGGCCTGAATGGGTGTGCGGTTCGTCATCTCAACAACCTCCATATTGGCGCCCTAGCGAGGGGCAGCAAGAGACAAGCCGAGTGCCTTGAGCGGCAGTCATGCAATAACACAGATACGACTGGAGGCTGGAGGCTGTCAACGCTGAGATGCAGTGTCCGGGGCCTTGCCGTTTCCCGCTGTGCAATGGGCCGGGCTTATGGCCCTCTACAACACCTCGACCTTGACCTTGAGAAGGCCGGATCGGGTGTTGCCTATGCTGCTAAATGCCGCCCTTGAGAGATCGATGATCCGGCCTCTGGGGAAGTTGCCCCTGTCATTGACCCGCACCACCACGCTCTTGCCGTTGGCAAGGTTGGTCACCCGCACCATGGCGCCGAAGGGCAGCGTCATATGGGCGGCGGTGTTGGCGCTCTTCTGGTAGGGCTCGCCGCTTGCGGTGCGCTTGTTGTGGTAGCGATCGGCATAGTAGGAGGCCAGCCCAGTCTGGGTATAACCTCGCCCGTTGCCCGCACTGCCCGCATCAGGCTGGCTGCTGCAGGCCGCGAGCAGCAGGCACAGGGAGGCCAGCAGCCCTTTTTGTAATTTCCACGTCATGCTTTATTCCCTCGATGCGATGTCAGGTTGATGCGCCCTGGCCCTTACCCTGCATCGCCAGTCTGGTTCCCGCGAACAGGCGCCTACTCTCTCATATTTTCCATGGAAAACGGGAGGCCCAAGCCTCCCGTTTGTGTGTTCACCCGTCAGCCCCTGTCAGGGGAAGAGGTCAGGCGATCAGCTTGTCATCGGCGAAACCGAAGCCCCGCAGCCCCACCACGTGCACGTGCTCGTGCTTGCCCTGCACCTTGCGGATGAGCTTGTAGGTGGTGCCCTTCTCGGGGCTGATGTTCTCCGGCGCCGCGATGAGCAGCTGCATGTCCTGGCGCTCGCACAGCTCGAACAGGGTGGCGATGGACTTGCCGTCCAGGCGCGCCGCTTCGTCGAGGAACAAGAGACGGCAGGGGGCTATATCCTTGCCGCGCAGACGGCGGGACTCCTCCTCCCAGCTGATCAGCACCATCAAGAGGATGGCCTGACCTGTACCTATCGCCTCACCGGTGGAGAGGGCCCCGCTCTCGGCACGCAGCCAGCCATCGGCACCACGCTGTACCTCGATTTCGAGCTCCAGGTAGTTGCGATAGTCCAGCAGCACGTCCCCCATCACCTGATAGTTGCGCTCCCCCTGCTCTATCTGCGGGTTCAGGCGCTGGAACAGCTTGGCCATGGCCTCGGAGAAGCTGAGCTCCTTGTCGGCGAACAGATCGTTGTGCATGGCGCTCTGATCGGCGAGCGCGGTCAGCAGGCGAGTGTGGGCCTCTCGGATATTGACGTTGAGGCGCACCCCGCGCACCAGGCCGAAGGCGATGTTCTGCAGGCCCTGGTTGAGCACCCGGATGCGGTTCTGCTCCCGGCGGATGATGTTGGTGATCTTGGCCGCCACCTCGTGGGAGGAGAGGGACAGATGGTTCTCCCGCTGCTTGAGCTCGTCGGCGAGCCGCGCCAGCTCGATCTCCATCTCCTCGATGGCCTCCACAGGATCGTCCGAGCGGATGATGTCGTTGCGGATGCGATCTTTGAGGTAGCGGTAGACCTGCACGTAGAAGGCGACCTTCTGCTCTGTGCTGCGATTGCCTTCAGAGAGGCGCAGCGCATCGCGCAGGGCCTCGTCGTGGGCCACCGCCACCCGCAGGGCGCCGAGGGCCTTGTCCGACATGGAGCGCAGCTCGTCGCTGTCAAGATAAGCCAGCTCGCGCTTGTTGAGGCGCTTCTCGACGTCTGTCTCCCGCGCCAGCCGCACCACCCGCGACCAGTTCGCCTTGTGGCCCACCAGGGATTTACGGGCGCCGAAGTAGTCCTTGCCTTCCAGCTTGAGACGCCCGCCCAAGGATTCAATCTCGCGCTTGGTCACCTGCAACTGGGCCTCGGCGCTGGTGCGACGGGAGCGGGTGCGAATGAGCAGCTCTTCGATCTCCTTCTTGTGGGCGCGGGATTTCTCCTCCATGTCGTCCGACAGCGTCAGCCCCATGGCCCCCAGCTCCTGCTCGAACTCCGCCAGGGTCTGGCCCTTGGCCGAGGCGCTGGAATCGAGCGCGGTACGCAGCTGCAACGCCTCGGTGTGGCGCTGGGCAATCTGCTTGTGCTGCTCGCCGGCGGTACGGGCAGCCAGCTCGGCGGCTTTGAGCTTCTCTTTGAGCCGCTCACTCATTTCTGACGCTTTGCCCAGCAGGTCTTGCGCATCCTGATAGGCAAAGTGCGGCAGGCGGGCCACCAGCTGATCGAGGGCGTAGCAACGGCGCTTCTGCTCGGCCAGCAAGTCGCTCACCTCATCATAGGCAGCCTGCAGCGCGGCCAGATCCTGTGGATCCTGACGCAGCACCTGCACCAGGGTCTCGAGTTTCTCGAGCCCCTTGCCGTGCTGGGCGATAAAGGCTTCGGCTGTTTTAAGGGCTTCCACATCGGCGTTGGCCGCCTCGAGACGTGCCGCCAGATCTGTCTCGGCAAACAGATGGGCAAAGGGCAGCATCCCCTGCACCAGCTGGATATGGCGAGTCAGCTGGGCGGCGGCCGCCTTGGCCTCGGCCAGCTGCTTGTCGCACTCGCCGATGGCCCCTTGCAAGGTGCGCAATTCGGCCTGTTTGGTCTGCACCTGATTTTCAGGGTCCGGCAGGAAGGCGATATCCAGATGCTGGCCGATAAAGTCGCGAAAATGCCCGTAGAGACGGTGGTACTTCTGCTGCTCGAAGGCGGCCTTGGCGTAGCCCTCGATAAGATTTTCCCGCTCGAGATCGAGCTGCTCGATGCGTTTCTCCCGGGCGGCGCGGCCAAAGAGCGGCAGCTCGGGGTAGCGGGAGAAGCGCACCTGACGCTTGCTGGTGCGCACCAGCACGGCGTCACCGAGCTCGTCCGCTTCCACCAGATCCTCGTCAAAGGAGTCGGGGTTGCCCTGGATGAGGTAGATATCTTCCGGGCAATCTTCCAGCTTTTTCAGCCGCTCTATGGCGCCCTCAAGGTCGAGCACCACCAGGGCGCTGCGAGCCGGGCCATAGAGCGCCGAATAGTAAGGGGCATCGTCGATGGAGATGTCGTCATAGACGTCGGAGAGCAGCACGCCCCCCACCTGCTCGGCGACACGGGCCAGGCGCGGATCCGCCTCCCCGGCCCCCAGCTGCAGGTTGCGAATTTGCAGCTCCAGGGCCTGCTTCTGGCCCTGGATGCGGTTGCTCTCCTGCTCGAACTCCCGCTCCTTGTCGAGCACTGTCTGCATACCGGCCGAGAGTTCCTCGGCGGTAGCCAGCGGCAATCCGCTCTGCTCGCGCAGTTGTTCGAGCTTCTCGAACGACTTGAGCCAGCGCGGCGCCAGCCTGGTCAGCTCGGTGATATCGCGGCCAAGCTGGGCGCCCTGATGCTCGAGGCTGGCGCGGCGCTGGTTCGCCTCCGCCTGCTGATCGGCGAGCTCTTCCTGACGGTTGCGCTGGGCCTCAAGAAACAGCTCCAGCTCGTCTTGGCTCGCGATCAGCTGGCCAGAGGCCTGATGCAGCTCGTCACGCAACTTGAAGAGACTCTTCTGGCTTTCGCTCTCTTTCTCGAGGCGAGCCAGCGCAGCGCGCAGCCCCTGCCCCTGGGCAATGCGAGCCTTGTCTTCGATGTGACGCTTGAGCAGCGCCTGCGCGGTGGGCCAGGCGGCCTCGCGCACTGTTTCGGGGGCGATGCTCAAAAGCAGCGCCAACGCCGCTTCATGCTCGGCCACCGCCGCCTTGGCCAGCGCCAATTGCTGCTCGGCCCCCAGTACTCGACTGGTAAGGCTCTGCTCGGCGGCGCGGAACTGATGCAGGGTGTCGCTCGCCTGTTCGGCGGTCAATCCCGGCAGTTCGCACTGCGCGCGGGCCGTCTCCAGCGCCTGCACCGCCTGACGGTACTGGATGGCGCGGGTCTGCTGAATGTCCAGCGCCTGCTGGTAGTCGGCCAGCTGGGTCTTGAGGCTGTCTACCTCTGCCTGGGCCAGCTCCTTGCGCTCTTCCACTTCCAGCAACTGACCGTGGATCTCCTCCACGATCGCTTGCTGTTGCTCGAGCTTGTCGTTGAGCTCCCGCAGATCGGCGCGATACAGCTCTATCTTCTTTTGCAGCGCCACGGCCGCCATCACCTTCGAGAGGTGCTCGGCGGCGGACTCCAGCTCGTCGGTCAACAGCTTCTCGCGGTTGGTGAGCTGATCCACCTCGTCCGCCAGATAGATGGCGCGCTGCTTCTCTTCCGCCAGCAGGCGACGCTTGCCGGCCAGCTCGGCGCGCGCCTTCAGGGCCAGCTCGGAGAGACGGCTCTTCTCGGCGGCGCCCCGCACATACTCGGCCGCCACATAGTGGGTGGTCTCGGTAATGAGGTTCTTGAACAGATCCCGCTGGCCCTGGGTCTCCTTGATGGCCTCCAGGGTGCGGCGGTTCTCGTAGATGGCCGCCTCCATGTCCTGGAACGCCTTGCGCACCCCGGAGTTCTCCGGCAGCAGGTATTCCCGCAAGGAACGGCTGATGGACGAAGAAATGCCGCCATACAGCGAGGCTTCGATCAGGCGATAGAACTTGCCGCGATCTTTTTGATCCCTCAGCTTTTTCGGGGTGATGCCGAACTCGAACATGAAGTTGTGATAATCGGTCACCGTATTGAACTTGGCGACCTTCATGGCCCCCAGCTCGGCGGCGGCCCCCTTCAGATCGGCGAAGGCGCGTACCCGGCCCTTGCCGTCATGGAGTTTTTCCAGCAGCAGATCCGTGGGTTGCAGGTTTTCTGGCACATCCACCAGGGCGAAGGGGGTGATGTTGACCTTGTTGTCGCGATTCGCCACCTGCTCCAGGTGGACGCCGACCCAGATCCGCTGCTCGCGGCTGTTCATCACTTCCAGCAGCGAATAGCAGTGGCCGCGCTGCAGCTTGCCGTAGAGCCCCTTGTCACGGGACGCGCTGCTGGAGCCCGCTTCCGTGGTATTGCGAAAATGCAGCAGGGACTGATCCGGGATCAGGGCCGCGATAAAGGCCGCCATTGTGGTGGACTTGCCCGCCCCGTTGCCGCCGGACAGGGTGGTGACCAGCTGGTCGAGATCGAAGGTTCGGGCGAAGAAGCCGTTCCAGTTGACCATGGTCAGGGATTTGAATTTGCCTCTCACGCCGCACTCTCCATCAAACCGGCCAACTCCATCTGTGCCAGCACATTAACGTTGCAGATCATCTTCCACCTCCAGCTCCAGCTGCTCTTCATCCAAATCTCCCTCGATGTCGTCAAACAGCGAATCGCTGCTCGGCATCTCGTCGTCGTGGAAGATGGCCTCCCCTTCCTGGATCATCCGCAGCTGCACGGCGCGGGGATCCTCGTCGGAGCGCACGTCGGCGGCAAAACGAAACACGGATTCGTTGACCCGGAATTTATCGCTGTTGCCAAGGGCGGTGATCATCCCGAGGCGCTTGAGACGGCGCATGGAGGTGCGGATCTTCTCGAGCAGCTTCTTCTTGTCCAGATCGGTGCCGCCGGAGCGGCTGTTGACCATGCGCAGCAGTTGCTTCTCGTCGGCCAGACCGAGCACCTCCTCCTGCAACTCGCCCATGGTGAAGACACCCTCGGAGGCGAGCCTGTCCGGGCTCAAATAGAGGTAACAGAGCACCTTGCCCACCAGCATATCGAGCTCGGAGAGCACTGTGGTGCCGATGTCGGCGCTGGGGCGCGGACGCAGGTAGAAGAAGCCCTCCGGCGCCTTGATGAGTTCGACCTGATAGCGGCCGTAGAAGATCTCGAGCTCGCCATGGAACTCCACCAGGGCCGAATGCTGTTCGAAATCGTCGGCACTGATGTGTCGCCCCGAGCGCAGGGCGGTGTCGATGCGCGGAAACAAGGGGTTGGCGATAGCCTCTGCGAGCCGCAGGGGCAAGGGAAACTCAGAATTGATCAATGACATAGGCCTGAACCTTGGATCCAGCTTGGTTAATGGGTTTCCATGCGGGTTGGCGGTGCAGCTCGCGCTCACCGCTGGCATGGCCGAGGCGCACGGCCTGGTCTATCAGCAGACGCGCCACATCGAAGTGGGCGTGGGCCGGGAAATCGAGCAGGTATTCCCGCAGCACGTCGGCCAGGTCCAGCTGCTGTCCCTGCTCGGGATAGCGGGCCAGATAGCGCTCGATGCGCTCCGCCAGCGCCTGGTTGATGTCCACCATCTCCATGAATTCCATCTCGAGGGGCACCTCGCCAGTCACCTCCTCATCGTGGATGGCGATGGTTTCGTCCCGCAGCTCCAACAGGCGCGGCTCCTCGGCGACTCTGAGCAAGAAGTTGTGCTGCTCGAAGTTGCGGATGGATTCCCGCAGCCGCTGGCTGAAGGCGCGGTTCTTGTCCATGTCGATGGCGTTGCGGATGAACTTGTGGACGTGCCTGTCATAGCGGGACCAGAGCTCGATGCACTGCTGGCCCCAGGAGGTGATGACGTCGAGCCGCCCCTGCAGGGCATGGGTCAGCTCCTCGACGTGGAAGAGATCGTCCCGCCCCTGGGCCGCTTCCTGAATGTTGAGCAACCCCGCCTGCAGCCGGTGACCGGCGGCGTCCAGGGTATCTTGCAACTCGCGCAGGGTCTGGCCGGTCTCGCGCAGCAGCTTCTCGCAGCTGTGGATGGCGTCGATCCAGTTCTGGGTCAGCAGGGCCGCTATCTCGTTCTTGACCTGATTCTGCTGCTCGTCCATGGCGCGCTGGGTGAGATCGATGCGCCCGAGCGTCTCCTCCAGGGAGAAGGAGAGGCGCGGCAGCACCTCTGCATCCCACTGTTCGCGGGTATTGGTCTCAAGCGCCGCCTTGCGGGCGGTGTCGAGCTCGGATGCCAGGTGTTCGAGCAGGATGGAGAGCTTGATGGAGTCGACCTGGCGCTGATCCATGAAGAAGTCGACGATGCTCATGCCAAGGCGCGACAGGCGATAGAGGCTCTCCCCCGCCACCATGTCGGTGGTGAAGCGCGACAGCAACTGCTGGCGAATGAGATCGTTGATGGCGTTGTTGGCGCGACCGATGAGGGTCTCGTCCATCTGGCCGAAGGCGCTGCTCACATAGCCAAAGGCGTCGTGCAGCGCGGCCTCCGAGAGATCAGACTCGTCCTCGGACAGTGTCTTGATCGCAATCAGAAAGGCCAGCCTGTCGGTGGGCAGATTCAAGGAGAGGCCCTCCTGTCTGACCCATCCCACCGTCTCTGGCAGGGTACGGGATGTACTCATCATGACGTTATCATCTCGTTGTTATAAACGGGGGCACAAGACCCCTCGTGGTGATTTGGACCCGGGGATGGGCAACCCCGGCGGCGGTATCCCGGCCGCATAAACCCTTGCATCCCGACCATTCAGGCCCCCATGACCACCCTCAGCCGACCGGCTTCTGGGCCATCACATGGATGTAGCGCCCGAGGGAGACAAAGGGTTCCTGACGACAGTAGTGCTGCTCCATGGCCAGCAGATCGTCGAATTTCTCGACCTGCTCCTGCTTGTGGCGCATGTAGTCGTGAATGACCCGCACCCCTGTCTTGCCGATGATCTTGAGGCCCCCCCGGCCTATCCAGTCATAGACCTGTTCCGGCAACTGGGGGTTGGTGGGCGTAAGCGCGGTCTGACGCTTCTTGTTCAGCCCCTGGCGCACATAGTCGAAATTGCCCACCACCAGGCTCTGGAACAGCAGGCCATGACGATTGTAAAAAAGCAGCGACAGTATGCCCCCTGCATTGACGAAAGGGAACAGACCGAGCAGGGTCTGGCGGGGCTCGGCGAGCCACTCCAGCACCGCATGGCAGAGCACCAGATCGAAGGTGCCGGTCACATGGGCCTTGAGATCCTGAATGGGGCAATGGATGAGACGGATTCTGTCTTCCAGCCCCTTCTCGGCGATCTGGCTGCGGGCCAGTTCCAGCATTTCTGCAGAGAGATCGCACAGCTCCACCTGGTGGCCCATGGCCGCCAGCTTCTGGGCGAAGTAGCCAAAGCCGCCGCCGGCATCCAGGATGCGCAGGGGCCTGTTGCCAAGGCGCGCCAGGCAGGCTTCGATGTCGCTCCACACCACGGCGGTGCGAATGCGCCCCTTGGTGGAGTCATAAATGTTGCGGGCGAACTTGTCGGCGCGCCCGTCAAAACTCTGATCTTGCTTCAAGACACACTCATCTTCGGCCGCCCCGCTGTGGGGGCTCGCAGGAGGAACCACACAGGATTGGGCCACAGGAAAAAAGAGGGGTATTCTGTCACATCCCGGATCCGCTGAAAACTCAAGGACGACACCACAGTGTTTGAGCTTAAAAAATGGTTAGGCCAGTTGCTGATGCCGCTGCCCTTCTCCCTCTCCTTATTGCTGCTGGCGCTCGCGCTGCTCTGGTTCACCCGCTTTCAGAAGAGCGGCAAGCTGCTGGCGACCCTCTCCTTGGTGAGCATCGCCCTGATGGGGATGAGACCCGTCAGCTATGAGTTGGCCCGTTCACTGGAGCAGACCTATCCGCCCTTCGAGGTGAGCCAGCATCCGGATATCGAGGCCATAGTGGTGCTCGGCAACGGTCATGTGAGCGATCCGGCGGTGCCGATGCGCAGTTGGCAGAACAACATAGCCCTGGCCCGCACCCTGGAAGGAGTACGGCTGGCCCAGGCCTATCCAGAAGCAGAGCTGGTCTTCTCCGGTTATGTGTCCGGGGATTCCCTGTCCAATGCCGAGGTCAACGCCCGCATGGCGCAGAGCCTGGGGATAGCGAGATCCCGAATGACGTTGTTTGAAAACAACAAAGACACCCATGACGAGGCGGTCAGCATCAGCGCCCACCTCAAGGGCAAGCGGGTGGCGCTGGTGAGCTCGGCCACCCACCTGCCCAGGGCCATGGCGCTCTATCGCGGCCAGGGACTCGATGCGGTGCCGGCCCCCACCGACTACACCGCCAAGCAGAGTCAGGTGGCGCAGCCCCTCTACAGCTACCTGCCCAAGGGGCGTTATCTGATGTATTCCGAGGCTGCCATTCACGAGTGGATTGGGGTATGGTGGGCCCGTTTGCGGGGGCAGGTTAACGATTGAGCGATCGGTTCTTGCATTCCTGATTTGGATCAGGAAAGCGAAAAAAAATTACGTCATTTGCCGCCGGGTCAGCTATCTTGGGCTCGGTTCAATTCATATAATGTTGCGCAATCAAATGCCTAGGAGATTGAGAAGATGAGACAGCACCTGGTAATGGGTAACTGGAAACTGAACGGCACCAAAGCTTCTGTCGAAGCTCTGATCAAAGGACTGACCCCGGCTGCTGCCGCTCATCCTTCCGTGCAAGTCGCCGTCTGCCCGCCGGTTATCTTTTTGGGTCTGGTTGAACAGCTGACCGCTGGCAGCAAGATTGCTTACGGTGCCCAAAACGCCGACGTTCACGAGTCTGGCGCCTTCACCGGCGAGAACGCCCCCTCCATGCTCAAAGCCTTCGGTTGCACCTACTCCCTGGTCGGCCACAGCGAGCGTCGCACCCTGCACGCAGAGACCGACGACGTGGTAGCTGCCAAGTACGAAGCCATCCAGAAAGGCGGCCTGGTGCCGGTTCTGTGCATCGGTGAGACCCTGGAGCAGTTCGAAGCCGGCGTGACCAAGAACGTGGTCGAGACCCAGCTCAAAGCCGTCATCGACCGTTGCGGCATCGCCTCCTTCGAGAACGCCGTCGTGGCTTACGAGCCGGTATGGGCCATCGGCACCGGCAAGACTGCCACCCCGGAAATCGCGCAATCCGTTCACGCTCACATCCGTCAGTACCTGGCCGGTTTCGACGCTGCCGTGGCTGCCAAAGTACAGATCCTGTACGGTGGCTCCGTGACTGGCGCGACCGCTGCCGATCTGTTCGGTCAGCCGGACATCGACGGTGGCCTGGTGGGTGGTGCGTCCCTGAAAGTGGACGACTTCTCCCAGATCATCGCTGGCGCCGCCCAGTAAGTGACGCAAGAGAGGGGCCTGGCCCCTCTCTTGATATCGCTTTCCTATGGGTCCCCTTCTTCCATAGGAAAGCCGATATAGTAAAAACGGCTGGCCCCATTTTCAGATATTGATATTCGACAACTCAGATCCAGAGGCACTCATGACCAAACAAATCAAACGTATTGGTGTTTTGACCAGTGGTGGTGACGCACCGGGTATGAACGCAGCCATCCGCGCCGTGGTGCGCGCCGGTCTGCATCATGGCCTGGAAGTCTACGGCATCTATGATGGCTACCTCGGTCTGCATCAGGACAGGATCGTCAAGCTCGAGCGCCACAGCGTCTCCGACGTGGTCAACCGCGGCGGCACCTTCCTGGGCTCTGCCCGCTTCCCCGCCTTCAAGGACCCGAAAGTTCGCGCCGAAGCGATCGAGAACCTTAAAAAGCACGGCATCGACGCCCTGGTGGTGATCGGCGGTGACGGCTCCTACATGGGTGCCAAGAAGCTGACCGAAGAAGGTTTCCCCTGCATAGGTCTGCCGGGCACCATAGACAACGACATCGCCGGCACCGACTTCACCATCGGCTTTGACACCGCCCTGAACGTGGTGGTCGACGCCATCGACCGTCTGCGTGACACCTGCAGCTCCCACCACCGCATCTCTGTGGTCGAGATCATGGGCCGCCACTGTGGCGATCTGGCCATGTCTGCCGCCGTTGCCGGTGGCGCCGAGTACGTGATAGTGCCGGAAGTGGCTTTTGACAAAGAGAAGCTGCTGCAACAGATCAAGGAAGGCGAAGCCAAAGGCAAGAAGCACGCCATCATCACCATCTGTGAGCACGTCACCGACGTCAACGCCCTGGCCAAGGATATCGAAGCCATGACAGGCCGTGAAACCCGCGCCACCATTCTGGGTCACATCCAGCGTGGCGGCTCGCCGACAGCTCGCGATCGCATCATGTCCAGCCGCATGGGCGCCTTTGCCGTCGAGCAGCTGCTGGCCGGTCAGGGTGGCCGCTGCGTCGGTATCCAGGGCAACGAGATGGTGCACCACGACATCATCGACTGCATCGAGAACCTCAAGCGCCCCTTCGATCAGGAGCTGTACGATCTCTCCACCACCCTGTTCTAAGCCCCTGGTGCTTCATGCAGGTTGTTGTGACAAAAACCCTCCGTTGGAGGGTTTTTTCATGCCTGCCGGTTGTCATCAACGCAGTCTGCTGGCAGGCCACCGCCCTCCCTGCCCTGTCCATGAGCCAGCCTGCCGATCCGCACCCTGCTGCGTTTCTGCCAGATAAGGTGGCGAGATAGGCGCGCACTCTATTCTCTCCTTTCTCTTCTCACCTATCTCATTCACCCCTCTTCAGCAGACGCTTGCTCCCTTCACTCCCCTCGTCTTGCTCGCACTCTTGCCTGTACTTCTTCCTGCCACTGGACCATAGGGCTTGCTCGGCCTGGAACCCGCACCTCCCTGGCCGATGTGCTTCTCAGGGCGGCTCTCGCCCTGCCCCTTGCGTCCTCTGACAACAAGCAACCCCATGCCTGGAACCTGTCTCTGTGCACCTGTGGATGCAGGCTCACACCTGCAGCCAATAATGTCCAAAAAGAGCGGCTTGGCGGGCGGTGCAGCGGGTCTTTCTCCTGCCGAATGTCTGCTGTTTTGCCCTGTTTTCCTCTGTGAATTGAAATTCTGCCGGGAGGTGATGACGATAAAGCACCGCCCAGACTGGGCTTATCCCATGGCGAGCAGATAAAAGTGATGGGACAAGGGAAATGGTGCTACCAGCCAGCCAACCCATCATTGGCGACACTTTCAGGCGCATCGCCCTGCCATTTTCCGTCACAAAAGTTGAAGATCATTAAAAGAGCCTCGTACAAAACCCATCAAAAAACACAAACGAAAAACAGTAACTATATGTATATAAAGGGAATAATGACATGACTGACATGCATTAAATTGATCACCCCATGACAAGGCGATAAAACAGCCACAAAATTACAAAAACATGGCACTACATCACCACCAAGTGAATTTAGCCATATAAATACATTTTTCATTGTTATCCCCTGTCATTGTGGTATCTTGGTCTCATCATCAGTCAGCCAAGGGAGACAAAATAATGAAAGAGTTCGTTGTTACCGCCGTTTTTACCGTGTTTTTCACTCTGGTTGCCGTCTCTCTGCCCTCGCTGGCACAGCTCTAAGGCGGTTATTCAGTCAGGAAGCCGCTTGCCCTGGGTCTTGATGGCCTCACCAGGCCGCAAAAACACCCGCAAAGATGGGTTTTTGAAGCCTTGTGCAAGAACAGGATGCCAGTCAGGACTTATTGGCTATCTGTGAGCATTTAACAACCTGGGCGTCATGATCGCCGTTGTTGCAAGGGGAGCCTCAGTGCTCCCCTTGCTGCATCTGTCTCTGCGGGATTTACTCTTGCCCCCCTGCCCGTCACAATGTCCGCTGGATTTGCCATGCAGGAATCACCATGACTCAGGATGCTCTGCGCCACTGGCGCCGTGACCTTCACCGTCTCCCCGAAGCCGCCTGGTGTGAATTTCGCACCAGTGCCCTCATCGCCCACCACCTGTCCGAACTCGGTTTTTCCGTCATGCTGGGGGACAAGCTGCTGGCCAGCAACCTCATCATGGGGCGGGAGATCGACGTCGCGGCCCAGAAGGAGCGGGCCCTGCGTCAGGGGGCACACCCCGACTGGCTGGCCCGCATCGACGAGATCACCGGTGTGATGGGGGTCTGGGACAGCGGCCGCTCCGGCCCCACCCTGGGCTTTCGCTTCGACATAGATGCGGTAGAGGTGGAAGAGAGCCGGGAGTCGGCACACCAGCCCTGCCAGGAGGGGTGGCACTCCGCCAACCCGGGCTGGATGCACGCCTGCGCCCACGACGGCCACACCGCCATCGGGCTGGTGCTGGCCGAGCGGATCAGCGCCCTGGCCGAGCGGCTCAACGGCCGCATCAAGCTGTTCTTCCAGCCTGCCGAAGAGGGGTGTCGCGGCGGCAAGGCGCTGGCGGCGGGCGGTCAGCTCGACGACGTGGATGCCCTGCTGGCGCTGCACATCGGCATTCATGCCAACAGCGGCGAGCTGGTGGTCAACCCCACCGAGTTTCTCTGCTCCACCAAGTTCGATGTGGAATTCATGGGGCGCGCCGCCCACGCGGGGCTCGAGCCCAACGCCGGCAGCAACGCCCTGGCGGCGGCCTGCATGGCCACCACCGCCATGCTCGGCATTGCCCGCCACCGGGACGGCATGACCCGCATCAACATAGGCCAGCTCAATGGGGGCAGCGGTCGCAACGTGATCCCGGGTCACGCCCGCCTGCAGGGAGAGACCCGTGGCGCCACCCCGGCCCTCAACGACTACATGTTTGGCCAGGTGCAGCAGATAGTGGAAGGGGCCGCCATGATGCAGGGGGCCAGCTACCTCATTCGCAAGCAGGGGGAAGCCATCGGCATAGAGAACAGCCCGGCCCTGCTCGAGGAGATAGTGCCCCTGGCCGAGGCACTCAAGCTTGAGACCATCCACAGCCGCCGCTTCGGTGCCAGCGAGGATGCCGGTTTTCTCATCGAGCGGGTGCAGCAAAATGGCGGCCAGGCCGCCTACCTGATCCTGGGGGCCAATCTGGCGGCGCCTCATCACCATCCGGAGTTCGACTTCGACGAGGCCGTGCTGGCCCCCGGCGTCGCCCTGCTCGAAGCCTGGCTGCTCAGCCGCCTCGGCACCTGAGAGATGAAAAAAGGCAGCCCGAGGGCTGCCTTTTGTGTCTTTGCGGATCCGCTTAGCGCCTGGCTCAGCGTCCCAGCACTATGTCAGAGAGGTGGGCGAAGTGATGGATCTCGTGAGTCGCCTCGCAGGGCCCCTGCTGGCGGGCGGGGTTGTACCAGCAGGTCGCCAGCCCCTGGGCGGCGGCACCGGCGATGTCGGTCTTGGGGTTGTCCCCCACCATCAGCACCCGCGCCGGGCTCGGTTGCCCCATCAGATCCAGGGCATGCTGGAAGATGGCGGCGGCCGGCTTGGTCACCTGCACCTCGTCGGAGATAACGAGGGGCTCAAACCACTCATTCCAGCCCAGCTTGTCGAGACGACCGCGCTGGGGCAGGCTGAAACCATTGGTGATGATCCCCATCCTGACCCGGCTCTTCAGGGCCAGCAGGGTCTCCTCCACCCCCTCCAGCGGCACGCTCAGGGCGATGATCTGCTGCAGGAAGGTGTCATTCATCGCCATGGGTGCCACATCCACCTGCTCGGCAAACATCGAAAAACGGGTCTGCTGCAGCCAGGTGGCGTCTATCTCGCCGCAGTTGTATTGCTGCCAGAGCTTGTGGTTCAGCTCGTGATAGGCCGCCATCCTGGGGGGCGTCGGCGTCACGCCATAGATCTGCAGGGTGCGCTCCAGTGCCTTCGCGACCGGGAAGTCGAGCAGGGTCTCGTCCAGATCGAACAGCACCCAGTCATAGCTTGCTTGTTTCACGCTTGTCCTCATCGGTTGTACTTGGCGATTCATGTGGCGGGCTCGGCCATCCCGAGCGGGCTGGCGAGCAGCGTCAGCGACAGCCTGACGCCAAACCCGGTCACTTCGCTGCCGACCACACCGTTGCCCCCCTTGTTGCGAAAACCGCTCAAGTCGAGGTGCAACCAGGGTGTCTGTCCGGGCACGAAGCGGCTGAGGAAGCGGGCGGCATCGATGTGATCCGGCGAGCTACCAGGTGCGCACTGTAACAGATCGGCCCACTCGCTATCGAGGTTGTCATCGAAATCCTCGTCCAGCGGGAAGGGCCAGATGCGTTCACCGCTCTGCTGCCCCAGGCGTATCAGCTCGGGAAGCCAGTCGGGGCGATTGGTGAAGGCGCCGCTGTAGCGGCTGCCGAGCGCCCGCTTGCAGGCGCCGGTCAGGGTCGCATAGTCGATCAGCAGATCGGGCTCCCCTTTGGCCGCGAGCGACAGTGCATCCGCCAGCACCATGCGCCCCTCGGCGTCGGTGTCCACCACCTCTATGGTGGTGCCATTGAGGGCGGTCACCACCTCCCCCGGTCGGTAGGCACGGGGGCCTATGTGGTTCTCGGCGATGGCGAGCCAGCAGTGTACCTCGTAGGGCAACTTGGCCCGGCTGATGGCATGCAGGGTCCCGAGCGCCACAGCGCTGCCCCCCATGTCCAGGTGCATGCCATACATACTGCCACCGACTTTCAGGTTATAGCCCCCGGAGTCATGACAGATCCCCTTGCCCACCAGCGCGATGCGGCGCACCGGATTGGCCGGGCAATAGCTGAGCCTGACGATGGCGGCCTGGTTGTCCTCAGAGCCCCTGGCCACCGCCAGGAAGGCGCCGGCGCCGAGCTTGGCGAGGGTCGTCTCGTCGAACTCCTCCCATTGCCACCCCTCCGCCTGCGCCAGCTGTCGCGCGAAGGCACGGTAGCTGGCGGCATTGAGCTCGGAGGCGGGCAGCACGGCCAGGTGGCGGGCCAGCCCGTTGCCCTGAGCCTCGGCCTCGATGCGGGCCAGATCCAGGATGCAGGGGGGAGACAGAGTCAGGCTCTGATAGCCGATGGGCGCCTCGTCGGCACGTTTCTGGGTGGGCAGCGGCACATTGGCCGCCAGCAGGGTGGCGAGCACCAGCTCGGCAAGCAGCGCCCGGGGCGCCTCATCGAAGCCCTCCAGGTGCAGCGCCAGCTGCGCCACCTTGAGACCCGCAAGGGGGGCTGTCCAGGTGCGGATCTGCTTGTAGAGCCGGTGATCCAGCACCGGCGCCGAGTCCACGAAGAGCACCAGCTGCAGGCCCTGATCATCCGCCAGCCGGTAAGGGGCCGGCAGACCCAGGGCTATCTGGGCCGCCACCCCGGCAAAGGCCGGTTGCGCCAGCAGGGCGTCGCGCCCGGTCTCGGCGACCAGCAGCAGTTTGACGGGAATGTCGCTCGCCATCACCTCGTTCAGGGTGCTGGTCTGCATGGTTATCTTGGGGGCAAGGTAGTTGAAAGCGTGCATCACAGGGAGAGGCCTCATCCATGAACAGAAGCCAGAATGATACCGAACAAATGGGACAAAGGATCGCCACCACATAAATTAATGTGCTGGATCAGGGTGATAGACGGGAGAGTCGAGATGGATATAGAGAAGGGGAAAAGATAATAAGTTGGTTGCGGGGGCCGGATTTGAACCGACGACCTTCGGGTTATGAGCCCGACGAGCTACCGAGCTGCTCCACCCCGCGTCCGAATTGTGCGTCCGTTGCCGGACCTTTCCCGCAAGCTGCCGAGCAGTAGCACCTTGCGTCTTCGTCTCAGCGCAGCGACCTGAGCCGTGCCATGAGGACAAATAGTTGGTTGCGGGGGCCAGATTTGAACTGACGACCTTCGGGTTATGAGCCCGACGAGCTACC
>Ga0067045_1003194_pt1 | contig 27552 bp, 24 predicted proteins | sample TerdegcTABiofilm_FD_59184 | JGI IMG/M metagenome (GOLD analysis project Ga0067045, IMG submission 59184) | Combined Assembly of (Gp0054472, Gp0054536) Wastewater bioreactor microbial communities from Singapore -Terephthalate degrading... | reverse complement strand
TAAATCAATTCCATTACTCCAATTAAAATATACTGATAATGGTGCAAACATATCCCCACCCCTTATATCCAAAGTTTTCTAACAAAATACGCTGTGATATAAGCAACTGCAAACATCACCATCATTCCAACCCAGGCACCCAATGCCAGTCCGGCTCCACCAGTTAATATAAAACCACTGGTGCAGCCACGTGCAAATTTTGCTCCAAAACCAAAAAGAGCACCACCAATTATTGCATAAAGCCATCGTTGTTTTGGCGTAATCTGAGGCCCATGATTGATTTCCTTTCTAAATCTTCCTGCAATAATTCCCGAAAGCATACCGCCCACGATAACACCCAACAATTGAAAAACAAGCCAGTTATTCAATGGGTTTGTATCACCTCCACCATACTCAGCAAGATACGCATTATTATCAACATGCTCCTGTGATATGACTTTTTCAACAGCAACAATAGAACGGGTAATTGCTCCAGAAGCTCCAAGCCCATGGCCAGTAAAGAAAAAAGCTGCCAATAACACCAACCCCAAACCAACTCCAGCTATGTAGGGTGATGCGTAAGATTTCTTTTCCATATAATATTCCTCCTGAAAATAAATGATATTCAATAAGGAAGCCAGTTAGAAATTTGACCAGCCTCAACAAAGATAAAACGTAATGCCAATCCCCCAATAAGTACTAAAGACGCAGCAATATGTACGGGTATTGCTTTTCCTCTGAGTTCAAGTATCTCAAGTGCTAATGGGATTACCATCCCAATAGCAAATACAAAAGACCAGAATACTGGAGTTAGCTCTCCCCCTAAAATTAATTGTATAGCATCAATATGCTGCAATGAGGAAGAAAGCATTCCAAAAATATACAAAACCAAAATTATAGCTTCAAAAGTAATAAAACCTATATCTAATTTTGTTATAAATATCCTCTCATGATGCTCTTTTGCTAATAAAATAATTAATGCAGCACCTGTTGATAGGCCTGAGATCAAAAATAAAAATCCAAGAAGTCCGGAATTCCAGAATGGTCGTGCTGAAAATGCACTTAACAATATCCCGGTATATATCCCCAATAATATTCCCACAGGTATTGCTGCCATTGCTACTGGCTTTTTATATTTCTCTGACCAATTAATTAGTTTTTCAATTATGGGCGATAGTTTATTATATTTTGTTCCTTTCAGCCACGTAGAAAACTTTTGGTAATATTCAGCATAACCCTTTTTAACTGTTGCTAATAGTAACACCATACTTAAAGGATAAACCAGGATTAATATCCAGGCACCCCACGACATTACTGATGTAATGCGAAAAGCTGTGTAAAATCGCCATACATACAATTTATGGTCAAGATCCAGAAAAAGGAAAAACATACCAATACTTAAAATAATTGGTGAAAGTAGAATCAATTTATTGGTGGAAAAGGGGAATTCCTTTTCTTTATCTTTTAAAATCATCCATGCTGCAATAATAAGAATCCCTGCAGTAAGTCCACCCAGAAAAAGATATAGGGGCACTTCCCATCGCCATATTCCTAATGAATGGCCAGCTTCTATTGCTTTTTTTGTAGTCAATGCTATTTCATTCATAGTCAAACCTCAAATAATTTCTTTAATTTCACAGTAAATAAAATATATTTGGTTCAGTCCCAGCTTCAGGGATAATTGTTTTATATTTTCTTACCTTTAATAATTTAGAAACATGACTCATTTTGTCATGTAAGTTGCCAAATGAAATTGCATGTGTTGGACACGCAGCTGCACAGGCAGGATCCAAACCTTCATCCAATCTGTGCTCACAGAAAGTACATTTGCTGACATATCCATCGGGCATTACAAAGCGTGCATTGTATGGACAAGAAGCCATACATGCTTTACAACCTGTGCATTTATTGGCAGTAACAACAACTATATTTGTCCCTTCTTTACGATGGCTTGCCCCAGTTGGGCAGGAGGTAATGCAGGGAGCGTTGGAACAGTGATTACATCGTTCAGAACGAATCTCCATAGAAAGATTAGGATAAGTTCCTGTAACCTGTTCTACAATCCAATCCCGGTGTAAGCCTTCAGGAACCTGATTTTCCATCTTACATGCTGCAACACATGCTCCGCAACCAACACATAAACGGGTATCTATTACCATTGCATATTTTTTAGTCTTACTATTCATGCTAACCTCTTTTCATTATCTGAAGTATGGTTCAAAAATTGACTAAACTTTAAAGGTAACAAAATTACCATGCATAGCCTGGCCACCCATAACCGGATCAACATTAACTTTAGTTATAAGTTGTTGATCATCAGCGCCTTTCTTAAATGCACGCTTAAGATGCTTTTGCCTACTTCCAAATCCATGAACCATATACACACAATCCGGACGTATTCGTTCGGTTACCTTAACCTTTACCTTATTACTCACTACACTATCCTGATTTTCTAGTTTTACATATTGGCCGTTTTTTAAACCCCATTCCTGAGCAACTGTTGGATGTACCCAAACTGCATTTTCATTTTGTAATTGTGACAGTATAGGGTTATTTATGGTACGCGCAAATGAATGGAAAGGTGATCTGCCATACAACAGCCTATAATAGCCTTTTGGAGGATCTTCATGCTTTGTATAAGTAGGTATAGGATCAAAACCATAACTTGCTAATGTAGATGAATACAACTCAATCTTCCCACTGGGAGTGTCCAAACGTGACAACTGAGAGCCAGTAATATATAGGGGAGTCTGTCGTTCAAAGTTCTTAACCCCAACCTGTTTCATTTCTTCTAAAGATGTGCCAACTGCTTTTAATTTATAATCTAAATATTCTTCAATTGTTTTCCAGGGGAAATAAGCTCCAATGCCCATTTTTTCGGACAGGTTTTTAGCTATCCACCAGGCAGGTCTGGAATTATATTTTGGATTGAATGCAGGCATTCTTAAAGCAATCTGTGGTGTCCTCCCCTGCGAGGTTCGTATATCATCATATCGCTCTAAATAAGTAGTATCGGGAAGAACAACATCAGCCCAGCCCGTTATTTCTGTTGGCAAAATATCTACAACAACAACCAGTTCAAGATCCTGTAAGGCTTTGATAGTTTTTTCCTGTTGTGGGAGAGCTTTTAGTAGATTAGAACCATAGATAAACCATCCTTCATAAAATGAATTTCCATTCATTACATTATGAATAGTAGCATCACAAATTCCTGATGAAACAATCAAATTTGCCAATTCATATTTATTATTCACGGCATCCTTAAATGATTTTTTTGGATGAGGAAATGGTGGGGTTGGATATTCTGGCAATTCAACTTTTTCAGGATAGAAGAATCCACCTTTTCTTCCCCAGCTACCCAATAATGCATTTAAAATTGCACCTGCTCGTACTCTTTGAGTATCATCACCATACCATACATTATGCCTGCCAGGGTGTATTATTGTGGCAGGAGAGCACTTTGCCATTTCTTTGGCTGTTTCACGTATTAATTCTGGTTGGATTGATGTAATAGGGTATGCCCATTCAGGAGTAGTATTTTTAACCGATTGTTTTAGTTGCTCAAAACCAACAGTATTATTAAACACATAGCGTTTATCAAATAATTTATCATAAATCAATACATGCATCCATGCTAAAAGCAAAGCAATATCAGTACCTGGTTTAATTGGCAACCAATATTTAGCCTTGCTGGCAGCCACTGAAAAACGTGGATCTACTACTATAATACTTGCTCCATTTGCCACTGCCTGTGAAAATTCAATAACCTGCTGACTGTGAGTATTTTCGCCAATATGAGAACCAATAAGCACAAGACATTTGGTATTTTTCATATCGGTACGTTCTGGGGTATCAATTGGTTCGCCATAGGTTAAGACATAACCTTCTTCACGAGGACCACGACAATTAGCATAGGAAGGTGCAGCAAAACTATTAGTACCATATGCCTTCAATAATGTCTTAAACCAATGTCCACCTGAGCCATGACTGAATAACGCAACACTTTCAGGACCATACTTTTGCTTAATATATTCCATTTTGTCGGCAATATAGGCAAATGCTTCATCCCATGAAGCTTCTTTAAATACCTGCTTTCCTCTTTCCTTTTTTCTTATTAAAGGTGTTTTCAGCCTATTGGGATCCAAATATGCACCAAGACCTGATAAGCCTTTTGTGCACATTCTTCCATAACAATGCTCATCAAGTTCATTACCAACAATTTTCCATGGTGCAGTGCCCTTTTTATATACCCACCCTGCACACTGATATGTACACATTTCACAATAGGTTGGTGTTTTTACTACTGGTCCATTATCATCATTATTAAAAATAACATCACTTGCTAATTTATATAGACTACCACCCACCGCCAGAGCTCCAACACCAGTTCCTGCAATCTTGATAAATTCTCTTCTACTAATTTTACCTAACATTTACATTCTCCTGACGAAGAAAGATATTTAACATATAATTATATAGTAATTTAATTATTTTAGAATTATATTTATTGCTGATTATACCTTGTCAATCTTTTTTTTAAAATATTTTATTTTATATTCATTGTGTAATTATTGCTTATGAAATTTTATATTTAATAGAATACGATTGTAGAAAGATATCCTAATCAAATTCCCTCTAACATAGCACTATCATTCATAAAAAAGCTTTTGAAAATAATTTGACTTTATCTTTTAAATAGTTTACTTTTCAATAAATTATAGCTTACCAAATAATTATATAATTGTATGATAAAAAAATTTTTTAATTCTAAAAAATGGCATATAATTATTTTAGTATTTTATTAAATATTTACTTTACAAATTATTATTGGGGGTATACAATGGATGTTACCAAAACGTTAGAAGACATTCAGAATCAGATTAAAGAGATTCAGGATGGTCGTAAAGACAAGCTTTCAATGGTTGTATTCAGCGGTGACCTGGACAAGCTCCTTGCAGCATTTATCATTGGTACCGGTGCAGTTGCCATGGGTATGGAAGTTGTTATGTTTTTTACCTTCTGGGCTACACCAGCACTCAGGGACAAGAAGAAAAAAGGAAAAGGCAAAAACCTCTTTGGCAGGATGTTTAGCTTCATGCTGCCCAAAGGTGCATCAAAGGTTAAGCTGTCAAAGATGAACATGGGTGGAATGGGTACAGGTATGATGAAGTACCTGATGAAGAAGAAAAACATTCAGGATTTGGATGGTATGATAGCACTTGCAGCTGAATTAGGTGTAAAAATTTACGTATGTGAAATGTCAATGGATTTGATGGGCTTTAAGATGGATGAAATGATTGATTACCCGGACATGAAATCTGTTGGTGTTGCAACATTCTTACAGGAAGCTTCAGACAGTAAGATACAGTTATTCATTTAATTTTTTTTAAATTTCTTCTTGTATTATGTATGTTTGCAACATATAATTTAAGGTGTTTAATGTTTTATACATGAACTTTAGTTAATAAATATTTTGAATATTAAGGAGTACAATCATGAGTGACATTAAAGCAGATGTAACAATGGATTTGAAAGGACTGGCATGTCCATTGCCGGTGGTTAAGGTTTCGCAGCAGATTAAAAAGATGCAGATAGGCCAGATTTTAATGGCTGAAACCACTGACCCCGGTGCATTAGCAGATTTTCCTGCATGGGCAAAAACAAGTGGCAATGAAATCATTGACACTGTAAAAGATGGCAACGTAACAAAGTTTTTCATTAAAAAGCTCAAATAGCTAACATTAAAGCGAGGTGGATGATGCTGGGCTATATATCCTATTTTATACTTATTCCTATGGTATATATTGCCTTTGCAACCTTAATCTTAGGGCTTATTTATAAATTTTATGTTATATTCAAAGCACCTGTTCCGGCCGGTACAGGTGCTATTTTTCCTAAAAAAGGTTCAAAGGTATTGGGACTTTTGTATGATGCAATATTAGTACCAATGGCGTATAACAAGCAAAAGTTTTTCTGGTTTATAATCATGATTTTTCATATTGCTTTTTTCTTCCTTTTTTTAGGTCATTTGGAATTGGTAGATGAGTTCAAATTCATACAGATAATTCCCCACAAGATATTTTTAGGTGGAGGAGTAATTGGTATTCTTTTGATGTTAACAACACTTTACTTTCTTTTCAGGCGCTTTGGAACACCATACCGAGAAATATCAATCCCTGAAGATTTTGTGATTCTTGTAGTTCTTTTCTTCTGCATACTGTTTGGCTCCATATTGCATTTAGCAGAACGGTATAGCGACTGGGGAGCAGTATTGCGCGTAGATGTAAATGATTACCGGCAATGGCTGCAAAGCATGATATTGCTAAAACCGGAGCTATCGTACAAAATTACAGAGCTATCACACTACACAATACTGGTTCTGCATGTACTCTTTGCAAATATTTTTCTTATGATGTTCCCCTTCAGCAAGATGGTACATTCAGTATTAACATTTTTAGCACATTATCGTAAAAGGAAATAGCCATGGATAAGGATAAAGTACTGGAACTTAAACAGGTTATTGAAAAGAAGCTTAACAGGCCTATGTTGTATTACCTTGATCTTTGTACACGGTGTGGCCTTTGTTATGATACCTGCCATGCATATCAGGGCATTCCCAAAAAAGAGTATTCACCTGTTGGCCGTGCTGAGGTTGTGCGCAGGGTATTCAGAAAATATTTCAAGCCAACGGGTAAAATATTTCCATGGTGGGGTGATGCACAGGAATTTGATGAAAACCTAATGGAAGAGCTTAGGGAAGCTGCATTCTCCTGTACAGGCTGCCGGCGATGTACAATGTTTTGCCCGTTTGGCATAGATATGCCATATATTTTGGGTATTGCCAAGGAACTCCTTATTGCCTACGGAAATGCACCTGAAGAGCTGGTAATGCTTGCTGATGGCGCTGTTGAAAAAGGCAAAAGCGTTGATATGTTCAAAGAAGGTTTCAAAGGTGTTATCAAAGACCTTGAAAAAGAGGTTCAAAAGCTCATCAATGCACCTTCAAGTGACGGACTCATCCCGATGGAAAAGAAAGGTGCCAATATACTGTTTGTGGGTCTTTCTGGCGCTCATTCAATTGTGTATCCCGCTGCAATATTTAATGCAGCAAAGGAAGACTGGACATTGAGCTACTTTGAAGCAGTGAACTTTGGTTTTTTTGCCGGTGATAGTGAAAAGGCAAATTTTATTGCCAACAGAGTCATTAATGAAGCAAAGGAATTAGGTGTTAAGGAGATAGTTATTGTTGAGTGTGGCACTGCATACAGAATACCCAAATTCTTAATGGGGCCACTGCCATTTAAAGTATCAAGCATTGTTGAAGTTATACATCGTTATATAAAAGAAGGAAGAATTAAAATTAAGGAAGGAGTTATCACTGAACCAGTTACCTGGCATGATCCATGCCAGCTTGGACGAAACGGTGGAGTATATGACCAGCCGCGTGAAGTATTGAAAATCTTAGCTACAGATTACCGTGAAATGAATCCTACACGTGAGTATAACTGGTGCTGCGGAGGCGGCGGTGGATTAGTTGCCCTGGATAATGAAGAATTCAGAATAAAAAGCGGCAAACCTAAGAAAGAACAGATTGAAAAAACCGGAGCTAAAATGGTTGTCACAGCTTGTGAAAACTGTCACCTGCAGCTATCAACAATCAGCGCTGGCTATGGAATGGGTGTAACTGTTGAATCATTTACAAAACTGGTTGGCGAAAATCTGATTGTTTAAAAAAATAATAAAGGCGGGTTTAAATCCCGCCTTTTATAATCACACCTTCTTTTTAATTATTTCCACAAATTCACTACTCTTCTTATATGGCTGCATCATTGATAAATCAGCAAACGTATCAAGTGCTGTCTGATAATCTTTCAGGGCAAAGCATATCTGCCCAAACAGATAATTAAATTCTTTGTGATCAGGGTTTTCCTTCAACGCCAGAAGTATTGCCTTTTTAGCTTCTTCATACTGTTTATTCTTCATCAACAATTTAGCCTTAAGGTAATTATATGACGCTGCAAGAGGAACAGTTGATATTGAATTTAAAATTGACAGAGCTTCATTATAATTTTTCTTTTTATACAACGTAATGGCTTTTTTAAGATAATTTTCAACTGCTATCGGCTCACCTATCTCAATAACACATAGTGTTACATCATCACGGATGATACCATCTTCGGATTGTATAAAGTTTTCAAGATCTTTCATGATTATATCTATCTGATCCTGTGGAGCAAAGTCACGTGAAGCAACAAGAATGTTGGTAAAACGTTCATTACCGTATAAATGCCCGCTTTTAGCCCTGGCTTCGGTTATTCCATCAGAATATAAAATAATACGGTCTTTGGTATTTAATTCAAAAAGACATTCCGGGTAATTAATATTTTCATCAGCACCAATAAACAGCGAATCGGTTGTTAACGGATACACCGTATCATTTAATGTGATGATATAAATATCAGTATGGCCACAGTTGGTATATACAAGTTCCATATTGACAAAATCAATAATACCCAGAAAGAGTGTAAAATAAAAACCACTTTCCTGTAATATAGGTGTCAGCTTCCTGTTCAGTTGAGTACATATTACTGAAGTTGAACTGTATAATCGTGAAAGATTTTCTATCTCTGTTTTAATCATTGATGTTAGCAACGCTGATGGAATCCCGTGCCCTGAAACATCAACAATTCCGATGAGATAATGCGTGTCATCAAGCTGTTCCAGCAGAAAAAAATCCCCGCTGACTTCCATATACGGCCTGAAATATACTGCTGCATACAGCTGATTATTTGCCGGAAGAACAGATGGTAAAAGCGTTTTTTGAACCGTCTTTGCCAGTTTAAGCTCAAATTCCATCTGCTCATTTTTTTTCTGAAGCTGATCTGTACGTTGCATGACAAGAGCTTCCAGATTGTTCTTTAAGTTGGTCAGACTGTGATACATAAGAGAATTAGCGATTGCTATTGAAGATGCTGATTTAATATTTTGCAGAAATACAATTTCATCATTTGACAATGCCTTTAAATTAGACCGTTCAGATAAAGCAATAATACCAATAAATTCATTATGTTCCAGTGGGATAATGTATTCTGCAGACAATTGTTCAAACCAGGGCAATAATATATTTCTGACATCCTCATATTGTGCTTTATTCTCAATTATTTTTTTCTCAATCACCCATGGATTTTTTAACAGATAATCCTTGAGCTGTTCATCTATTATAACAGAATTTCCATTGAGGTTATATAATTCATTTTCTTTATCTTCAGTTTTAATAAAAATCTCTACGTTTTTTATTAGTAATGTACGTTTTAATATATACGATAGTTCGTTTAACAAAAGATGCAAATCTTTTAACAATGCAATATCGTTAATAAACTGCGATTCAACTTTTTTCAGATTATACTTTCTTCGGTTAAAAAGCTGGTCTATGAGCGGTTGAACTTTTATAAAATACAGATAGTTAGCTGCAAACCAGATAGCTAACAGAAAAAACAACAACGATGTATCAATCGATTTGAAAAAAGGATGAAAGAGATTAAAAATAATCACATTAGGTATAATGATCACCGATGAAATGCATAGCCAGATAAATGTGATATGTAATACACTCTGAATATCCATTAAGCGGTAACGCAGGACACCGTACCCCAGAAAAATAAGAGGTATAAACATTAAATTGCTGAGAGGGTAAAAATTATAACCAAGCATTGCAGGAACATTACAGACTGTAAAAATACCAATCAAATTTAACGCCAGTATGATATATTTTATTTTTAAACGAATTAGCTCATTCTTTTCCTGTTTTAATTTTAAAATACTGATAACAATTCCGTAAACAAGAATTGAAAATGCATAAACACCAAAAATCTGAAAAACTACCCCACCTCGGGCTATATGACCCCATGGATAAGTTAAAAGTTCAGTTATGTAATACGGAGTATGAACTAAAAATGCAAAAATTGCGCTTATGACAAATGTTAACACTTCTAGATATGGTCTTTTTATATTTAAAGCAGTGTGATAAAACAACATACCGATGAAAGGTATAAAAACATATAAAGTATGGATGCTGCGTTCCATTTTTAATATAGTATTTACATCTGTAATGATAAAATGGCCTAAAAAATTTGGAGTAAGCAGTGCATACCACAAACAGAAGAGAGCAAACAATATATTTTCTTTTTTTAGCTTTCCCCTGAATATTGCAATTCCGGCAACAATAAGGCTTGTTAGCAACGTTACTAATGGGGGCAACATAAAAATGTTAAGCGATGCAATGATATCGTGCATACCCAACCTCTATAACCGCAAAAATATTTATAGCAATGTATTCCTGAATAGTGTTGCAGTCAATAGTATTTTTATTATATGAGTACCTTTATTATTTTATCTACAATATCCGGAATTTCATAAATGGAATGTGCAATAAACCTGCAATGAGCTATCTCTGCATCATTGTGGCCAAACGCACAGGCAATAAACGGCAGGTTATTTTCCTGTGCTGCTACCATATCATTTGTTCTGTCACCTGCCATAATAAGGATTTCACAGTCAGGTAATGTTTTCCTGTAATATGCCAGTAATTGCGTTTTGTTGAGCAAATTATTGTCTTCAAGTGCTGTTACACGTAAAAAGTAAGGCGTCAATCCATAAGCAGTCAGTACGGCTTCAACATATTCTTTCCTTCCGTTTGATGCTGTCAGCAAACCATATCCTTTATTGTACAAAACAGGAATTGTTTCTATTACACCAGGCAAAAGAATCCCCTTTTGCTGCAGAACAAGATTTGCAAGTTTTTCAGTACAATAATCATTAAGCTTGAGCGATAGTTCCTGTGAAAGGCCTGGAAAGAGTGTTGCAAATATCTCATCAACAGGAATACCAACAAGTTTCATTATTTCATCAGTGGATGGTTTTCGCAGGTTGAGACGGGGATGTTGCAATACAAATTCATCGATACCCTGTTCAAATGCCTGACCAACCACAGGCGAACAATCATATAATGTACCATCAATGTCGAATGCAATATAAATCATAGGGGAAATATTTTTATACTACCATCATTTGCAACAAATTTTTTAAGCAATAATTTATTTTCTTGACTCAATTGAGGTATAATTATATTTCACAATTGCAAATTATAAAAACCGTATTGGAACAACCGTGAATCTTTCTGTATCAATTGGCAATCTGCATTTAAAAAATCCCATAACCGTAGCATCAGGTACTGCAGGCTATGGAGAGGAGCTTTCGCAATTTGTTGACATTGCTGCCTTGGGTGCAATTTTTACAAAAGGGTTATCGCTAAAACCACGTGCAGGCAATCCCGGACCAAGGATTGCAGAAACACCTTCAGGTATGCTTAATTCCATAGGACTTGAAAATGTTGGATTAGAAGCATTCCTGTCGCACAAATTACCATATCTTTTAAAGGCACAGGCAACGGTTATTCCCAATATTGCAGGTCATTCCGTAGAAGAAAATGTAGAGCTTGCAAAAATTTTATCGCACACTGAAGGCATTGCAGCAGTAGAACTTAATGTATCGTGCCCCAATGTTAAAGAAGGCGGTATTGCATTTGGCCAGGATATCACAGTATTTTCACGATTGCTTGAAAAGGTTCGTGCTGCCACCCGCGGTGTTCTCATTGTTAAACTTTCACCCAATGTTACAGATATTGCACAATTTGCTAAAGCCGCTAAAGACATTGGTACTGATGCAGTATCAGCAGTAAATACATTTTTGGGAATGAAGATTGATATTAAAACCGGCAAACCTTACTTTGCAAACAAGGTTGCGGGGTTAAGCGGCCCTGCAATAAAACCAATAGCATTACGAATGGTATATCAGATAGTTGAAAAAGTTGATATCCCTGTTATAGGAATTGGAGGCATTTTTTGCCTTGACGATGCCCTGGAATTTTTAATGGCTGGCGCTAAGGCCATACAAATTGGTACAGCGAATCTGGTAAATCCCTGCACTTCAGCTGTTATTTTAAAAGAGCTTGAAGAGTATATGAAAAAAAATTCTGTAAACAATATCAATGATGTGATTGGCATTGCACACAGCAAGGAGTAAACAATGAAGTACTGGAATAAACGTCTGCAGAAGATGACCGAATATATTCCGGGTGAGCAGCCCGATAACCTGAATGAATTTATTAAACTCAATACCAATGAAAATCCGTTTCCGCCATCACCGGCTGTACTGGATGCGCTGCAGAAAGCCTGCAACGGTGACCTTCGCCGCTATCCAAATCCAAACGCACAGATGGTGAGGGAACTTTTTGCAAAGAAAAATTCAATTGCAGCAGATAATGTCTTTGTTGCCAATGGTTCTGATGAGATATTTACATTGCTGTTCAGGGGATTCATTGAGCCTGATGGCATTGCAGCATTTCCCTATCCTTCGTATGCACTCTATTACACTATGGCCGAAGCAAACGGAATATCGTATGATAAAATTACCCTTGATACCAACTTTGACATACCGTTTGATGAATTCCTGAAAAAGAAATATAATCTTGTTATTATTGCCAATCCCAATAACCCCACAGGCAAAGGCGTTCCTGTGGACCAGATAAAAAAATTTTGCAGCAAATTCAAAGGTTTGCTGGTTGTTGATGAGGCGTATGTTGACTTCTACAATGAAACAGCACTGCCACTTATCAAGGAGTTTGACAATATTATTATTACCCGTTCATTTTCAAAATCGTATTCACTGGCAGGATTGCGTGTTGGTCTGGCGATAGCTCAAAAAGATATAATCCACGGCTTCATTAAGCTGAAAGATTCATATAATGTTGACAGAATTGCGCAGGCAGGAGCATACGCTGCCCTGCTTGATGACAAAGGCTTTAAATACAGCATATCAATGGTGCGCAATAACAAGGAGTATCTTGAAGAATCATTGGAAGCACTTGGCTTTCAAAACGTTCCTTCCAAAGCCAACTTTGTATTTACAAAGCACCCTAAAATTGATTCAAAAACCATTTACGAAACGTTAAAGGAAAATAAAATTTTAGTGCGCTACTTTGCGGGTCCCATTCAGTCAGAATATATACGCATTACTGTTGGGACAATGATGGAAATTAAAAAACTCATTACGGTGCTTTCTGAAATAATACCAGATTAATTATTTTACCATCGGTCCTTGTGGTAGTACTACGCGCAATAATCTCAGGATATATTATTTTGTTCTGCATATATTGTTCAATGTCCTTTTTTTCTATCCATATTATTATCCCTTCAGGCCCTTCAAAAAACCAGTAAAAGCTTATAACAAGACCCTGAATATCCTGATCCTGCAATATCTGATGCAAAATGTTTGATTTTGTCAAAACCGGATTCAAATACTTAAAAATGACATTCCACGCACGCAAGGGATATGAATCGGCACCTGTTACATTGCCACCCACATCACAGTCAAACCCCAGGTACAATTTATTCTTTTCTTTTGTTTTATTATCATAGTAAAAACCAAATGTCCTGTTTCTGGGTATTAACGGTTCAATTTTTTTTATATCCAAACCCAATTGATTAAGTCTGGTGCTATACAATGCATTTAACCGTACACCTTCCTGTGTGGTGTATTGAAATTCCGGAACAGCATAATCATTATTGACTGCTGGCTGCTGCGTTGAGCTATCGCTTACCGTTTGTTGTGCATTTTTTTCATTGGCTGTAGCACATGCACCAATTGTACATAACGATAACATAATTAATATAAATATACTTACCTTCTGCATACATTCCCTTAAAACTACATTCTATAGTTTAATTACCGATTTTTTAACGATTCTACAGGTATTGAGAGCATTGCAGTTGTGTTATTGATTGAAATGACTGTGACTGCCTTGTCAGGATCAATACCTAAATTATACAAATAGCTGTCAATCTTGGCATACCCCAGGCCAAACCCGGAATCGCTTGTATCAATATTATTTATGAAAAACTCGTATTCCCTTCCTTCTTGCTTATATCTGCGGTATTCCTCCCGCTTTGAATAAATCCTTTGCAAATCGTGTGAAAGGATTGGAGCTGTGTTTGTAATTTCTATATAAATATAGTTATCACGCAATTCAACCTTTAAAATTATTCTGATATCATATTGTTTTAACTTTTGCTGTAATTCTGCAAACAGTGTTAATTTTTTAATTGATTCCAGATCACCGTTGTTTAACGATCGGTTTTCGCTAAAGGCTTTATTCTTGATTAGTAAAAACGCACCTTCCTGATTTAAAACTTCCCTGACCTTTTGTGCAATATTTTCCTTTTTTAATATAATTGTAGCTAACGTATCAAACTGTATTTTATCTTTAAGAATATCTTTTATATATTCCTGTACCTGCGTTTCTGATTTATCTTTGTATTGCAACCGGAATTGTCGTTGCAAAGCTTCAACAATGAGCAAATGTTTATAATTAGCTTTTACTGCATTTTTTATAAGTTCATCAACACAGGCACCTATATCATCCAGATATTGCTCAACACCAGCTGCTTTAAATATAGCCAATCCTGCATTGTAAATCTGGTCACGTGCTTTCCGTGTGTAATGCCTTATTATCCCTGTAATCCGGTGTGAGTTCATAACATTTATTTATATAAAAACTCCATAAACTTCTGCAATGCCTCAGGCAATGTCCCGTCATCGCGCTGGTATTTTTTAAATTTTCTTTCATAATTGCCTACTTCGCGGTTGAATACATTCCTGAATCTGTTGGCTATTTCCGTATATGCAGGCATATTTTCCAGCCTGTCGCGCAACTCTTTTTTAAACGGTATGTGCCGGTAAAACATATCCCTGACAACATTGTTTAACTTCATAATGCCATCTTTTTCATACAGAACCCACTGTATGTAGTCATCAGCAAACCTGTCACGGTTATTGCGAATACTCTTAAAACGTTCAACAACCTTTTGTTTGGCTTCAAGGGATAGCTTTGGATTCTTTTTAAACGTATTAATATAATCAAAATACGCTCCTGTCAATCCTCCTTCTATCGGGTCAGCCCACATCCCTCCCATAATGGTACGGTTGAGTTCCCACCTGAACGTGGCAAATGTATGTGCCATAGTAGGCATCATGTCACCCATAAACAGTATCGGGACTACTATCCTGCCTCTGGTTCTTCTGTTTGTCCCGTCAAGTTCCTGCCACAGCATTGTTTTTGTACCAAAGGATGGCAATAGTATAAAATAAGGAATTACTTCTTCTTTTATAAGCTCCTTGGTGTTGCCAATCATAACAGCTGTTTCACGATAAAAAACAGAAAAATCAACATCCCGCAATGCATTAACGATTGACTCCAGTTTCTTTTTTGACACATAGTAATGCGATATGCTGCCACGCATATTCATTGATGTCAGTATTGGGAATGATGTTGCTGTAGAACCGGAGCAAACGGATGAAGCAGTTGCAATACGGTGATTTATCTCATAAATTACTTTTTGTACATTATCTGATTCATCTTTTGCATTACTGCCTTTGATATGTTTCTGTTCCTCCCTGAGATGAGCTTCATAGGATAAACCCATTTCATTAATGCTTGGATTTTCTTCACCATTAAATATTTTTGCTAAAAATTCATCTTCATATAATATTGGGATGCCGGTTTGTTCTGTTCTGCGCATTGAAATTTCATGTAATTCGGCTAACTGTTCCTGCTCGATCATGGTTTCATCTAAAAAACCAAATCTGAGCATTAATTTAACCGGCTGTGGAACAGCAGCCTCAGACTGGCTTCGGACAAACACCTTTGCATAGATATCATAATAAAACCGCGCTATCTGCCTTCTTACTTTACGCGCGTCAATTTCTGATGAAAGAGGATCTTTCATTTTCTTAAATTCAGACAAGAGTTTCAAAAGATTTTTCTGGTTTTCTTTTTCAATCAAACCAAATTCAAATATCTGATAGATGGAATTTTTATAAAGCTGGCTCAGATTCTGGGGAATCCGTGAAGGCCTCGGTGCTTCTTCAATAGGTTGTGGCTGCTCCTTTATAGTCTGAACAAAATTATTCAACTTTTTGAAGCTATCATATTTTTCTGAAAGCAGTTCACCTGAAATCTCTTTGTAAAATTCATGGATTTTATTTGCAATTGACACAAAACCTTTCAGAAAATCATCACTTACCCTTCCGGATGCAACCCATGTTTTTATCTTTTGCCTGTCTATTAAATATGCAATGAAGCCATTGGTGCCAAAAAGATAGTCAAGCTCGGCATCTATTTCGGTGTGCACTGATTCAATACGGTCTAAAAGCTTTACAAGGTTTTCTGAGGCACAATTAAATACATATATTGGAATATTGGGGTCACTCCTGAACACAGGTATTAGCAACTGATTATCCAGACTAACTATCTTCTTTAAAAAATTGCATTGCTTTATATCAACAAGGCTTTCAACCGGCAATCCGGGGAACGAGTATTTCTTTTTCAATAAATTGGAATTATCCTGCACAATAAATTTTGCATCTATCCGTGAAGGGAAATCACCGCCACTCTGTGTGAAAATTCTGTATAAATCACCAGCCCTTTGTGAAAGAATATCGGGCAGATTATCCGAAACCTCACCGGCAATAAGCGAAAAGTTGTCATTTACCCTGCAGAGATTCTGATATAATAATGTGTATTTCTTAACATCGTTTAATGACAATTCCAGCCTTTTTAAAACATGAGTAAGCAATAAAGCAGCAAATGTTGGGTCATCAACAACTATCTGCCTGAATCCACCTTCACGTAACGGGTACTTTTTTACTACACAATCTTCAATGGCGCGGATGGTCTTTTTATATGGTTCGGTAAATAAAAGGCTCAAACCCGCTATGACATTTTTTTCATTTATTATTCCAACACGTTTGCTTTTATCAACAATAATCTTACTGTCAAGCCCCTCATATTCAGAAGGTGCAGACAATATTTCAACCGATCCACTCTGTAAATAATAAATAAACCGGGGTTCTTCACCCTGTAAAATTAAAATTTCGCCCTTTCTGATTTTTTCAGTGCCATTATTTTCCATAATCTTTTTAACACAAAAGGTATTATTTTTACTATTTAATTATTTTTGCATTAGTGTAGAGTACTATTGCAAAAAGAGCAATAATAATTTTACTTAAAACCAATTTTTTTTAAACTCTGTATATATTCTTCCCATTCAACAGGCAGCAATGACTTTTTCTTGGTATTACATTCCTTGCAGCATGGCACAATATTTATTTTCTCTGAATATCCACCCCGTGAAAGGGGTATTACATGGTCCATGGTTAATTCTGATGGCTTACATTTTTTGCCACAATAGTAGCACACACCAGTTGCTATCTTTTTTTTCCACCATGACGAGTGACGCAACTCGCGTGCTTTCTGCTTTTCACGCTTTACGTGTGTTTCTATATCCGAAAATACGGAATTTGTGTAATGGTGCTCTTTTGATTTAAATTTTTTTGCCCTGTCTCCCATAGTTTTTACTCAAAAGCATCCTGCTCCAATAACCGATAGCCATTAATAAATGCAACAGCATCCATTGGCTTTTTAGTTTCAGGCTGTAACGACAGCACTTCAACAGCACCATCAGCTGTACACACAAACAGACGCTTTGACTCAACACGTATTGTTCCCGGACGCGTCGTGAAACTGCTACAGGAATTATGGCCAACTACCGTTTTCCATATTTTTATAATTTTGCCGCGAAATGTTGTCCATGCTACCGGTTTTGGATTGAAGGCACGCACCATATTATGAATGTGCAGCGAAGGCTTATTCCAGTCAATACGCGCAGTATCATTGGTTATCTTTCCACAGTAGGTTGCCTGCACATGGTCCTGTGGCGCCGGTTTAATAGTGCCATCATGCAAACCCTTAATGGCTTGTACCAGCATATCTGCACCAAGCGGCAGTATTTTTTCATATACATCAAAGGCGGTTTCATTTGGGGCGATAGTTACCGGTGATTGAAGCACAATGTCGCCAGCATCAAGCTCTTCATTAATGAGCTGCACGGTAACTCCGGTCTCGTGTTCACCGTTATACAGTGCCCATTCAACCGGTGCAGCACCACGATACTTTGGCAACAATGATGGATGCAGATTAATAGTTTGAAGAGGTGGAATTGAAAATATGGAACGGGGAATAAGCTTGCCATATGCAACAACAACAAAGATATCACAATTGAATTGCGATAACTCATGTGCAAGCTGTTCATCTTTTAAAGTATGTGGTTGAAAACAGGGAATACCATATTCAAGGGCTTTTTCCTTTACGGGGGGAGATGACAGGTGTTTGCCACGGCCTTTTGGTTTATCAGGGGATGTTACAACAAAACCTATCGTAAAATGCTTTATAAGATATTCTAAACAAAAAGAAGCTATTTGTGGAGTTCCAAAAAAGCCAATTTTCATTATTACCTGTTAAGTTTTTTTATCTTTTTTAACTGTGCATTAAGCTCTTTGCGTTTATAATCCTCTAAATAATCTATAAACAGTTTACCGTTAAGATGGTCTATCTCATGCTGCAAAACCCGTGCCAGAAGGCCTGTTGCTTCAAACTTAACCGGTTTTTCATTAATGGCAATCCCTTCAATCTGAATGCCAACAGGGCGTACAACCTCTGCTGTAATTCCCGGAAGTGACAGGCATCCTTCCTCATAACCATCCTTTTCATCAGAAAATGCGGTAATCCTGGGATTAATAAGTGCCATCATGGGTCCTTTATTTGAACGTATATCAATCACCAGAAGCTGCAGCGGAACATCAATCTGCGGGGCTGCCAGGCCTATACCCTGCTCCTTATGCATGATAGCAAACATCTCATCGGTTAAATCCCGTATTTCCTGCGTAACCTGAGTTATCTCCTGTGCAACTGACCGCAATGTCTTATTTCCATAAAAGACCAATTTGTGCTGTGTACTGGTTACCATAACTATCTCACAAATGTAATATTAATTATTTTAATATATCACGTATATGAAATAATGTCAATATAGTTTAAAAAAATAAGGATATTGCAGGTTATGGATACATTGTTCGTTATAAACAGCAATTTACTTATTGACAATCACATATATATCCTTTACTATTACATAGGAATCTACAGTAGTTAATTTTTTTACTCATATATTGGACAATCATCCAGTTTTATATGGGTAACTTTTCAAAAAGCTGGTATCAGCATTAAAAGTCATTACAATGGGGGTTACATAAACAAAATATTATTTACACAGGAGGACGCTATGCAATTCAGGGAATACAATAATTACGACGCTACCGGATTGGCTGAACTTATAAGAAAAAAGAAAGTATCTGTTAAAGAAGTTGTTACAGCAGCTATCGAACGCATAGAAAAATACAATCCTGCCCTTAATGCAGTAATTACTCCAATGTATGATAATATTGATGCCATTATCAAAAATTTGCCAAAAGGCCATTTCTATGGCGTACCATTTCTTATCAAGGATTTATTAACAACGTATAAAGGTGTCAGGATGGCCAGCGGATGCAGGGCATACCTGCATTACATTCCTGATTTTGACAGTGAGGTTGCAAAACGGTATAAAAATGCCGGCCTTGCCATTTTAGGAAAAACCAATACACCCGAATTTGGGCTTGTTGCATATACGGAGCCTGAAATATTTGGCCCAACACGCAATCCCTGGAATACGGCTCTGACCCCGGGTGGTTCCAGCGGTGGCTCAGCTGCTGCTGTTGCCAGCGGAATGGTGCCATTTGCCGGTGGTGGTGATGGTGGCGGTTCCATACGCATACCGTCTGCCTACTGCGGGCTGTTTGGTCTCAAACCCTCACGGGGGCGCGTGCCAGCAGGGCCTGAATATGGTGAAATCTGGCAGGGTGCTGCTGTGGAGCATGTCCTGACACGCTCAGTGCGCGACAGTGCCGCAATGCTTGATATTTTGCAAGGCTCTGACCCCGGTGCACCGTATGTCATTGAACCTCCAAAAATGCCATACAGCAAAGAAATTCAAAAATCACCAGGTAAACTCAGAATAGCAATTTCAACAGAATCTCCGATAGGCACCCCAGTACATCCTGAATGTAAAAAAGCTGCTGAAGAAGCAGCAAAACTATGCCAGAAATTGGGTCATCACGTTGACATAGACAAACCAAACATTGACGGGTTTGCATTAGCTAAAAGCTACCTTATGTTATACTTTGGTGAAGTTGCCGCTGATATCCAAACCATAGGCATTAAACTGGGACGCAAACCCAAACTCAGTGATGTTGAAGTTACAACCTGGACATTAGGCCTTTTGGGCAGAACATACTCTGCCGGTGATTTTGTTATGGCACTCCGTGAATGGAATAAAGCTGCACGAGCAATAGGTCAATTTTTTACAAAGTATGATATATACCTTACACCAACAACTGCACAGCCACCTGCACTCATTGGTTCACTTGCCCCAAAACCCATTGAAATGTTTGCTTCTAAAATTATGAATATTCTTGGCCTTGGAGGATTGCTCAAGGCAAGTGGTATTGTTGACCAGCTTGCAGTTCAAAGCCTGTCTCAGGTGCCATTCACACAACTGGCAAATTTAACCGGCATCCCTGCCATGTCAGTTCCCCTGCATTGGGGGACGGATGGCTTGCCATACGGAGTACAGTTTATGGCAGCCTTTGGGCAGGAAGCATTATTATTCAGATTAGCTGCGCAACTGGAAAAAGCAAAACCATGGTTCAATAAACGGCCAGAAGTTTAACATTACGATAACATATTATTTTTGTGGGGGCATACAACCATGAATATACCATTGAAAGCTTTAATTGAAACACTATTTTTCATCTATCGTCCGTTATTTTACCTTCTGGTAATTATAGATACAACAATATTAGGTATTCTTACCATAACACTTTCATTCTTTGACCCAACCGGGAACACCATACACTACATTGGAGTATTTTGGTCACGTCTTAATCTTTTTCTTTCCGGGGTGCGTGTTCGGGTGCATAACAAAGAGTACATAGAAAAAGGAAAACCATACATTGTTATGATGAACCATCAAAGTCATTATGATGTGTGGGCAGCTATTGGTTATATCCCGTTACAACTTCGTTGGGTTATGAAAATGGAATTGCGAAAGATACCTATTTTTGGATTGGGCTGTGAGCGCATGGGACATATCTATATTGACCGTGGCGATTCACATCAGGCACGTGAAAGCCTGAAGGCTGCCGGTGAAAAGATTAGGAATGGCGCCTCGGTGGTCTTTTTTCCGGAAGGTACACGAAGTCCGGATGGTAAAATGCTGCCATTTAAAAAAGGTGGTTTTGTCATTGCCATAGAATCACGTGTTCCAATTCTTCCCATTACAGGGTTAGGCTCGCGGGCTATACTGCCCAAGGGGAGCATGGCCATCCGACCGGGAACCATAGACCTTATCATTCATCCGCCAATCGATGTCACCGGCTATACCCAGGAAAACAAGGAAAAACTTATGGAAAGGGTCAGAGCAGTAATTCAAAGTAAGCTTGTTTCATAAAAAATTGTGTTGTAAATTTTGTTTTATTTTTTTATTGTGCGATAGTTCATTATAGTAACCCCTTTCTTGTAAGGGGTTATTTTTTCAAAATACTGCACAACAAAAGGACGGTAAAAAGCTTTGAACCTGAGAGAACGATTACTACAGCCCTACCCGCTTGTCATGGATGGTGCAATGGGCACAATGATTTTCAATGCATTACCTGACTATAAAGGGAATCTGGAGTTGCTTAACATAGAACGCCCGGATGTGATAGCATCTATACATAAACTCTATATTGATGCAGGTGCTGATATTATCGAAACCAACACGTTTGGTGGCAATGCATTAAAACTTCATGAAGCCGGTTTAGACAGCCGATGTGAAGAAATTAATAAAGCTGCAGCTATGCTAGCAAAAGACGTTGCGCGTGGCAAAGCGTTCGTAGCTGGCTCAGTTGGACCAACAGGAACACTTGTTGAACCAATGGGTATAACGCAGCCGGAAACTGTATATAATGCGTTCAGACGCCAGATTCAGGGGCTTGTGGCTGGTGGTGCAGACTGCATTGCAATTGAAACCATGACAGATTTACAGGAAGCACGCTTAGCCCTTTTGGCAGCAAAGGATGTCACTGATATCCCTGTTATATGCAGTATGACGTTTGAAGCTAATGGCAAAACGGTAACCGGATCTGATATCGTAACAGCGCTTGCAACACTCTCACAGATGGGTGCGGATGTTGTTGGAGCTAATTGCAGCATGGGCCCGGATGGTTTGGTTGAGCTTTTCAAAGGAGCTATCGCCCAACTTAATGAACTGGGAGTGCCTCTTTCCGTATGGGCCAATGCAGGCTTGCCTGAGCTTGTTGACGGTAAGGCTGTGTATAGCCTTTCGCCAAGGCGTTTTGCATCCCTTTCACTTGAATTTGCACAGATGGGATTTTCAATTATTGGCGGTTGCTGTGGTACTACGCCTGAACACATTAAGATGCTGGCTTTAGCGGTTAAACATATCCTTATTAATACTAAAAAAACGAAGACATTCAACTATATTACAAGCAGGTATACTCATATTAATGTTTTGAAACATAAAGGCTTGCTTGTTATTGGTGAACGCCTCAACCCAACTGCACGCAAACAGTTTGCAGCAGAAATCAAAGAGAATACGTTTACCTTCCTTCGTAATGAATCCAAAAAACAGCTGGATGAAGGCGCTCACTGCTTAGATATTAATGTTGGTGTCCCCGGCATTGACGAAGCTGCCATGATGAAAAAAGCGGTGAATGTGTTGTCCAATACCGTAACTATTCCGCTTATGATAGATTCGGATAATCCTCTTGTTACGCAGGCTGCCTTATGGCAATATCCGGGCATACCAATCATTAATTCTATAAGCGCAAAGAAGCAAAGTTTTGATGCTATGCTGCCACTGTTACAAAAATTTGGCAGCTTTGTAATAGCAATGTGTTTAGATGAAAGCGGCATTCATAAAGATGCCGGTAAGCGCATTGCAATTGGGCAAAATCTTATTCAGATGCTGCATGACAATGGTATTGCCCTGTCACGCATTTTTGTTGACCCGCTTATATTGGCAGAAAGTGCAGAAAGCGGTGCTGCACAGGAAACACTGAAAGTTATTGAACATTTTGCCAAAGAGGGTATTAAAACAAGCATTGGGTTAAGCAATATTTCATTTGGGTTGCCACAGCGTAAATTCATCAACAATGTTTTTCTGAAACTGGCTTTGCAAAAGGGACTGTATGCAGCAATAGTCAATCCGGGAGCTATCGATACGGATACTACAAAGCCTTATACAACAGAAGAACTGCTGGCACTGGATTTCCTTGAAGGCAGGGATAAGAATGCTTCACACTACATTGCACATTTTGGAACAGCACAGCAACAACCGGTATCAAAAGATAAAAGTGTAAATATATTGGAAAAAATATTCTCTCTTGTCGTTGAAGGAAACACGGATGACATTGAACCAGCAGTTAAAGAGGCACTAATACAGCATGCCCCTGAAACAATTATGAATGATGCATTAATTGCTGCTCTTGAAAAGGTGGGAGAGCTTTACAGCAAAGGTGAATACTTCCTGCCGCAGATGATTGCATCAGCCGATACCATGAAAAAAGGTTTTAACATTTTAAAACCACTGATGCTGCAAAAGAAAGAGTCGGTGTTGGGCAGGATAGTTATCTGTACCGTTAAAGGTGACATTCACGATATTGGTAAAAATATCGTTGCCATGATGCTTGAAAATCATGGTTTTGATGTGATTGACCTGGGCAAGGATGTTGCAAATGAAAAAGTTATTGAAGCAATACAACATCATAAACCAGATATTGTATGTTTAAGCTCGCTTTTAACAACTACCATGCCTAATATGGGTATTATAGCCAAAGAAATTCATACTCAACAATTACCCTGCAAACTTATGATTGGTGGTGCTGTTGTGACAAAAGAATATGCTGACAGCATTGGAGCATATTATGGAAAAGATGCAGTGGAAGCTGTTGCCGTGGCAAAGAATATTGTAAAAAAATCATAATAATATTTTTTTTTAAATTTTGTTGACATAAAGATTGTATATACAAGAATTCGCTTATGTAACAAGAGTGGATTGTTGTATAAATCCACTTATTTTTCAATATTTTATAAGTTTCTATACTACAACAAAGATTAAGGAGCACGTCTGTGAAAGGGACACGTTCTTTTCTACTCTTTTTCTTACCTTTTGTTATATTTGCATACATCTCATTAATCGTTTTTCAGCAGGCCTGTGATTATGCCATGAATGTACAGGCAAAAAAACTTCTTCCATTCAATCACCGCACTCATACAACAAAATATGGTGCATCAGACTGTGAAATTTGCCACAGTTATGATAGCAATGGAAGATTCAATGGCATCCCTACGGTAGCAGTATGTAAACAGTGTCATGACCCAAACAAAGCAAGTACTCAGGTATTTTTTGCAGGATTTGGCGACAATGACAAACCATGGGAATCTTTTGCCCAGCAGCCCGACCTGGTATATTTCAGCCACATTGCTGTGATGAAAAATGAAAAGAAAGCGCAATGTATTTCATGCCATGGCGATAAGGGCAATTCTACTACAACTGCTAAAATTAAGGGTAAAATGGCTATGGGTACATGCATGGACTGCCACACAGCTTTAAAAATAAGCAATGCATGTACAGTATGTCATGATTAATTATTCTTATTTCTGAATCGAAATTCAAGCAAGGAGTTATTACATCCATGAAACTCGAACGAAAAGATTTCTTAACAATGATAGGCGGAGCGGTAGTAGGAACGGGTGTTGGCACACTGATTTCACCCGGTCCGTGGATGGGTCTTCAATGGCTGGTTGAATGGACCCAGGACCAGTATCGCCCTCCAAAAGGTGAAGAAAAATATTTAGCAAGTATTTGCGATCAGTGCCCCAATAAATGCACAGTACAGGTTAGAATGATTGGGGACAGGGCAGTTAAAATTGAAACATCCAATCAGGGTTGTGCTGCAGGACAGCTTCTTTTGCAGGTACTTTACCATCCTGAACGTGTAAAAACCCCACTAAAACGAACCGGCAAAAAGGGGAAAATTGATTTTGAACCGGTTTCCTGGGAAAGTGCAATTGCAGATATCTCTAAGAAAATAAATGATGCCATAAATAACAAAAAACAGGATCAGATTGTAGCAATAAATCCTGCTTTCCCTGATGCAACAGCAATGTTAACAGAACGAATAGCCCTTTTTGCAGGTAGCTCTCATGTGTACCAGGAATCCGGATACTGGGCTTTAAGTAATGCCTGTTCATTGGCAACCCAGAAAACTGAAGGAGCTATCGACTACGATTTTGAAAATGCTGATTGTGTTGTAAGCTTTGGCGCACGCCTGTTTGAAGGATGGGGCAATCCCGGCAGGATGCATAATTTTTTAAACATCTGGAAGCAGAAAGGTGTAAAATTTATACAGATTGATTCTATTGCAACACGTACTGCTTCATTAGCAGACCAGTGGGTTGCAATAAAGCCAGGTAGCGAACCCGTTTTTGCCATGGGCGTGGCTCATTATCTGCTTAAATATGGCAGGCGATCAGGTGCAGCCAATTTTGGCAGATTCACAGAGCTTTTGATTAATAAATTCACCCCGGAAAAGGTCTCTGAGCTTACCGGTGCTTCACTTGAAACAATTGAATCGGTAGCAAAAGCACTGATTCAGGCACGAAGGCCCGTAGCTGTTGCAGGTAAAGGTGGAAAGGTTGTATCGTCTTCCGTTGCGGAATTTGCAATCATTCAAACAATAAACAGCATGATTGGCAGTTTAGGTAACAGCGTAAAACTTGTTGCATTTACTACACCTGCCAAACCTGTAATAGCAAAGAAGACCAAAGGGCTGGATGAATATATAGCCAGCGATATGACCTGCGATATAGTGCTGATAAACAATGCTAATCCGGTATATTCAAGTGTATATGGGCAGCGTCTTTCTGAGAAGCTTAAAAAAGCTTCAACGGTCGTGCTGTTTACTTCTTTACTGAATGATACTGCACAATATGCTGATTATATCTTTCCAACACTGACTTCACTTGAGCTTCCATATACAGGCCAGTCAGTATCAGCAAAGTTTGAAGCTAAACATGCTGGGGACTCTTTACTTGCAATAGCCAAAAATACACCTAATATTGCAGCCCAATTTCCATGGGATAATTACTTAGATGTCGTTAAAACAGTAAGTTTTCAGGTTAGAAATGCAGCAAATCTGGATATCCCTGTTGATAGTATAACTGCAAAACTTGAAGAATTGGAAAAATTGCTGCAAGCTTCAGGTTCATATTCCATATCAATGGTACCTTTTGATATACCAATAGTTGGCGAGGGAAATGGCCTTGCATTGCCCTATGTATTAAAAGCCCTGCCAAATACAATTTTAAAAGGCGATACAAGCTGGGTATGGATGAATCCGGTTACAGCATCAAAAGAAGGAATTTCCGAAGGCTCCAAAATCGATATTGAATCTTCCCGTGGTGAACTTGACACAGTGAGAGTACATCTAACCAAGCGAGTTGCATACGATACCGTTGCAATGCCTATCGGTTTTGGCCATGAGGAATTAACCGAATATGGCAGCGAAAAAGGTGTTAACCCAAAACCCATAATGTCAGATGCATTAGACCCATTAAGTGGTTATGCTGACTGGTGGTTAACACGAGTAAAATTGAGTTAAGAGGTGAATAATTATGGCCACAATGACAAGAAGATGGGGAATGGTTATAGATTTAGATAAATGTACCGGGTGCGGGGCATGTAATATTGCATGTTCACAGGAAAATAATCTTCCTATTTTTAAAGATGATTCTGATGTACCAAAAAGGGTCACTTTCCTTGATCTTATCGAAGTAACCAACGATAAAGACCCCAAAGCCCAGTATCCTGATGTTAAAGTTGCATATATACCCAAGATGTGCCAGCAGTGTTCAGGGAATGATCCAGAACATCCGCAGCCTCCCTGTGTATCGGTTTGCCCGGTTGTTGCAACTGATGTAGGTGATGATGGCGTTGTAAGCCAGATATGGTCACGATGTATTGGCTGCCGGTATTGTCAGGTTGCCTGTCCGTATGAAGCGCGGGTATTTCACTGGTGGAAACCACGCTACGAGGGTTCTTTCAAAGAATCTCTTAATCCGGACGTTTCCATTGCATCGCGTGGTACTATGGTAAAATGTACCTTCTGCTCACACATCTGGAAGCGTGAGCGTGATAAAGCCATAGCGCAGGGCATAACCGACATTAATGCCGTCACATACACTCCGGCATGTGTAAGTGCATGCCCAACAAATGCCATAATTTTTGGCGATCTTAATGATCCTTCTTCGCCAGTATATGAGCCTAAAGTCCAGAAGGATCCAAGATCTGTACGTTTGGTACACTCCATAGATGAGTTGCGCACAAAAGATCCATCTGAATATGAAAGACGCACTAAAATCAAAGAATATCCAAATCCAAAAGTATATTATTTAACCAGCCAGCAATGGCTTCGTGATAAAATATCTGGATTTAAAAACTCCTAAAAAAAGTATAAGGAGAG
>Ga0067045_1003211_pt1 | contig 27557 bp, 26 predicted proteins | sample TerdegcTABiofilm_FD_59184 | JGI IMG/M metagenome (GOLD analysis project Ga0067045, IMG submission 59184) | Combined Assembly of (Gp0054472, Gp0054536) Wastewater bioreactor microbial communities from Singapore -Terephthalate degrading... | reverse complement strand
TCCTGTATGTTTACACCGATGTATTCAAAGATCTTTGCTGGCACGTTCTCAACCTCCTTGATTAATGCCAATACTTCTGATACACTCACTTTTAGTTCCATGGATGTTCCTCCTTTTTAAATTATGTGATGGTTATGGATCACTTATTTTATAGGAGGTACATCCTTTTTTCATCCCTTAAATGAATTTACACAAAAGAGTTTACAGTACCAAGTCCGGAGAAGATTTTCCAAAATATTTTTCACACTGACATTATGCTGTCACTGCTCCCTGATATAATTACCATATTATATAGCACGCAAGGGGGTATAAAACATGGATCAAAACATCAAAAACTTTATCGGAAGAATTCAATTAGGCGATATGCAGGTACACGACAATATGGCAGTCATACCCCTTTTTCTGGACAGCAACGGAGGTCCGTCATACATCACCTTGAAGGAGGCACTCGATATGGGTACTTTCACTGTAACGGAGGTAAGCAAAGGCGGCTCCGTACCTGAACTTAAGGCGATAAATAAAGGAAATATTCCCGTCATTCTACTCGATGGTGAGGAGCTTGCAGGCGCCAAGCAGAACAGGGTATTGAACACAACCGTCCTTGTAGCAGCTAATAGCGAGATTATCATTCCGGTAAGCTGCACGGAACATGGCAGATGGTCTTATACCTCATCCGAATTCAGGGATTCAGATTTGATCATGGCATACAACATAAAGAGAAAGAAGGCGAGATCCGTCATGAGAAACGTCCGGGAATCAGGAAGATATGCATCAGACCAGAAAGAAGTATGGGACGACATCCAGGCCATGTCCGGCAACGCAAAGGTTCATTCGAGCACAGGCGCAATGAAAGATGTCTTTGAATCCAGAGAAAAAGACCTTGACGACTACATAAACGCAATTACGCTCATGCCTGCCCAAAAGGGTATAATGGTGATGATAAACGGGGCGCTCATGGGTTTTGATGTGCTCTCAAGCGACACCGCCTATGCAAAACTGCATCAGAAACTCCTTAAAAGCTGCGCCATTGAAGCGCTGCTTGATAGAAAGAAAAAGACAATAGTGCCAATACCTGCCATTGCAAAGGGGTTCCTGCAGGATATCATCACCTGTGATGAAACAAAACACAAATCAGTCGGCCTTGGATATGATTACCGCTTTGAAGGCAAAGAGAAGGTAGGCACCGCCCTTGTCCATGAGGATAAAGTAATCCACATGGCCTTCTTCACGCTTGCAGAAAGCGACAAGATCGGATGGATGGCAGGTATGAGCCAGAGAAGACGGAACAGGACAAGGTGAAAGGGGAGCTTATGTTTAAACACACCCTGCTCATACTCTCAGTTCTCTGTATCTGCTCTTTAGGGACTGAACTAATGGCCCCCGAGATAACAGAACGGGATATCTTCGGGTTTGAAAGCTACAATATAGAAGAGAATGGCGCTGTCCGCGACAGGGATGGCGCCATCAAGGGATGGATAACAGAAAAAGCCTTTTATGACGCCTACTGGAATATTCGATGCCATATTCACGAAGGACAGCGTTATAGGGCAGAGCAAGACCATTGAGGGAGTCAAGTCATGACAGATAAGAAAAGATTAGAGAGAGTTGCAATTAAGGCATTCAGACAGCACTGGTCCAAAATAGTCAGAGAACTTGAAGAAGGCAAAAATACTTTCGCAGAGAAACTTTATCGTTGTTTCGAAGCCGACACATCAACAAGACAAAAGATATTGGCGAACAGGTTCTATGGTCTTGACCATGCGAGAAAAATGGCAGCACTCAGTGAAACATCAATCAAAAGGCGCCTATCATGTTATCTTCCTAAAGCCGTCGAATATGCCCTGTCGTCATGGTTGTATGTGGATGAGCCGAAAGAGCAGGAAGCCTTCATGAAAAGGCTTGTTTCTTCCGAGTACGTCATATTTCGTTCTGATCAGCATTCGCCCTTTGAATTTTTCGATGAAAATGACGACGAACTGTGGGTGTCGGAGTATCCGGCCGAAGCCGCCTACGATGACTGGTATGAGGGCTCTATCGGTGCAGAAAATATATGCCAGACATTTGTTCTGATGAAATCAACGGGAGAAGCTTTTTCAAAGACGGAGATAAACTGGCTTAAGGGCGCAATTATGCGGAATATAGACGGCAACGACCATTCAGCCTTCTGGTGGTTTGCATGTGAACCTCTTGCCAGAAACAAACTGTGGATTAAAATCTATGATTTTAAAATAGATAAGGATCTATATGTGGATGAATTTCTTGCCGAAACACACACCCTATCCAAGGATCAGTTTCGGGAGTTTGTTCGTCAGATCCTTGAATATTTGCATAAGGAGGGGGAAAATAAGATCAAGAGGAAATTAAGTGTTTTCAAAAATTACGAATTGCTGGAAAAACAGGATTTATCTGTTATTACAGAAAAGTTCTTATTAACCAATTGGGAGGCAGGGATATTAAGTGATTTTGATATCAGGACAGCGGAGGATATTATGAACCGTATTAGAGGCAGGAAAGACCGTGATTATCACTCCGGGATAAATTGATGAGTGAAAAAGCAGTAATATCCCTGCAGGCTCACCGGAACATTAGAAAATATTTGTATCATTTGTGTTGAAGGGTTAGAATTTTCAGTGGACAGGTGAGGTAGACAAATGAAAGATAAAGACAAAATACTTGGTGGATTATGGGGAGCGATTGTCGGCGATGCCCTCGGTGTGCCGGTAGAATTTCAAAGCCGGGCAGAGCGTAAAAAGGATCCTGTCACAGGCATGCGCAAAGGGGGAACATTCAATCTCCCTGCTGGTTCATGGTCAGATGATTCATCACTTATGCTGTGCACGGTCGAAGGGCTTTTGGGCGGACTCGATACCGGCAATATCAGCAGACTTTTTGTCCGTTGGCTCAAAGATGGTTATTGGACGCCATTCGGATATGCATTTGATGTAGGGCATACAACAGCAAAGGCGATAAAGATGATGGATAGCGGCATTGAACCCGAACTTGCCGGCGGCAATGAAGAACGGGATAACGGGAACGGCTCTCTCATGAGAATCCTGCCTGTGGGCATATATTATGCAGAATTGCCTGTTGCTGAGCTGCTTGCCAATGTACACAAGGTATCTTCCCTTACCCATCGGCACCTCCGCTCTCAGATGGCATGCGGATTTTACTGCCTCATGACATCGCAATTATTAAAGAGAGCAACCCCTCAGGATGCTTATCTTTATGCTGTAAAACAATTCAAAGAGCATTATGCAAAATGTCCTTACGCCTATGAGTTTACTCATTTTGAACGTATATTATCAGGCGCCGTTGGATCTTTGCCCGAAGGCAAGATAAAATCCTCCGGATATGTCATCTACACGCTTGAAGCTTCAATATGGTGTCTTTTGAACTCACACACTTTTACTGAAGCAGTCCTCAAGGCTGTTAATCTTGGCGATGATACCGACACAACAGGCATCGTAACAGGCGGATTAGCGGGTATCTATTACGGGTTTGAGGCCATCCCGAAGGAATGGATTGATGTAATTGCAAGAAAAGACGATATCGCCAAACTTTACGAGAAGTATATGTTGCATATATGATAAGGAGTATAATTATGAAAACCCGTTCATGTCCCTTGAATCCCGATTGGACTAAAACTCTTGGATGGAATGTTGTCCATTATCGACTCGAGTTCTCCGGCCCGCCCGAAAAAGAGTTGCTCCGCACTGCCCATCTCACAAAGAGTGGCTCGTTACTGAAAAAACTTTCTCCCAGATGGAAAATTGCATCCGACGACTATTCAAGAAGGCCGCCACCGGAGGGTTCAAGCTACTTCCGGGGTTACCCCTGCCACATCCATACGCAGTTTTCTTTTGAACGTCAGCATATCCATATCGACCGCATATGGGGCATCACCTCTGGCCCCGGCAGCCCGAAGGCTGAGGTGCACATATTTGTTGATGGGAAATTTGTCGGTTTTGGCGGTTTCTGGGCCGCCCACGGCTGCTCTGTAAGCGCCGGCCCCGGCGTTGCGCTCCTGGCCAACAGGAAGATACTTGTAGTCAACCATTCACAGCAGTGGCGCATTGTAGACAAACCGGAAAAGATACTTGCGAACCCCGACCCCGTTCAGATTTATGCCTTAGCCGAAGACGCGTAGCGGGGGTATTACTAACCGAATTTTTGTAGGAGGGAACCAGTTGAGAAAAAAGCCATACGAAACAAACAATGTCCCCTTTGCTCGTTCCTACTGGGTGGTAACTGGTAAGCTTCTTGCGGGCTACTACCCGGGCGATACAATTGTCATTGAGATGGAGAAGAAATTGCGCAGCCTTCTTGCTGTTGGCATCAGGTATACAATCAACCTTATGGAAGATGCAGAGCATAACTGGAGCGGCAATCTTTTTACTCCTTATCACCCTTACCTTACACAATACGCACAGGAGATTGGAGCGGAGATTGTCTGTACAAGACATCCCATAAGGGACATGGGCGTTCCAGCCCGGGAAGAGATGAGCGACATTTTGAATGAAATCGATCTTGCCATAGAAAACAACAAGCCGGTTTATGTCCACTGCCTCGGCGGCAAGGGAAGAACCGGTACTGTCGTTGGATGCTTCCTGATGCGCCACGGCATTGCCACTGAATCAACCGTTCTTCAGATGGTGCAGCGCCTGCGCAGGGATGACCCCGAATCTCATATCCCTTCTCCTCAATCAATAGCCCAGCAGCAGATGATAATGAACTGGATAAAAGGAGAGTAGACATGACAAAAATGTCATATAAAAATGAATACTTACACTGGCTATTGAAATATAATTTATTGATAATGAACTTGAAATGGAATAACATGTTTGAGGATAAGGAGATAAAATTATGAAGAATCAGTATTTCGGCGACATCAATGATTATAGGAAGTATGGATTGATCCGCTCAATCCTTCGTTGTTATGAATTCCGTCTACTCGTTGCATGGATGCTTACACCAAATGATGAAGGGTCCGACGGGGGGTTCACCGGCTATTTGTGTGAGCCTGACCTGCGGGATTATGACCGTGAGCTCTATGACGAATTACAGCGTTGTTTAATAAGCCAAAAAAATATCCGCCGTGTTGCACTTATTGAAAAAACAAATCTTCTCCCGGGTGCAAGGTACTATTCGCGTATAGTGCCGGATTCCTACGATGATCGTATTAAATGGTCACAAGAACTGCTGTCGGAGGCAAGAGGCTCAGATCTGGTCTTTCTTGATCCAGATAATGGTCTTGAAGTAAAATCCAAACCGCTTGGCAGAAAGGGTTCATCGAAGTATCTTTATAGGCATGAAATCAGCGGTTTGTGGGAACAAGGAAAATCGCTACTTATATATCAGCATTTTTGTAGAGAGAAGCGGCATTTATTTATTGAGCGCATAAGAGGCGAACTGGAAAAGGTTACCAAAGATCGTGTGGCAGCGTTCGTCACGCGTAATGTTGTTTTCTTCCTGGCATTGCAGCCAGAACATCGAAAATACCTCGATTATATTGTGGCTGATGTTGAAAGCAAATGGGGCGACCAAATAACATATAAAAGAAAAGATGTATCGGAGAAGGGGACGGAGGGACGTCCTTCAATATTTCAATTGCCATTGTTGCTCATCTTTTAGCTATTCCGGTTATTATGCCACAACCAGCACGACTTTATGGGGCAGGTGTGTTCAATCACATTATGATTCTGGGAAAGTGTCGGCATGGTGCCTTCTGCCACCAGTTATGGGGTAATTAGGGAAAAGAGGATAGCACAAGAGGCGGGGTTTAAGATAATGGAGGAGTTATTGAATAATTGAAAGACATCCCCCCTGTCCATGCCAGATGGAGCCAACTGTATGGATGACATACCTGGCGGGTAACCGGTAACCCTTTGTGAGCTTGGCATCACCAGCCTTGAAGCCGCCCAGAAGACGACACTCGTTCAGAAGTTTCAACTCGGCAGCACGATGAATTACGCCATCAACGCCACCACCTCCAAGCAGCGAGGGGTTAGCGGCATTGACAATTGCATTCACCAAAAGGGTGGTTATGTCGGATAAAAGTGCGCGGAGTATGGCTTACATAGGGCGAGCAACCTATATCCTCCCTAAATATTCTTTCAAACTCATAATCCTGATCCCCTTAAATTCTTTGAGTATGATCATTTCCTTATCTCCTGTTACTATTGCATCGGCCTTGCCACTTATGGCACACTCAAGTATTCTGTTGTCAGGTTCATCTTTTAGCACCGACAATTTTATCTCAACCGGTTCAACCATCTGAGCAACCTCTGAAAGATAGACGGCCAAATGGCTCAACGCTTCCATGTCGTGATGGAACTTTGTCGAAAGTACTGACAGCGTCTCGTTTATAATGTCTTTTGAGATTAGCAGTGTATCTTCTTCTAAAACCTTCAACAACGCTTTCTCGGCTTTGCTGCCAGGAATGACAAATGCAGATATGTAAATATTTGTATCAAATACCAGCTTCACTTTTTCAGGTAATCCTTAAGGTCATTTTCGGTAAAAATGCCTTTTTCTTTTGCTTTACTACTCCAGTATCCCTGGATCTGATAGAATTCCTTTTTCAGTCTTTCCTTCTTTAAAATCCTTATGGCATCCTGAACAACTGCACTTATAGTTTTACCTTCTTCCTCTGCCATAACCTCTATTTCTCTTGCAAGGTCAGGGGGAAGAGATATGGTTCTCTTAACTGCTTGCGCCATGTTGCACCTCCACACATAGTATGAATTAATCATACCGAAGGTCTATGCTTTAGTCAATAGACTTTTCATATCTTGCCAGTCCATCAAAATAGACAAATACTTTTTTAAAAGTTGTGCCATCTACAAATGTTTCTACTGAACGGAGGTTATTTTCTGCCTCGGTATAAGAAACCGAGTATGCAATCCCTTTTCATCGTATGTTATCTTCTTTCCCTTTCAGCATGATTTTTTTGTTATCAATTAGGTCTGATATGAACGCATCTTTATTTTTTTTTACTATTAAATTCCTCTGGTGTATAGAGGGGATAGTTGATTTTTCTTTTGATAGATTCTTCTATAACATTTTTTTAGCAATAAGCTGATCTTCATCAATACGCCTGATTATACACAAGTCAATATCTCTGACTGCTTTTTTTCTCCTCTGGCAAACGAACCATATATTAAAAGCTGACTCAATACCCATAATATCATAAATAGCCTCCTTCAAGAGCCTTTTTATGCCTATTGTCTTGCGCACAATGTTTTTTAATTCTTCAAAAAACGGATATTTTTATTTAATTAGTAATAAAGGAGATTGCCCTTCTTTTTGAAATAAATATACCCTCTCAGAAGAGCCGCATGAGTTCTTTCCTGAGAATGCTTATTGGCATATCAGATATCCGTTAGAGCTCCCTCAAATAATAGGTACTTTCTGGATTGGTAAAGTAAAGTTGAAAGAGTGAGGTGCGTGTCTTTGATTTAAATAATCATGCAATATCCGTTTTGTAACCTTTTTAGATTACAACATCAATGTATTTTGCAGTCAATTTCGACTTTTTACGAGACTATCAAGCCCGTACCCCCTGTCCACTAAATTCTCTTGGCCTTCAAGTTGATTTTTCCGAATAGTTTTTTGCCCAGCATAGCGTATTTACAAGCGCCATCTGTTCCACAGTCTTGCATCGGATTGCCATGAGAGCGGGGCTGGCAACAAGAAGCGCCAGACATTTAGCCCTCGAAAGCGCTACATTCAAACGATTCTTACTGTATAGAAATTCTATATGATGGGGCAAATAATCTCCGCTTGAAGTAGCCATAGAAACAATCACAACTTCAGCCTCCTGCCCCTGAAATTTATCAACTGTCCCGACCCTGGCACCTTTCGGCAGTGTCCTTTTTAAAAGATTTACCTGCATGTTGTAAGGAGCAACCACGAGTATGTTATCAATTGTGATGCGCTGTTTTTTCTTTGACTTGTCTTGATAACTCTGCTTAAGAAGGCTCTCATATATATTTTTTATAACCTCTGCTTCTTCGGGGCTTTTCTGGGAACACCCATCGTGTTCGACTGGAACATAAACGATACCTGTAGGCTTTAGAAACGGATGTGAATCCTTCCCGGGAATAAGACATTGGTTCTTATTAGATTTTTCTGGTTTCAGTCTTCCGTCATAAACGGCATCTGAGATAAAACTGCACACATCAGGATGCATCCTCCATGTAGTGCTAAGAAATATTCCATGTTCAGGCGGTATTGTTGCCAAGCCGTTTAGCAGGTATTCAAGCGAGGATTCTCCGGAGCGCCCGGGATGGATACCTTGAATGGGCTGTCCAAGCTGCATCTGGTCTCCGAGAAGCACTATGTTTCTTGCGCTTGTACCCATGGCGATAAGATTAGCGAGTGCAACCTGGCCGGCTTCATCAACAAACAGAAAATCAAGCACCTGATCTGCCAAAACATCTGAAAACAGCCACGCCGTGCCTGCAATCAGCTGCCAGTTTTCATCGAGGGCTTCTTTATTTATAAAAACATTCTGTATAAACAATCCATCAAAAATACTCTCATCTTTTGTCTTTGTCGATTTTTTTACACCTTCGAAATCAACTCCCTGTTCCATGGCAACCTTTTCGACATGGGACAATAAATTGTTAATGGCCTTGTGGCTATTGGATGACACACCGACACGGAAGCCTCGCCTGAGTAGTTCCACTATAATGTGTGAACCCGTATATGTCTTGCCTGAACCCGGTGGACCCTGTATAAAAATATAACTGTTATTAAGATTCACCACAGCATCAATAACCTGAGGCAAAATCTTCTTTGCTTCGTCTATGATCGTTTTACGCTTTTGATATTTTTTAAATCGTGGAATATCCTGGCGGAGAATAGACTCCAGTGCCGGATATCTTTTATTGCCTGCAATCAGGCTGTCAGCAAACCGAAAAAGCGCATCCGTTATTTTATCTGTAGGTATTGGTCCTCCGAGACCTATACTTAATCTCGATCCCAGGATACCCTTTTTCGCCGGATATGAAAACGTAACTTCAAGTTTGTCTTCATCAACAATCACTCTGTCAATTCTTTCTAAAGTATCTGCAATGACACAGTTGTCGCCTGTTTTTATCTTTGTTTCTTGATCTGGGAAATTATATGTATAAATGTTGGTCTTATTTTCATTACGGGGATGTATAAGAATGTCCCTTGTCATATTGCCTATAGCTTCAATGTCTTCTATTAGCTCATCGTGAGTTAATTCACTGCGTGCGAATAGCGCCCACCATTCAGGCTTGGCAGCCCTCCTATGAAAATCAAGAAGCTGATACGTAAGCTCCTTGATTTGATGACGATCCTTCTTTTTGTGATTGGCGGATGGTAAATCCAGTAATTTCTTCCTGTATTCTACAAGCAATTGTTCTTTCGCATTAAGATTGTCAATCCCGTTATTTTCACTGTACTTGTTTTCCAGTGAACAATCGGGCCAGGGCAGCTCTTTTGGCCTTATTTTCAGGAGCCACTCTCTTAATTTGTAGGTAGAGATGACATCGTCACGATTGTAATCTTCAATTTCCCGAAGAAATTTACGATCACCTGTTTCTTTCCAGCGATCATAATATATGACACTTGCTCCGGCATCCTTAACTTCGCCAGTCCTTGTTCCAAGATAGAAGTGCTCAACATTTTTTAAAGAATAAGACGGTTCAGAAATCCTTAAACCTTCTCGGACGACCTTGTAAAGGTCAATAAGTTTACCGGTCCTCAGGAGATTGTCCACCTGGGCCTCGTACGTTCCGTGCAATGACATAAGTTTTTTGAGGGCAGCCTCCTCATAGTTCGCATAATGATATATATGAGCGCCCGGGTACTTACGGAGCCTATTTGATACAAAATCCATGAATTTCGTAAACGCCAGTTTCTCTTCTTCACGGTTATGAGCCCAGATAGGCATGAAGCACGGTTTTTCTTTCTCAAAGTAATAGACACCAAATAGATATTCCAACCCTTCATAATCCATGGGATCGCTTTCCATGTCAAAAAAGATGTCTCCTTTATCAGGTTTTGGCAGCCTCGCAAAGCCCCTTTTTCTTTCTTTGTCCTGTGGCAGTAAATCAAAATAGTTTTTGCCTGTCTGTCTTTTTTTAATCTGTAAGGCTGCCTGATGCCTGATCTTTTCAAGTGTTTCCTGCGCCATCTTCGGTATAACGACATCTTTATTTAGATCAGCGAGTGATTTCATAGTCGTAATGTTGTTGGCTTGCAGTTTTTTGATCTGAATGCGCGATATATTTGCAACCTGGTTCAGATGATCATCTTTGACCCATTGCTCATCGCAGATGTTTCTCCAGCGGCAAATGTAGCAGTGCTCGCATTTCTCGGGATATGTTTTTGTGTCTGGCTTCGCATTGACCCTTTTAAGGAAACGCTCTTTGACCATTCCGTAGTATTTGGAGTAATCTGCATATCTGAAGGCTTCTTCGCGGCGGTCGCCCATAACTACATACATCATAATAGGATCAACCCCCTGTAATTCTGCAAGAAGTTCCGAGTAAAAACACAACTGGATAATAAACTTGGCCTTGGTTCTTCTGGCAAGTTTTGTATCTATCACCTCGTAACTGAAATTACCTAAACCCGAAGGGTAGGGAACCTTCTTCAGAAAATCGGCGTGTCCAAGAAAAGGTTCTACAAAAAAAGTCGCCTGATAAATAAAATCAACACCGGAACGTATAGCTTCTATTGTTTTATTGACGGCACTTTCTATTTCGTCATTTTCAGCGGAAATGTCTGCAAAACATGATGTATTTTGCTTCAGATGTTCAAGATATGAGCTCTCGTGCTCCATACCTTTTTTCTGGTAAAGGACCGTCTCTTCATCATCTGCGGCTTTTGGTAGTGGTGTTTCAAGGTCAATGAGGTCAAGCGCCGTAAGGTGCTCGCAGTCGAGGAAATTAACAATATCTGATGCGGAATAAAGAACTTTTCCATCTTTCTTCTGCACTCTTTTAGCCCTTGTCTATAAAATCATTGATTATCTTTGTGACATCATCAAGGTGTTTCTGTACTGGTTTAGCTCCTATCATGGGTTGCAAAGGTAGCGCTCCAACTCCTTCATAGAGTTTTTGAGCACCATGTGCCGGATACATGACTGCTTCTTCTCCAGGATAGAGGATAAAAGCCCCAACAACGTTTTGTATCGCTTCCCTGTAAGTATGCATTTTGTCAATGTCCTCGTCCTTCCATTTGGATATGCCGCCAGATTCATCTTCACCGTAAAACGAATCGTTCCTGCCTTTGCCTTTGTATTTTGCATCAAAGATAAGTAGATTATTACCCTTAGAAACAATGATATCAGGTATGAAATTATGGGAGTAACTTTCTTTGATACTTTCGTGTGATGAAAAATATTCTCCGGGTTGATATCCTGACGATCCGCTGCAATACTTATTGAACCATAAATTAATTCCATCCTCATACTGAATGTTAATTCCCTGGTAAACCTTTTGCTCCTTTTGATCTTCAGTTATAATGGTTTTACAGGACACAATTTTCCGAATTCCATCGAGAATATCTTTGACAAGAAAGAATGACCAGTACTCGAAAAGGGTAGGAGTATCTTTCGTTTCAAGCAGTTTTTTGAAGTCTTCATTATCAAAATCGCATCGAGTGCATAACTGCAGGAGTGAATAAAGGCTGAATAACTGCCTGTACCCTTCACGACGCTGCAAAACCTGTGAATTTGCCGGAACGAAATTCATCGTTCCGACATCATGCCATATTGGATCGTTCAGAAACATGGCTGTTTTTCTTTTTATTGTACCAATATTTTTTTCAATGTCAGGGTTCAGGAAGCTGCCGGACACCCCCTTAAGTGTTGTCGAGAGGCTCTCCATTTTTAACTGGATTTGTTTTAAAAAATGTTTTACGAAGCGGTTCTCAGCAGTGTCAATACTGTGATATCTCCGTTCCTCAAATATGCTGGAAGGGTACAACCCCCTCCCTGACTTGCGATTCAGGGCACTTCCGAGGCTCGTTGCAATCAGCGGATGGTCTGCCCTGAGTTTAACATAGCCGTCATTTTTCAAAAGTGTTCTGAAAATATCTCCAGGCTTTATTGAGGATACCTTTTCTATGGGACTTATGCATTGATCCGATTGGATTTTCATGTGAGGGTTCGAGATGATGAGGGCTGCTATCCCATCAAATCCGGGAGAGCTATCGAGAAGGTATCTTTTCAGAAACAGATACTCTACATATGCTATATCATCGCCTGCTTTTCTTTTGCCGTATCCTTGTCCCAGGGGCACATCGAAACTGAATACGAGATTCGCGTATTTGTCTGCAATGTAATCGAGCATAGAGTGATAAAGATGTTCAGGAATCTTCTTGCTTTTGACACGAACCTTCAGAGGTCCTATGCGTGTCATCCCGACAGAATTGCTGAAGTTTATCTCAAAAAGTTGACTTGGATAAGACCTTATCACGAAACCGGATGTGCCGCCACGAGATTTTATCTCTTCAAAGAAGTCTGGAATGTGTTCGTCATAAAAACGAATAAAATATGTTTTTAATTCTTCAAGCTCAAGTACAGGTTCAGTGTCAGAAGAAAAGGACTGGGCTTCTTCCTTGTCGGGCAGTGACAATGGGTCTTCAGCGATGGACATTTTTAAGTCTTCAAAGAATATAGGGAATTGCATATTATTCGATAAAGCTCGTATAGCCCTGAACCTTGAGGTTACGTATCATCCGAGCCAGTTTGCGGGCAGATCGCGGAAAGCGCATATGACCGTTTTGAATTACGTTTTCAATATCCGCTTCAACGAAAGAATCACCAGATACGGTTTGGTCAAGCCAACAAAATTTAAGGAGTCTTTTCAGAGGTTCTTCGAGTTTTGCCTGCGAACCGTGAAACTTTGGAAGGACCTTCTGAAGAATCTGCACGTCCAGTGTTTCGTTGATATCGAATTTCTTAACCATATCTTTGGTGTTTATTATAAAACGAGATACTTCGTTGACGACACGATAACCAAAATGAAGGTTGTAAGGATGAAGGATATTGAGCATATCCTGAAGAATAGTTATTTCTTTGCCAATGATTTTCTCTGCTTCGTAATAATCTTCCCGTGAACAGAACGGTGAGTGTGTTTTGTCAATAAGCCCTCTTCTCACGTCGGTGTCTTTTAAGAGGAACGCACCTGCCTTATCGGAACTGCTTGAATATTGTTTCAGATTAACATCGTTAAACTCAATGACATTGGCCCTGTCAAGCACCTTGGGGCTAAACATGTATGTGGATTCGTCAACATTGACCGTGCCTGTGAAGTAAACGTTTGCTGGTATATGCAGCTTTGACGGGATCGGTGTGCCGTCATGAGTTTTTGCATTTTCTGCGTAAAATAACTCCATGGACTCCCCATCTGGATTATTCGGTGTGCGGCTTTCCATGATGCTGAGGAAATCAGAGAAGTACTGCTCCACCTTTGCCAGGTTCATCTCGTCAAGAATTACAAAATAGGGTTTATCTGGATTCTGTCGCGCATTTAAAAGGAGCTTTAGCAGCGAGGTGGCGTAATATTTTTCATCAAGGATATTGTAATAACCGAGCAGACCCTTGTTATCCATCCAGTCAGGTCTCACTGAAATAAAGGCGATTCGTTTTTCGCGTTCATCAGGTATGTCGTCCTGGCACATGTATTCGGCAAAAACCTGTGCAATCTTGGTCTTTCCGGTACCTGATATACCGGTTAATATAACGAAGGGCTTTGTTTTAAGTGACAAGAGATATCTAGTAATTATTTCTTCCGGGAAAATGAATCCATTTAACTCAAAATAATCGTATATTGATCTTTCATCTAAACTCATACGGATTAAACCCCTTTTTTTATCAAATTTCATTTTCATCAATCAATCCTATCTTCAGAATCCCACTGTTTGAGGTTATTTTTAGTAATTGATAACCAATCAGGATGGAGAAACTTTCCTCGGGCTATAACATCTTTCTCAAGCTGAGAAAAAAGTTCATCTATAGGGATATCTTTATTCAATTCAGAAAGCTTTTTGTATGCTTTTTCACAGTCTTCCCGAGTTGGAAGATAATTGTTTTTATTATGTGTAGTATTATAAATATTATTGTTATTAGTCAGCCTTTTAATTTCTTCTTCTGAAATCCAAAACATACTTTCAGGCTCAGTAGGGCTGTATTTTGAATTTTTTAAGTTTGCATAATATAGTTTATATCCAAGTATTTTATTATATTTAAGCTCATCCTCTGGATTTTTGCGTTTAAATATAAAATTGAAATCATCAATCTCTTCGTACAAATCAATCTCGTTTTTATCTAAGGGAATTTTTTTATAGTTTTTACTAAAAAGATTTCTTTTAGGAGAATTACTTTCTTTACCAGTTTTTTTTGGCAAGTAGCATGCAAATATTGTAATGCATTCAACTTGGTAAATTTCTTTGCTTCTTCTCAATTGAAATTCTGTTTTGTCAATTATTTTAGATAACTTATCTCCTGCTTTTACTATCATATTATTATGATCCTCCTTTATTTTTTAAATAACTAACGATTATTGGCATTCAATGGCCGTGCATCTTTTAGTACAATCAAAACCTACAGGGTAATTCATTTCTCATTTTGAAATTTACCTCTCCCTTCTCCCTGAATACAAAAACTTTAACCCTACGAAATAAATAATTCAAGAAAAAGATGTTTTTATTTCGTAAGTTAGCCATTCAGATCAAAAACATGTATTTTTACAGTCATCATAGTGATTCCGGCCGAGCTTCATTGGATAGACATCACCTGATATCCACTATTACCCTTGAACGCTGTCCGTAGATAACAATCACCTTGTCACCAACATTAAAAGATGGTTCGATACCCGTTACATGCAAAAAATATTTTATATTTTTTCCTATCAATTGTTTCAATCCATTCCATCGGGGCAGTGCCTATGTTTTTGTGTTTTGTTTCATGTTTTATACCCCCTTATGTCTATTTAATATGATAATTATATCAGGGGGCAGTGACAGCATTATGTCAGTGTAAAAATTATTTTGGAAAATATTTTTATTTTTTGTAACCGGACATACTTTGGTATGTCAGAACATATATCTTCGCATGCTTATATTTAACAACAATCCTACTGATGCAAGGATTGATACAAGCGATGAGCCCCCGTAACTGATAAATGGCAGGGGTATACCCACAATCGGCGCAAATTGTATTGCCATTATGACAATGATTGTAGACTGCAGAAAAATGATTGTTGTAAGACCAAATGCTATAGTAGAGCCAAGATCATCATGAGCCTCTTGAGATATTTTAAGACACCTGTAGATAAATGAAACAAATAATACAAAAAGAAACAATAAACCTATGAAGCCCCATCCTTCTCTAATCACGGTAAATATAAAATCGGTATGGTGTTCAGGTATAAATTGCAGCTTATGTTGAATGCCGGACATGAATCCCTTATCAAAAATAGAATTACCGGATGGAATAATGAGTGGATTAAAGATGATAAACTTAAAGACACAGTTAATATTGATAGAGCTATTTATTATGATAAGTTAAAGAGGCTAAAAACTGTTTTAACACCAAGTGAGTTTAATGTTTTTAGATCCTATAAATAATGGCGGCATTATTTAAAGAATGCTAAAAGCAAGATATTGTCAAGTCTTTTATGCATATTCTCTTAAGGCCATAATTCTCAATGGTTTTCATGGGTTCTAATTAATCTGCATTCCTATCTTAAATTTTTTAAATCTCTTCTTTTTCTTTCTTATCTCTAGCCTTTATCGCCATCTTTGCCATATCCTCTGGCTTAAATAACCCATACTCACTTTCTTGCTCTATACTCGAGAATAGGATCTTTAACTCTTCCCCTACTAAAGTTGTACCAACATGCCTTATTATACGCTGCTTTACTTTATTACCCCACGAAAGCTTTCAACTATTTGAACTGCTTTCTCATGGAATTGGGGGATGTTTTTATTCTCAAAATAATAGCATAGAAAAATATTATATAAGTATAAAATAAGGCTTAAGCACTACAAGCGGGTGTTAAATTCACATTGTGTTATTTTAATAACTTATCAACGAGGAGGTGAAAAAATGTTAAAGTCAAAAAAACTACCTCGCATATCTACTCTATCTTTGTCAATATAATTAGATATTTACAACGGTCTCCTTCATAATACAGCTTACATGATGGAGATGGTACGCAATCTGGTAACTTTCCATCTACTAAAGTCATATCACATAGATACCTGACATTCGGATCTGCGACCCTTACTCCTTTACGGTTTTTCCAATCTTCTAACCTGATTACATCTGTACCCATATTAGACTCCAGCTTATCTCCAATCTTAAGACTTTGTGATTTCCTTTGCTTTATCTTTTGTCTCATGTTTTATTTCAACCTCCATAAACAAATCTATCTTTTATCGCCATTTGTTTCTCCAGTTCTTCTGCTATCCCGCTAATCTTACTTAAAATACTTTTCTTCCTGATTGTTCATCTATCATTTATAAACTTTTTCAACTTAATCCTTAAAGATTTCTTCTGTAAATACTGCCTTTGGAATCTTCTCCATTATGACACATAAGTTCTTTTATTTTACGTCAACTTTGTTTTCCACTAAAAGCATCATAGCCCAACTATTCTACAAAACCTTACTGACAAGAGTATGTCAGTAGAGGTTTCTTATTGCTTGAACTAATTTTACCATTCCCATAATATCAAGGCGGCAGTATTCAAAAAGGGCATTCCAAAGTCTTTAGATTTCTTTGGGATCCTCTGATTTCTGCATCATAAAATAGGCCTGCATTGCCATATCCCCGTCCTGTATCTCGATGTCCTGATAGCTTAACTCAGAAACAAGGACAGGAAAAACAAACTTAAGTGAATAGGAGCCTCTTAATTGCCAGTGGTAGATACCCTTCTTTCTGAAGGGGATAGAAAGGTCACGCAGGTTATTGATGAAGTTGTCAATGACGTTTTACATTCAGGGAGCCATTCAGAAAAGACCGTTTAATATTCCTGCTTCAAAGCTTGCGCCATAGGCAAGTATACAAGCATTGTGAGGGATCTCTTTAGCCATTTTTTTAATTAGCTCTTCTTTTGGGTCAATTTTAGGTTCTGCTAAGTATTCATGGTGATTAGGATCAGCATCTTTATATACCAGGTAATGGATAAATCCTGATAGGGTATTTGCTGGTATGACTTTGTACCATCAAAAAGCGGGATGGGGGTTCCGAATGTTTCAAAATCAAAAAAATATAGGGGGTATTATAGAGTATCAATGAAGTCTATTACAACTTTTTTTACAATGACCATTTTCTTTTCAAGTGATGCCTCAACTTGCAGTCTCTGGCTTACAGAAAGCATATATATGGTAATATCCTTGAGATAAATAATTCCGCTTTTATATAGTGTGAATGGCAGGGATGTGTTATCTATTATAGTAAATACAGACTCTTCCTTGATTTAAGATTACCAGTATCCTATAAAGTCGCAATCATGTGGTTCATGGCAGTATGGATTGATCTCTATAAGAGGTGTCTCACCAAGGAGAATGGTCTTCTGGTTATTTAGTTCTTTTGCAGAAGCCTGCATCTTCTTGACTTCTGATGTTATATCATTGATTGTGAATAGCCTTTACTGGTTGTTGATAAGAACCAAGAATACTCCTTAGACTGATAGAGCAGAGCCCTTCAACACATAATATTGAATTGCAAAATAGGGTATAAAGATTTCCTTGATGGAGGTTAAACTCTTAACCTCATAGAGATTCCATCCAACTTTACCTCTGTAGAGGATATAAACCTTTACAAAGACACCGTAGAATTAAAAGGCAGCCTAATAGATGATATTATTTTTGATTGCCTCTTTTGTAAGAGATATCTGCCTTTTATAGTTATAAGGTCATAGGTTATGGTGATTCCTCCAGGGAATAATTTTTGTGCCATAAGCCCCACTTCATAGCACTCTAAAACAGGGTTTCCCTGTAAGGCAGGATTTAATATTTCTATTCAGGGTGATAATTGTAAATGTATAGAGATTTGTGACAAGGATTTGCTAAAGATAGGGTTCATCGTTTTTCTCTTCTTTATCGGATTCATATTTGCATGTATCGTCATCTATATACTCGTTACATGAAGGCAGGGGGATACAGGGCATATTGTTGAGGGTGCACCACTTACCACCTGATGCGAATAATGATATACCAAGAATATCAAATAGGTCATCTATCATGGCTATTGCTTCTATATCCTTCCTTTTAGATTCCAGTTTCTGTCGTAAATCCTATCATCATTTATCCTGTATTTGAGATTCCAGTTCCTGTCATATACCCTGTCACCTTCTATACGGTATATGAGATTATTTTTCTCATCATATACCTTCCCGTCTTCTATTCTTCCTTTACGCTTCCAGCTTCTATCGTATATTCTACCATCATCTTCGATGCGGTATTTAAGGTTCCAGTTCTTATCATATATTTTCTCTTCAGAGGATACGATAGGGACAAGGAGCAGGAAAATAGAAGCTATAAAAGCAGCTAAAGAAGTTTACCTTTATACAGCTAAGCTTAATATTCAATGTTTATATACCCCTTTTTAACAATAATGACAGCTTGTATAACCGTGTGCATAGAATCACCTGTATTTTATTATGACATAAAGTGTTGCGGTTGAGAAGATAAAGGATATACTGTTCGATAGTATCAACGGTACATCCCATATCATGAGACCGTGGATAAGCCATAAGAGGATTCCGGTAGAGAGAAGTGACGCTGCCCATAGGGATATATCCCGTGATTCTTTCAGCTTGAGGATTCGGATAATCTGAGGGACCCCAGAGAATGTTGTCAGGATTGCAGCAATGTAGCCGATAAAAATGTATCCTTCCTCCATACTCTCCTCACCCCAACTTATGGACCTTGCTTCCAATTTTAACCCCATTAATGTATTCTGTCATCTACTACCTGCCTGCCTATCTTTTTGCTCCTGACATTAGATTTATGCTTCTTCATGCAGCTCTGTTGACTCCTTTTGAGGCATTTAACAATGAATTTTTCCATGTTTACTCGTCTTACTTTCATATATTTTTTTACTGATAGATTATACACATCGTCAATGACAGCAGTATGTCAGTGAGGGAAATCGGCAGGTTCGAAGTATCAACAGTGATCTTTGGTGGCCTGCTGAAGCTCTTTTCTGATCAGTCTTCTTAAGGATTTAGGTCTTAATACCTCAACATTCGGTATCCAGGAATAGATCCATTTTTTTATCTCGTGAATACCGGCAACGGTGTAGGTGAGCTCAACACTATTGTCAGGGAGTATCTTTCTCACCTCTGAGGGGTGCCACTTTTCTTTTCTGAGAATATATTCAGCAGCATCAGGTTTGAACCTGACAACAACTGTTACCTCTTTACCATCAACAACACCCCAGCTACGTAAGAGGTATTCTTCCAGGTTAAATTCTAAGCGGGGTGTGAAATAGAGGTTTCTCTCCTTGCACTCCTGTATCCTGTCAAGGGCAAAGCTTCTGATCTTTTTTCGTAAATGGCAGAAACCGATAAAAATCCAGATACCCTCATAGAAGATAAGACCATAGGGGTCGACAATGCGCCTTGTTACTTCTTTTGCTTTATATGCCTTGTAAACAATATCAACAGAACGCTTCTCCTTAAGGCAAGTAGTAATAGTTTTGAGGTATTCGGTAATAGTATCAGTATGGATGGTATCAGGAACCTTGATAACAATCGATGGTTTGTTTTCTGGTAGGTGTTTAGCAGTAACAGAGACCATTTTCTCAACGAGGCGCTGGAAGTTCTCACGGAAAGGTGCTCCCAGATGTGAAACAGCCTCTCCTGCAGTAAAGAGCGTTATAAGCTCTTCATCGCTTAGCATAAGCTTTTTTATACTGTCACCATGCGTGAAGGCATATCCCTTCCTTTCCGGATCATAGTCAACCTGGTCAACAAGGTTTATAATGTTGAGGTCCCGGTATATGGTTCTTTCATTTACTTCAAGGGTTTCGGCAAGGAATCTGGCTGAAGGGTATTTCTTCTGGGCTATTATTGTATATATCTTTAGGAGCCTGATGAATTTGTCTGTTATGCCAGCTAACTTATTTTTCTTCTTCTTTGGATATTGCGCTCCCTTAGGCATCAAATAAACAACCTCTTTTTATGATACCTTATATAATAAAAATCATCAATGGTAGAGAATAAATATGTTTTGACTTTTACAATAATAATTTGTCAAAATTATTTATAATTTTTAAAAAAATGGGGAGTTCTTTTGATCTTTGTATATTATAGCTGGCAATCAGATCGCTATGCATAAACATGATAATTGAGGGGGGGTGTATATGCCGCGTTTTTTAACTTTGTATATCCAAAACAAAAGAATTGATGAAGAGTTCAAGCGTTACGAAAGGAGTATGCTAATACAGGCTTGGTCAATAAGACCTGAACTCTCAAAAAAGGGCGTAGACAAGGGTGATATTATCTACTGGGTAACGGTAAGACAGGGTGTTCTATATTTAATTATGGCGATGATCGTTGGAGAAAGAATACACTATGAGGATTTTGCTCAAAGATTTGGAAGGGATCTGGCTGATTGGGATAAGGGCAATAGTGAATTCTTTTATGTAGCATCAAAAGGCACAACGATAGAAACCTATAGAGAAGTTGATTCTACTGATGTAAAAAAAATAAAAGATATATATGGAAGAGGCCTTGTCTTTAACCCTCCTCAAAGTAAATTTCTTGACCCTCAAACGCTCCGTTCTCCTCGATGGATAAGCGAAGAATCAGCTGACATTTTAAATAAATACCTTGAGTTTGTAGATGTCACTCCTCAACACATTCTTGCATGGAGAACCATGATACCAAAATAAAAAAAGTAAGTTCAACATATTAAAAGAAATAATAAGTTGCCGTATTCCGATCCTCAAGTGAAGACATTTTTGAGGGTCAAAAGGTGTAGAGTTCTTATCCAACAGAAAATAACCTCACCGTTTGTCCCAGAATTTATTTTCTTAATGCTGTCCCTATACCAGTATCCCTCTATTTAGATCCATTTCCCAATCTTATCCCTGGTCTTTTTCAAATCCGTCTCCCCCTTCTCCTTGGGATTGTTATAAGGGGTAAGCCATATCCATTTGACTATGGCTACCTTCTCTTCTGCCGTCCATTTCCCTGGTTTCTTAATCTTACGCCTTAAGCGTTTAAGGTTTTCCCTCATCATGTAAGAGATTATACCTCTACACCTTTGGTGTGTGACAGTATAATTTTAATACTTGAATATCAAAACCTATTTTGATATGAATATAGAAGACAGCAAGACCTATTACCTTCTTATTCCTGGCACATACCGAAAACCAGGTATAGGTGATAAGGTCAAAGATAGGTTCTTTGACAATTAAAAAAAAGACCGTTAGGTTCTCGGAAGCCCGTCAAATAAGGAAAAGTGACCCATTAAGGGTATAAAAAAAGGGTAAAAATACCCTATTTTAGAGATGAAGGTGATAGGTTCTCGGAAATGCCCATCTAACACATTGATATTAATGGGCATTTTTGGGGTGCTGTTGAAAATGGCTTCCGATTCGGAAGGGTTACGACTCATGAGAATGATTATTCAATAACTCCTCCATTATCTTAGTTGAAAATGGCTTCCGATTCGGAAGGGTTACGACTTTTTTTATTGTATCTGCCACCTGCCGAGAGTTCTCGTTGAAAATGGCTTCCGATTCGGAAGGGTTACGACTTTTCATCTGTTGATATCCATCTGCATTAATATAAACAGCGTTGAAAATGGCTTCCGATTCGGAAGGGTTACGACTTCAACAAATTTTTTTTCAACTAATACTTTCATATGTGTTGAAAATGGCTTCCGATTCGGAAGGGTTACGACATATGAACACGACCTTATATATCTGCTTCTCGAGTTGAAAATGGCTTCCGATTCGGAAGGGTTACGACCTTTTTCCTCGATTATTATCTTCATAGTTCGTTCCTGTTGAAAATGGCTTCCGATTCGGAAGGGTTACGACTTTTATTGTTAATTTGGTCTTTAAATAAAAAATACACGTTGAAAATGGCTTCCGATTCGGAAGGGTTACGACTTTTTTGATAATATTTCACTTAGGTCTTTTTGCAGGGATTGTTGAAAATGGCTTCCGATTCGGAAGGGTTACGACAAAAATAGTCCGTCAAACAACTCTTTGGGACCTTTAGTTGAAAATGGCTTCCGATTCGGAAGGGTTACGACATATGAACACGACCTTATATATCTGCTTCTCGAGTTGAAAATGGCTTCCGATTCGGAAGGGTTACGACCTTTTTTGAACTTTTTGTGTACCTGATGAGTTTCCGCTAGTTGAAAATGGCTTCCGATTCGGAAGGGTTACGACTGTATTACCAATTCAGTTTCTTCCCAATTTTTTAAAATTGGTGTTGAAAATGGCTTCCGATTCGGAAGGGTTACGACCTATGTAAGATTGGATACATTTCATTTAACAATTTGCGTTGAAAATGGCTTCCGATTCGGAAGGGTTACGACTTCTGACCTGCGTGTGTATAAATTTTATTCATAGTGTTGAAAATGGCTTCCGATTCGGAAGGGTTACGACTGCTTGTCGTACCATATATGTTTTTCAGCGGCAAACCAGACGCTATATCGGTCAGAGAAGATCGCCCATGCCACATCTTTCTTTCTGCATTGTCTGATGAAGCTCTTTATCCTGGGAGAGGTATACAATACATCGGGGGTAACTTTTATATCGGTATCCTTAAAAGAATTATCTTTTTTCCCTGTGCAGTATGTGATGTATATTTTCATACGTTACCTCCATATATGACGGCAAGATTCAAATAAGAGAAACCCTCATGTTTCAGAGGGCTTCTTCAGTTAATTTAACCCCTTTCATCATCAGGAGCCTTTGAAAGTTCGATGTAGTTCTGATACACGACAACGACATCTACCCATATGGTTCCTATTTGGACCCCCCTTTTTGTTGTATTGATTTTACATCAGAAATTAGCCTGTTGCAAGTTGACATCCTCCCCGCCATGAAGGACAGCGATTCCCAACTGGTTGCCTTGCATTATGCAACCCTTCGGGCTAGTTCCTGATTCATCGAGGAGCCTTGATACACTACCTCTCCACAGGCTGACATGACATGCCGCCAGAATATTTATTGCCGCCACAAGGTCAGCATTATTTGTGTAACCGCATGAGATACATTTGAATATTTCCTGAGTCTTTCTGTTGTCAGGGCTGATGTGTGACACAGGGGACACTCCTGCGAAGTATATTGAGGCGGTATAACTATTAGTCGCCCGCCCATACCATCTTATATTTCAGCATTCTTTCGAACCTTGACCATCCCTGATCGAGGATTGCTTTATTCAGCCCCGACTTTACCCTTACATTTCTGCTAGGGTTGTTCAAAGTCCCCTTTGCAGAGGAACTCATATTAGATACCTACAGATCCTCAAGAACTGCCAGAGCTATGTAAATACAGATTTACTTTAATAAAAAAGGATGGTCTTTCTGGTCACCAGAAGAAGTTAGAAAAAAAGTAAATGACTTAGCTGAAACAGGATATGAAAATGATCCTGCTATCATTACTGCAAGAATACAAAAGAATTCGACACATGATAATACACAGAAGAATGTAAGAATCACTATCAAACACTTGAATCATCCTCTAGAAATAAATTACGAAAAAGGAAATGAAGCGTTTATTTGAGATTCTGATTCGTGATTATTGGGAAAACATCCAGAGAATATCCTCCTTTGACACATTAAAATTTGACTGGTATAAGGCATTGCTACTTTAAATCCCATACCTCTATCATGGATGTTACTTATGATTAGAGCGTTTTGCACCTTCTGTTATTTCATGCCAGTAGCACTTAACGGTTCTTAACCCAGTATGTTCGGCAACCATCCTCTAGGTAACCCTCTCCTTATGGGCAGTCAACAATAAGTATTTTGAATGTCCTCTCCCTCCTTATCTTACTTGTCCTCCTTCCTGATTCGCTCTGTCTCCTTTATGTATTCCATGAAGAGGAGGTTCTTCATCCTTTCAATTCCCATAGCATTTGTATTCCACCTTTTTGGAGTAAAAGATTTTCTTTTTTTCCATACCCATCTAGTGATGCTTTTTGCTTCAGTTTCATTGAGTTGAAGGATATGGTTAAAGACCTTTTCAAAAAGCTCATCGCTACTTTTGCATCCTGATACATTTTTATATGCAAAGAACCTACCCTCATTAAAGAGGGTTATGTTTCTACTTTTGGGTACTATATTGCCTTTTAATGCATCTACCTTCTTATCTTTTTGAATAGGCTTTATGCAGAACCAGGGGACAGAGTCCATAAGCTCGGATGTAAGTTCTCCCTGTTGCTATGAGTCCCTAGTCCCTAAAGAAAGGATTCTTCATAAGCTGCTTCTGACTTGTTATTACCTTATCTGAATGAAGCAGTTTCGAGTAGGTCGATATTACTGCTTTAAGTAGTCTTAATTGTTTTTTTGAAGCACCTCTAATGGATAATGCCATGGGTATCGGCATAGGTGAACGGTGGAAGGCTATGATCTTAATAGGCAAAGGCACTGCCTTCATAGTCCATATCAAAGACGATACCCTAAGGGGATGGTTTACCTGTATATATGGCCTGAGGATAGCTATATCCTTTGGTAGGACCTACCATTTTGTTCCTGCTGGAGAAGATCTTTTCAGGAAGATTATCATAAAAAAGGGAAAGCCCCGGATAGTCACTTAATGACCTCGTATGTTTACAGATATCCACATAGGAGATATTACTTACCGTTTATCCTGCTTTAAGGAGGTATTAAAAAAAGAAGTAATATATATGAATAAATGGATACGTCCGAGATTAGATTCAAGGAGTGGTTAGACAGGAGGAACCTGAAGTACTTCTTTGTTGACCAGTCCAGAGAATCTTTCCCTTCTGTCTTTGCCTATAAGAATATGAAAAGACCTGATTTTATCGTCTTTGATTTTGAGTTAGAAGGAGAAGATGTATTCATTGATACAAAGTCAAGAAGTAGCAGATACAGAGACTTTATACTAGATGAGGAGAAGGAGGTGAAAAAGTACTTAATACTGGAGCATGAGATAGGCAAAAAGGTATATTTTGCTTTTGTAAGGGACAATGACTTTTCGAAGTGGTATTTCATATCCCTTAGGAAGGTACTCGATTGTCCCGTAAGGTTAAGCAGTGTTGATAAGAGGCCCTTTAGAGCAATACCTCTATCTATATGCATAGTGATGGATAATACTAACTAATTAACAAAATGAGGCATTCTGTTAACTATTTGCCATTTTTCCTATTCAAGAAGGGTCTAAAATAATACTTTATATAGGCTGAAAGTTAACAAAAGATAATTTTGTTAACTATAAGGAGAAAGGATATGCTGCCAGCAAGAAGAGGGGATGGAAGAGGTTATTCAAAATCATTTGCCATTGTTCCCTATCTTACGCCAGAAGAGATAGGGCTTATGGTAGAGAGAGTAAAGAAAGAGAGGGATAAGCTTTTAATTCTTCTTCTCTTTCAAACAGGCTTAAGAATATCTGAAGCCCTTTCCATAACACCAGAGTCAATCACTATGTTTGAGGGATACCCTGTAATCCACATAGTAGGAAAAGGCAAGAAGAAGAGGATGGTCGCCTGCCCTGAGGTCCTTGCCTACAGGATAAAAAGTTACTGCTATGAGCATAAGATAGACAATGGTGAGAAGGTCTTTGACATATCCAGGGTGCAGGCATGGAAGATCATAAAGAAGATAGGCAAGAACGCAGGGATAGAGAAGAGAATATATCCTCACCTTTTAAGACATTCTGATGCTATTGAGAGGTTAAGACAGACAGGCAATCCTAAAGCACTTCAATACCATTTAGGTCATTCATCTATCACTATGGTAATGAGGTATCTATCAACACTTACCCAAGAGGATGCCTTAAGGGTAGAGAGGGAGGTGAGGTTTGAATGAAGATTTGAAAAGTTCGTTTCCAGATTGCACTTTTTGTATCGGTCAAGGGTTTTTTGGACACTTTTCATTCTTATTCATGCAACCCCTATGTTAAGGTTTAGCTGTTCTTGCCTTATCTGAGCCGGGGTCTTGTAACCATGCCTTCCTATGATCCAGGTCTCATTGTAGATCCTCCGAAACTCCTGAAGAGCAACCCTCAATTCCTCCACTGTCTCAAAAGTCCTTACCCAGAGAAGATTCTCCTTAAGTATGCGTACGAATCGTTTAAGCACATCCATTACCCTCAGGTTCCCGCACATAGGCAGGAGAGGACGTAATCCCTAAGAACCTGATCTCTTCTTGAAAGACATCTGACATATATTGACTCCCATGGTCATGACGCAGGGTAAGCCCTAAAGCTGCATCCCTATCAAAGATACCAAAGTGTTCCCTTATTCCCTNAACGGATAGNCTCCAAGGCCTCAAACCTGGTTCCGCGTCTGGCAGTATGGATCCCTATACATTCCATAGAGCAATGGTCCACTGCAAAAAAGATCGCTGCCTGTCCTTCACCTGTTGTGATGGTAGTTGCCATGTCCGTTCCCCACATATCATCAACCTTATCGGTAATGATCTTCCTATCATGGGCCTTTGGACCATNAGGGTTACCCTTACGATGAGGGGCAAGGAGTTGATTCTCACGCATGAGACGAAGGACACGGGATTTAGANGTCCTTACTCCCTTATATCTTAATCTTGCCCATACCTTGCGATAACCTTCTCCATGAAAGGGAGAACCGGAAAGGGTGCACCTTATTTGCTCTAAGAGTTCCCCATCTGTACAGGGACCAATAGGGCCGGGTCTTCTTCTCTCTTCCGGTTTTTGATGAATCCGCCAGTAGAAAGTGGNTTTTGCCATATCCCATACCCGAAGGACCGTTGTCAGACCATAAGGCTTTCCTGTGGAGGGCGAGGTTGTCTGACTCATCTTCTCGACCTCCTTCGTGCTAAAGGGTTGCCTACCTCCATGCGGCTTATCTTCTCTCTGAGGAGTTCATTGGCCAAAAGTAATCTCTCCTACCTTCTCCCTTAAGCGAACAACTTCACGGTCTTTCTCATCCAAAGGTTTCTTCTTCATGGCCTCTATGCCCGCCATAAGGAACTTATCTCGCCATTTTGTAAGGCTTGCCACTGTAATACCCAATTCACTACTCAAGTAGCTCAATATCTTCTCCACGCAATAAACGTAGAACAACCTTAAGCCTTGCGCCTTGCTGAGAATCTTTGTACACTGCGGTCCATCGCCTTAAGAAGACGATCCAGAAATTTCCGCCAATCCCGTAACCAATAATCCTTCCTCTCTCATCAGGACACCTCCTATTCTTTGTTTCTATCTTAGCCTAATTTGGTGTCCAATAAAACTCTATACCAATATATTAGTGGCTTATATATTCCATTTGCTTGTTATCTCTATCAATCTAAGCTCAGTTCCCTTCTTCTTATGCTTTAATGCCCAGTTCGATATCCTAATAAACATATTACGTATTTACATAATATGTTTTCATG
>Ga0067045_1003164_pt1 | contig 27568 bp, 22 predicted proteins | sample TerdegcTABiofilm_FD_59184 | JGI IMG/M metagenome (GOLD analysis project Ga0067045, IMG submission 59184) | Combined Assembly of (Gp0054472, Gp0054536) Wastewater bioreactor microbial communities from Singapore -Terephthalate degrading... | reverse complement strand
CAGGAGGGTGACGATGTGGCGGGCCTTGCCCTGGGCCTCCACCCATTTTTCGTACCGCTCGGGGGAAATGGGGGTGAAGGTGAGGTTGACGCCGAGTTCGTGGGCGGTGAAAAGCAGGTCTTTGAGAATGGGCGCGGATTCGGACTCGGGCGGGATGCGGATGAGGATGCCCAGCGACAGGGTGTCGTGGATGACGGCTTGGCCGATGTCCAGGATGTCCACGCGCGAACCCGCGAGTTGCCCGGTCAGGGTGGCGGTGAGCCCGGGCTTGTCGTCGCCGGTGATCCGGATCAGGATGATCTGCTGCATGGCTCCGGGTTATACAGGCCCGATGCGGGCCGCGCAAGCCGCATCGGCCGGGCGCGCCCGGCTGGCGGGGGCGTGGCCGCGGCGTGCGGAATGCGAGGGGGGATTATGGGTGAGGTGTGGCTGGTGCGGCACGGGCAAAGCATTTCCAACGCCGGTCTGCCCACGGGCCTGCCGGCCGAGTCCGGACTCACGGACGTGGGGCGCGGTCAGGCCGAGTGCGTGGCCCGGGCCCTGCCCATGGCCCCGGATCTGATCGTGGTCTCGTCCTATGCCAGGGCCATGGACACGGCCCGTCCGGCCATGGAGCGCTTCCCGACGTCCGTTGCGGAAACCGCGGCCGTGCATGAATTCACCTATCTGGCGCCGGGGAGATATACCGGCACGACCAGGGACATGCGCCACCCCATGATCCGGGAGTACTGGGATCGCTGCGATCCGGCATACCGGGACGGGGAGGGGGCCGAAACCTTCGCCGAACTGGCGTCCCGGGTGGAGGTGTTTTTCGGCCGTTTCGTCGATCCGGGGCAACCCGGACAGGCCTTCACTGTCGTTTTCAGCCACGGCCAGTTCATCCGGGCCGTGCTGCTGCGTTTTTTCGGGGGCCTCGCCTTCCCGGCCGATGCCTTGGCCATGGCCCGTTTCCGGGGTTTCCGCGAGGCGTTCCCGGTCCACAACGGCTCGATCCTGCGGCTGACCACAGGGTCGGACCGGCGGGTCGGCCCCTTTGAAGTATCCCATATGCCTCCTGGGTTGTGGAGCCTGTGACCTCGTGACGCGGAAATTCTTTTTCGCCGTATGGACCTGGACGTGTTGAATTGCGCGGGGCAGTGGCGTAGGAGGGATACGTGGCCTCTTTCAAGGGGCGTGTGCGGGGAGGCTTACCCTTTTCGATGTAAGACCTTTGCGTTCCATGGAGCTTTTGCCCATGCGACGGAAGATGCTTCCGGGATTGGCCTTGGTCTGCGCCCTGTCCATGTTCGCTCTGGCTTCCGAAGGCCAGGGCCGGGACGAGAACGCCCGTGACGGCGCCTATTGGAACCGTCTGAACGACGCGGAAAAAACGGATCTGATCATCGGCATCATGGAAGGCCTGAATTTAAGCGAAAGCATTCTGCACATCATTTTACGCAACGAGTATTCCATGTGCAGCGATATTCTCACGAGCATCGCCCGCCAGACGGACGTCTATTTCGAGGGCATGACCGTGGGGCGCATCGTGGAGAGCCTGGATGCCTTTTATACCGATGCCCGCAATCTGGGCATTCCCATTTCCTGGGGGGTGTGGGTCGCGGTGCGCCAGGATAAACACGACCGCACCGTGGGCAGGTTCATCCAGGAATTGCGCGCCCTTTATCAATAGGCCTGCGGGACGGGAAGCGGCTTGATTTTTTCCATGCTCCGGTTCAGTATGCGCCCGGCCGAAGGCGGGAAGGCCTGAGGATTGATATAACAATCTGGTTATGCTGGAGAATTTATGGATAGGCCCTGCAAAACGGCTTGAGGCCGTCAAAAAGGCGCTTGAGGCCAACCATTTCGCGGTGTACGTGGCGCCTGATTCCGCCGCCGCGGCGCGGCTGGTGTTAAACGAGATCATTCCCGAGACCGGGGCGAAGAGTTTTTCGTTTGGCGGCTCCGGCACCGTGGCCGCCCTGGGGCTGGTCGCGGCGCTTCGGAACAACCCGGATTATCAGGTCCTGGATACCACGAACAAGGCCCTGTCCCGGGAGGAGATGTACGAGCTCAGGCGGCAGGCCCTCCTGGTGGATTGTTTCCTGACCGGGACCAACGCGGTCACCGAGTCCGGGAAGCTGGTCAACCTGGACATGATCGGCAACCGGGTGGGGGCCATGCATTTCGGTCCGAGACAGGTGATCGTGCTGGCCGGGCGCAACAAGATCGTGGCCGGGGTCGATGAGGCCATGCGGCGGATCAAGACCTATGCCGCTCCGGTCAACGCCATGCGCCTGGACAAGAAGACGCCCTGCGTCAAAACGTCGTACTGTCAGGATTGCAACAGCCCCGACCGCATCTGCAACGTGTGGACCATCACCGAGAAGTGTTTCCCTGATGGAAGGGTGAAGATCGTTTTGATCGACCGGGAACTGGGTATTTGACGTCGCGTCGGCATGTTCCGCGCGGCTAGTATTGCAAGACTGTTGTCCGGCCTCGGATCGCCGATGGGGCGCGGGGACGACGAGAGGACAGGGGGAAGCGAAGTGGACTGGAAAATGATTCCACGCGATGCGGAATATTTCACGGGCGACGCCGACGAGGAATATTATATTTGCGAGCGGGGCCTGGTCATTGAGGCCCGGTTCCTTGGTGAGGGCGAACCCAACCTGGACAGGGCCATCTGGCCCACGGTCCAGGGAAGCCGGGCCTATATCCGGATCAGGCGCAAGGGGCTGGACAAGAAGTTTCAGCTTACCCGCATCCTGGCCGATGTGTTCCCGGAATTGAGCCTGGCCGAGATGATCATCGAGACCCGCAAAGGACCCTGGCCCCTCTCGGGAGAGATGGGCAAACGCGGGCGCGGCGAGACAGGGGGGCGGGAAAAGCCCCGGACGCGCCCGGCAAGGGCGTCCGCAGGCCCCCGGGGGGAGGCCTCGGAAGGGTCACGGCGGGGTGATCGTTCAGGGCGCTTGGCTCGGGGTGAGCGCTCCGGCGCTGATGACGTCGGCGAACTGGATGCCCGCGAGGTCGATCCCGCGCTTGATGCCCGTGACGAGGATGACGACGACGACTTGATCCCCGAGAGCCGGGAGGTCCGTATCTGCAAGGTGTGCAACCTGAAAAAGCGGGTCCAGGAGTTCAGTCCGCGTGAAGACATGTGCATGGACTGTTACATGGGCCGCGACGAGCTTCTTAAGGAAATCATGGCCAAAAAACGTCGCAAGGGCAAGGTGTTTCAGTCGCGTATCGTGGAGGAGGGGGATGACTCCGGCATGGGGGACGGCGTGGACGGACTGGACCGGATCGAATACGGCATCTCCGTCTCCGATTGAAACGGGCAAGCCCTGTGGCGGACGATTCGTCTGGAAGGTCCGGGATTTGCATGGAATTGCCGCCGGGTGCCGCGTTCAACCAAGGAGCATGCCATGGCGGGTCCATTCGAGTCCGGGAAAACGACGGGGTTCGGAGGAGAACTGTTCGCCCTGTCCCAGGATGATGTCTGTCTTTATTATGAGAATTATTTAAATAACTTCCAGGTTGATTCCTCCCTCCCCCTGAGCTTTGTCAACAGGATGTTCTCGGAAGGTCGCGGGGCCTTGTCGCCCCGGGCCCGCGGTCTTCTGGAGCAGGCCATCAGGGCCGTGGTGCACCTGTGCCCCCTGGACCCGAATATTCTACGCATCGGCCTGGAGTCCGGCATTGCCCCCGGCGCCGAGGTGATCATCAAGATCCTCGAGGCCACGCATCCCGAACCCGAGGCCTTCAAAGAGTTGTGTCGGGCCCGCTTCAAGGAGAACGCCCCGGACATCCGCCGCATCTGCAGGACGGTGCTGGCCAGGCATCCGATGGCCGTGCGGTACGCCGACCTGCTTTTGACCCTTGATCAGTTCGAGGGTCGCCGTCCTGACGAGGCCCTGCGGACGTTTAATTGCCCCAAGGCCCTGCGGCTTATCTGGACCAAGCGGCTGTTCGACCATTTCGCGGCCATGGGTGACGACGAAAACGCGTGGCCCTTGTGGGAGGCCATCCGGGATCAGGTCAACGATCCGTTTTCATTGAGCCGCATGGCGGAGATGCATCGCCGCGCCGGCAGGATGGACGAGGCCGTGGCCCACTACGAGCGGGCATTGGCCCTGGATCCCCTGCAACGCCCCTACCTTCTGCGCCTGAGGGCCCTGCGTTCCCCGTTCGTGCCCGATCCGAACCTGGTCCGGACCAGGAAGGTCTGCATCTGTCTGTACAGTTTCAACAAGGCCAAGGTACTGGGTGAAACCCTGGAAAGCTTGGCCGGCTGCGATATCGGCCCGGCCCGGATCAGGGTCCTGCTCAACGGCTGCACCGACGACAGCGCCTCGGTGGTGGCGAAGGCCCGCCGGCTGTTCCCGGACAATGACTTCGAGATCGTCGAACTCCCGGTGAACGTGGGCGCGCCCGCGGCCCGCAACTGGCTGCTCTCCCTGCCGGCCGTGCGGGAAGGCGAGTATGTGGCCTTTCTCGATGACGATGTTTTTCTGCAACCAGACTGGTTGAGCCATATGCTCACCGTGGCAGAAAGCGATGCGAAAATCGGCAATGTCGGGTGCAAGGTGGTCTTTCCTGGCCGGTTTCCTCTGTTGCAGTACCTGTATCGGTATGTATCCATGTGCACAGAGGAGGCCATCCGGGTCAGTCTGCCGACATTATTCTTGCAGTATGATATCGGACTTTACGACGTGATTCGTGAGACAAGGGTGGTCATGGGCTGCCAGCACCTTTTGCGTGTGGCCAGCCTGGCCGACGCGCCACTGTTTGATATCCGCTATTCCCCTTCACAGATCGACGACACGGACCATGACCTGCAATTGTGCCTGGCGGGATGGAAGGTCATGTATTGCGGCACGGTGACCTGCGTGCACCGTCAGGACTCCGGAACCTCCCAGCGGAGCAGACTGGATACGGCCGCTGTGGGGAGCATCATGGGAAACGATCTGAAATTTCACTACAAATGGCTCAAGCATAGGGAGGCGATGTGCGGCATGGACTCCCTGAGCCTGAATGACTAAGATACAGGCCGGCCCTTTCTCGTGCCGGTGGATGGGAGCGGGGGGTGCTGGTTTTTGCCGGCGGAACGGAGGGAGGTCCGTTTAGCCGGAGGGCTGCCCAGGCATGGCGGATGGGGAATGCGCGAGGGTGTTGCGCGAACCGCCCGCCGAGGGCGAACGTGATCAGAGGGCGAAGGAAAGGTGATGGAGAGGAAGGGGGAGGAATCGTCCGGGCAGGCTTCCGGACGTATGGGCTTTTTTACGCGTTTCCGGTGGGAAGCGGACATGACGTTGCCCATCGTGGCCGCGCTGGGAATCGTGCTGGGCTGGTATCTGGTCTTCAACTACGAATCGGCTCTGCGCGCCGGGACCTCTGCCGCCTTCGCCAAAACCCAGATGGAAATCGCCAGGGCCCTGGCCCGGGGCAGCGAGGAATTCGCCAGGTCCGCGACCGGGACGCTTTCCGCGCAAGCCATTGAATCCGAGATATGCTCACGCTTCGTCGCCCCGGTCCGCCTGCTGGGCGGCGGGGCTTGGCTGTTTTCCCAGGGCGGATTCGACTGTTCCCAGAACGCTCTTCTGACGTGGTGTCCGGACGACGGACCGCAAGCCGGGAGGGCCGGGGACCAGGGCGACGTTCCAAGGAACGACGACGCCGCACCCGGCATGGAACGGCTTCTGGCCGCCGTGTCCGCGGGCGGGGAAGGCATGGGGCTGTTCTTCTCCCGCCGGGCGAACATGCGGGAGGTCATCGCCTGGACCCCCATGTCCGTGGCCGGAACCCCGATGGTCGTCGGCGTGAGCACCGGGTTGCCGGACATTCTCGAGGCCTCCGGGGTCGTCAGGCAGTCGCGCAACGCCATGGTCATGGTCGGGCTTATGACCGTCGGAGGCCTGGGGCTGATCATCCTTTCCGCCAAGAACATCGTCCGCCGCCGTCAGGCCGAGATCGAGTTGGAACGGGCCAACACCGAGCTCGAGGACAGGGTGGCGCGCCGCACCGAGGAACTCCAGGCCCAGACCAAGGCTCTTATGGAATCCCGCATGCGGGAGCGGTTGCGCGAAAAGGAGGCGGAGATCGCCTTCCAGGCCGGTTTGGTGGAGTCGGCGGGAACCTATCTGCACACCACAGGCAACGCCCTGACCTCCCTGGAGGGACTCTTTCTCAAGATGCGGCGGACCCTGGAAGCGATGGCCGGGGCCGACGGCGCCTTCGCGGCCGCGCGGACGGCCCTGGCCGAGGCCTTGGGCCGTGAGGACTCTTTCGCGGCTCAAAGCCTGAATGAACTCGAGTCGGCCCTTTTGGGCCGTGCGGTACCGCGGTTGGCGGACACGCTGACCGAGATGGCCGAGCTCAAGATCCGGATGATCGCCGAACTCGAGGGCCGACGAGCTCTCTTCGACGCACGCCGGCCCCCACGTCGGTTCGCCCAGGCCGTGGACATGGGAGAGCTGTTGCGCGAACTGGCGGAGGGGGCGCGCGGGAAGCTGGCCGGGGTGGGCCTTGGCGTCGAGGTCCAGGACGCGATCCGTCTGGAGGCCCGGGTCGCCAGAAGGAAGGTCGCTCACGGCCTGGGGCGCTGTCTGGACATGATTCAGGAGGCGGCCCGGCCTGGACACGAAGGCGCGATCCGACTTTCCGCCGGGCGAAGAGAGGACGGTGGGACCAAGGTGCTTCTGCGGGCCGAGGGTGCGGCCTTCGTGGGAGCGGACCCTTGCCGGGACGACCCGCAGCTTCTGACCTTCATCAACTATTTGAATGAAAACCATGGACTGTTCGGGATCGTTCACGACGCCGGAGGTTTTTCGGTAGAGGTGGAGCTGGGCAATGCCCCGGCGGACGAAAAGGACCCCGCGGCAACATCGTGAAAACTCTTTCGGGCGCAAAGGGCCGCCTCCCGAGTCGTCCTCCGGTGTCGCGCGGCCATTGGCGCGCGGACGCTCCGGCTGGCCCGCTTGCACGGGGCCGGCTGCGCCGGGCCGGGTTTCCTTGACAACCCCCGGGATTATTTCCGATACCGCGACAAGGAATGTCGAGACGCCGGCCCGTCGGGCGGCGGCCCCGACCTCAAGGATGCAAGGACATGGCCAAAGTCAGGGTTCCCGATCTGGTCCCGGGCATGGTGCTTGGTGAGGATGTTCTCACACCCGGCGGACGGTTTCTCATGCCCCGGGGGACGCGCCTGGACCGGTCCCATCTGACCACGCTGTCCGGCTGGGGCCTCGATGCGGTGGAGGTCGACCAGGGCGGGGATTCCCGGACCGGACAGGAAGCCGATCCGGAGATGACCGCGACCACGGCTGCGGCAGCGCCCAGCCAGACGCCTCCCAGGCCGGCGGATTTTCTGGGGCAGGCCGTGGAGGCGGTGCGCTCCCGTTTCGTTTTTGTGGACCTGGGCGACGAGGCGGCCACGGCCGTCTTCAAGATGTGTGTGGCCAGGACGGCCAAACGCATGGCCCGGTCCGCCGCAGAGGGCGCCTCCGGGGCCGGGGGGGAGCCTTCCGTGGGCGGCGTAAAGCCCGCCTCCCAGGCTCAGGCCGCACCTGGCGCCGAGGCCGCCCCCATCCCCACGCCCGAGGAACTGCTGCGCGATGACCCGCAACTGGTTTCGTTGCCCGAGGTGTTCGCGCGCATCAACGCCGTGCTGCGCGATCCCCACAGCAGCGTGGAGGATGCGGCAAAGATCATCGGCACCGATCCGAGTCTTTCGGCCAAGCTCTTAAAGCTCGTCAACAGCGCTTTTTTCAGCAGGGCTTCCCGGGCGGTGGAGAAACGTTTCCCGACCAAGGTGGACAGCCTCACCCGGGCGGTCATGATCGTGGGCGGCAAACAGCTGGCCACCCTGGCCCTGGGGGTGTCCGTCCTGCCCATCTTCCGGGACATCCCCCCTGAATACATCAACATGAAGGCCTTCTGGAAGCACAGCATCGGCTGCGGGATCATCGCCCGGGCCCTGGCCGAGCATATCGGCGCGGGGAATGAGGAAAGCTACTTCGTGGCCGGACTGCTCCATGATATCGGCCGGCTTATCATGTACAAGCACCTGCCCGGCCCGTCCGGCGCGGCCCTGCGGACCTCCAGGGAAGAGCCGATGACCCTGACCATGGCCGAGCGCGACGTGTTTTCCTGGGATCACGCCCTGCTTGGCGGTTTGCTGCTGCGCAAATGGCAGTATCCGGCGGTTCTGGAAAAGATGGTGCGCTACCATCACGACTTGAGCGAGCCACTGTTTATCGAGGAGCCGGCGGTGATCCACATGGCGGACTTTCTGGTCAACGCCCTGGAGATCGGCACCAGCGGGGAATGGCGGGTTCCGGCCCTGCTGCCGGAGGCCTTCGAGGCCCTGGGGCTGTCCCCGGCCGATCTGGCCGGTATCGTTTCCGGCGTGGATGCGCGCATCGAAGAGGTATTCACCAGTTTTTTCCCGGGCGACGAGGACGTTTGAGCCGGGAGCGGGGCGGTCTCCGCTCCGGCGGGAGACGGCCTGGACGCCCCGGGTTTGCGATCCGGCTGCTGGCGACCACCAATCGAGAGGGATGATGGCCGAGAAGATCCTGGTGATCGAGGATGACGAGGCGTTTCGGACCATGCTCGTCGAGGCCCTGTCCACCCGGGGGTTTTCCACCGTGTGCGCCGGGTCCGTGGAGGAAGGGGAGTCCCGGCTTGCCGAGGGGGCCTTCGACTTGGTGATCACCGATGTCATGCTCCCGGGGAAAAGCGGCATCGAGGCCGTGAGCCTGATCAAGGAACTCTCCCCCCAGACCGACGTCATCGTCATGACCGGCTATTCCACCAGGGAAAAGGCCCTGGAGGCGGTGCGGCGCGGGGCCTACGACTTTTTCTCCAAGCCCTTCAGCCTGACGGAATTGGAGATCGTCATTCGCAGGGCCTTGGAACGACGGGGCCTTCGGGCCGAGTTGGCATCGCTGCGCTCGTCCCTGGCCTCGGCCAAGGGCGTGCCGACCATCGTGGGCCAGAGCGAGGGCATGCGCCGGGTGGTGGAGATGATCCACCGGGTGGCCGGCCTGGATACCACGGTCCTGGTCACCGGGGAGTCGGGCACGGGCAAGGAGGTGGTCTCCGACGCCATCCACGCCTTGTCCGGGAGGGCGGCCGGGCCGTTTATCAAGGTCAACTGCGCGGCCATTCCTGAAAATCTGCTGGAGAGCGAGCTTTTCGGTCACGAGAAGGGGGCCTTCACCGGGGCCTTGGCCCTGAAAAAGGGCAAGTTCGAGTTGGCCCAGGGCGGCTCCCTGATGCTGGACGAACTGGGGGACATGCCTCTTTTCCTGCAGCCCAAGCTGCTTCGGGCCGTGGAACAGAAGCAGATCGAACGCGTGGGCGGGGGCAGGCCCATCGACATCGACATCCGCATCATCGCCGCCACCAACCAGGACCTGCCCAGGCTTGTCGAGGAGAAGAAGTTCCGGGCCGATCTCTACTACCGCCTGAGCGTGGCCGCCATCCGCATCCCGCCGCTGCGCGAGCGCAAGGAGGACCTGCCGCTTCTGGTGGAGCATTTCCTGTCTCGGATCAATGTCAAGATCGGCACCAACCTGCGCGGCGTCAGCCGGGAGGCCATGGGCCTTCTGTTCGAGCATGACTGGCCGGGAAACGTGCGCCAGTTGGCCAACGTGCTGGAACGGGCCGCGATCATGAGCACGGGCGATGTCCTCGACGCCGCCCAGTTCCGGGAGGCGTTCCAGGTGAAAAACGGCGCTACGGCCGCCGGCGGGGAGGAACCGGGGCCGGAACGGGTGGTGTCCCTGCGCCAGACCCTGGAAGACGTGGAACGCAGCATGATCGAGAAGGCCCTGGTCCGGGCGGGCGGGGTGCAGAAGGATGCGGCGGCGCTTTTGGGCATCAGCCCAAAAAATCTTTGGAACAAGATCCAGAAACACGGCATCGATTCATCCAGGTTTTCCGGGCCTGGAACCGCCTCGCGTTGCGTCTCTTAAAAGATAATCATTTTAAAGAGTTGTTTTCAAAGTCCATAGGCACGGATTTTGAGCACGCGACACAAACGTGTTGTCGCCAGGAAACGGAGAGGCGCCATGCCTTCCCGAAAAGGGCGTCATGGTACCATAATCGCGGGAGTGTTCAGCATGGCCGCCTTATAAGGCGGCTATCGGGAGCCCCGCTCTTCGAAAGCGACTTACGCCGTCCCGTGGGACGGCGTTTTTTTTGTTTCATTTTTTTAAACAGGTGTTCCGGAGCCTTTCGAGGAAGCAAACACGCCCGGTGAGCCGGGTCATGTCTTCGGGAGCCGCGAGGGAGGCGGAGCGAGGCCTGTCGTTAGGAAAGGTGCGTGATTTCGGATAGATCGACGATGAGTCCGGCCCGCTGGACGGACGGGGAAGGGCGTGCCGGGTTCCGGCACGGGTCTTGCTGAATGCCCGTCGCCGGGACAGGCCTTGCGCCACCCGGGCGGATTTCGGCGCGGTGTTTCACAACCAGGGCGATTGCAGCCACGACAGGGACGGGATGACATGAAATCCAAGGTGATGGTGCATCTGGTTCTGGCGGTGCTTCTGGCCACCGTCGCCGGGGCGCTGACCCTGCGCTGGCTGGCCGGACAGAAGCGCCCCGGGCAACAGGTCGAGACGACGCAGACCGCGCCGGCCCCGGCCAAGGCCACGGTGGATGTGGTGGTGGCCAGAAAAAGCCTGGAACGGGGCATCCGATTGGTCCCGGACATGCTTGGAACCTTGCCGTACGATCCGGATACCGCCCCCCCCCAGGCATTTTCCAAGACCGAGGACCTCGCGGACCGGATACTGTCCCGCAAGGTGTCTCCCGGTGATCCCATCACCGCCGACAAGCTCTTTCCCAAGGGAGTCACGGCCGCCGGTCTGGAACAGATCGTGGAACCCGGCAAACGGGCGGTCACGGTCAAGGGCAGCAAGGAACTCGGGGCCGGGGGGCTCATCACCCCGGGGTGCCGGGTGGATGTGATCATGACCATGGACAGTGAGGAAAAGCTCGATCCGGACGAGCCGAACATCAAGGAAAGCAAGCTGTTTCTTTCGAATATTCCGGTGTTGGCCGCAGGCACGGAGATGGAGACCAAAATCGGCAAGGATGGCCGTGAGGAACTCTCGCCCACGGACTACTTCACCCTCCTGGTCACTCCGGAGGAGGCCGAAAAGCTGGCCTATGCGGCCACCAACCACGTTTTGACCTTCGCCCTGCGTTCGCCTGGCGACCAAGCCCGGCAGGGCACCCCGGGGGCGGACCTTTCGGCCCTGGTGGAGCGTTCCGAGAGCGCCGGCCCCGCTGTCGAGCCCGCGGACCCGCCGGTCGAGGTCATCCGGGGCCTGTCCAAGCGCCATCGTCCGCCCAAGGAAGATACCGTGGAAAAAAAGGTCGCGCCCGGGAGTCGGAGTCTTTTGGAGGCGTTGACCATGGGGCCGTTGGCGCCGGAAGGGGAGGACGGCGCCGCCGCAGGAAGCGGCAAAGACCAAGACGACGCGTCCTTCCCCACCCTGGTCATTCCGAAATGAGGAGCGAGGGACCATGACAGCCGCCACGCGACGCCCCGGCCGGCTTACGGCCACGACAGCCTGGTTTTTGGCCTGGATCATGGTCTGGTCCGGACCGGCCATGGCCGGAACCATCGCGGCCGCTCCGTCCGCGCTCAAATCCACGCAGCGGGTGGAGGTGCCCATCGGCAAATCGGTCATCTACACCAGCACCCGCGGGGACATCGGCCGGGTGTCCGTGGCCAAACCCGAGATCGCCAACTTCGTGATGCTTTCGGCCCGCCAGGTCTACGTCACCGGGGTGGCCCCGGGGGTGACGGCCCTGACCGTGTGGGACCGGGGGGACAAACTCCTGGACGTCTACGACGTGGACGTGGCCCCGGACGTGACCCGGGTCAAGCGCATGTTGCACGATATCATGCCCGAGGAGACGGATCTCAAGGTCATGGCCTCCCAGGAATCCATCACCCTGTCGGGGTCGGTCAAGAACTCCGAGAGCCTGAAAAAGGCCGTGTCCCTGGCCGAGATCCACGCTCCGGGCAAGGTGGTCAACCTGGTCAAGGTCGGCGGAGTGCACCAGGTCATGCTGGAGGTCCGGGTGGCCGAGATGTCCCGGGATATCGCCAACCGCATGGGCATCAACATCAACGCCATCTCCCAGGGCGATTTCTTCTATACCCTGCTCGGGGGCCTAAGCACCATCGACGGCACCATGATGGACATCATCAATCCCCAGTACGAATATTTCTACATGCAGGACGACGAGGGCAACACGGTCTTCCCGCCGGTCACGGCCAAGTCGTCGATGTTCCAGCCCCGTCAGGAACAGGCCACGGCCACGGTCAACTCCGCCACCAGCGTGTTCCGCTACAACACCAACTACGGCCAGGCCAACAACGTCACCTGGACCGGCGTGGTGGACGCGCTCAAGCAGAACGGCCTGGCCAAGATCCTGGCCGAACCCACCCTGGTCTGCCTCGACGGGCAGAAGGCCTATTTCAACGCCGGCGGCCAGATTCCCTACGTCATCTCGAACGCTTTCAACCAGGGCGTGGAATGGAAGGACTACGGCGTCAAGCTGGAGTTCGCCCCCACGGTGCTGGCCGAAAACCGGATCAATCTGGTCCTGCAGCAGGAGGTCTCGGAGATCGACGACAGCATCACCACCTCGGCCGGGCCGGCGCTTCTTTCCCGCAAGGCCTCGACCACCATCGAGCTGGCGGACGGGCAGAGCTTCGCCATCGCCGGCATGCTCAAGCAGATCTCCACGGAGAGCATGGACAAGTTCCCGGGCCTGGGCGACATTCCCATTCTGGGCAGCTTGTTCAAGAGCAGCGAGTACCAGAACCGGGAAAGCGAACTGGTGATCATCATCACCGCGCATTTGGCCAAGCCTCTGGACAAGTCGGCCATCCGGCTGCCCACGGACGACTATACCCCCCCAGACGATCTGGAATTTTTCCTGAACATCTCGTCCCCGAAGCTGACCTCCGGCGAGAAGCCGCGTCCCAAGACCGCGGCGGCCAACGGCCTGGACGGGCAGTTCGGCGCCGCCCTGCCGCCTGTGGCCGCCAGGGAGTTGGTCAATTAGGCCCCACAGGACCAAGGAGCGCCCATGAAACCCGGTTCATCCCCCCGCCTCCGCGTCTCGACGGTTCCCGGACCTGTCGCACGGCCCGTATTGCGGGTCATGGTCTGGGGCATATTCTTGTCCTGCGGGCTGTTCGCCTGCAACGGCGTCGAACGCAACGCCGACATGCACTTCGGCGAATCCTACCGCCAGGTTTTCGCCAACCAGAAACTGCACCCCGATGCCGGAACCGAGGGTACGGCAGTGGAAGGCCTGGACGGCCAGAAGGCCGTGAACATCGTGAGTGGTTACCAGAACAAGCCCGCGCCCACCAAGGGCGGCAAAAGCGCGGCCGGCTCGTCCGGCCCCACGAACGCCGTGCTCTTCACGCCTCAGGACGGCGGGACCTCGGAAAAGTAGGCGGCGGTCCGGACGCGGTTTCGGGCCCACGGCACGAGGCGGTTTCATTCCCGGCATAAAAGGGGTATACAGGGATACCGGGCTGGTCAGGTGCCCGGAGAGGCGGGGTCGGGAAGACGTTCATGCAGGAAAAAATCGCCGTATTCCTAGATATTCGGGATCATGAGATCCGGGGGCTGTTCGAGCGGTGCCTGGCCGAATATCCCGAATTCGAGTCCATCGGGGCCGGGGCCGAACTGGCCGAGCTCCTGGTCCGCGAAACGGACACGGGGGATATCGGCGCGGAGCTCGAGAGGCTGCGTCCGCTTTTGGACGATCCCCGGGGCGTGGAGGTCTTTCTGGTGGCCGCGAGCCTGTCCACGGAAGCCCTCATGCAGGCCATGCGGGCCGGGGTGAGGGAGTTCTTTCCGGCAAGCGCCCCTGAGGACGACATCCGCATGGCCCTGTGGCGCTTCAAGGAGCGCCGGGACAAGCGCTCGGCGGAGCGTCATGGCCATGCGGGCGCCCCGGGACGGGTGGGCCGGATCGTCAACGTCTTCGGAGCCAAAGGCGGAGTGGGCACCACCACCCTGGCCGTCAACCTGGCCGCGTCCTTCCTGTCCATGAAGGAAGGGGCCATGGTCTCGCTCATGGACATGAATCTCCCGTTTGGCGAGGTGCAGCTCTTTCTCGACCTGCACCCGCGCTATCACTGGGGCGAGGTCCTAGGCAACATCGGCCGCCTGGACGCCACCTACCTCATGAGCATCGTCTCCAGGCACGCCTCTGGCCTGTATCTCCTGCCGCCCCCGAGCCGGCTGGAAGACCTGCAGATGGCCACTCCGGAGAACATCACCCTGCTTCTGGAGTGCATGAGGACCTTGTTCGACACCATTGTCATCGACCTGGGCATGTATCTTGACGAAATCACGCTCAAGGTCATGGACATTTCCGACGTCATCCTCCTGGTAGGGGTCCAGAATCTGCCCTGTCTGGCCAATGTGCGCCGGTTCATGGACAATATCCGCAGCGCCGAGGGAGGGCTCACGGAGAAGCTCAAGGTGGTGGTCAACCGCCATCTTCCCGACAGCGACCTGTCCGTGGAGGACATGGAAAAGGCCCTGGGCATCAAGGTCCTGCGCAGGGTCCCCAACGATTACAAGACCACGCTTTCGGCCATCAACCAAGGCAAGACCCTGCTTGAAATCGCCCCCAAGGCCGAGGTCACCCGGGCCATCGGGGAACTGGCCAGGACCCTGGTCCCGGCGGACGAGGGCAAAAAGTCCCGGCGTCTCTTCGGGATACCCTTTCTGTCCGCCGCCAAGCGCCAAGGATAAGCCGTTATGGACAACTCCCCGCGCCGCTCCATCCGGGGGCTGCCTCCCAGGTTCGAGGCCCCTCCGGCCAAAAAGGACCAGGGCATGGCCGGGGACGAGTACTACGAGATCAAAACCCGCATCCACGACCGGCTGATCGACCTGATCGACCTTTCGCTTCTGGACTCCCTGGATCCGGCCGCCCTGTCGTCGGAGATCGCCCGTCTGGTGGAGAAGCTTCTGCGCGAGGAGTTCGCCCAGACCCCGCTCAACCAGGGGGAGCGGGAACGGCTCATCGGCGAGGTCCAGGACGAGATGCTCGGGCTGGGGCCCCTGGAGCCCTTTCTCAAGGATCCCACGGTCAACGACATCCTGGTCAACTCCTACCGTCAGATCTATGTGGAGCGGTCCGGAAAGCTGGTGCTCACGGGCTCCCGCTTCAAGGACAACTCCCACCTGAAAAAGATCATCGACCGCATCGTTTCCAAGGTCGGCCGCCGGGTGGACGAATCCTCGCCCATGGTCGACGCCAGGCTGCCCGACGGCTCCCGGGTCAACGCCATCATCCCGCCCCTGGCCATCGACGGCCCGGCCCTGTCCATCCGCAAGTTTTCCAAGGACAAGCTCACGGCCCAGGACCTCATCAATTTCAAGGCCATCACCCCGGACATCGCCGAGGTCCTAAACGGCATCGTCAAGGCCAGGCTCAATATCCTCATCTCAGGCGGCACCGGCACCGGAAAAACCACCATGCTCAACTGCCTCTCCGGGTTCATTCCCCACGACGAGCGCATCGTCACCGTGGAGGACGCGGCCGAATTGCAGCTCAAGCAGGAGCACGTGGTGCGCCTGGAGTCGCGGCCGCCGAACATCGAGGGCAAGGGCGAGGTCACCCAGCGCGACCTGGTGAAAAACTGCCTGCGCATGCGCCCGGACCGGATCATCGTGGGCGAGGTGCGCGGGGCCGAGGCCCTGGACATGCTCCAGGCCATGAACACCGGCCACGACGGCTCCCTGGCCACCATCCACGCCAACAGCCCCCGGGACGCGCTCATGCGTCTGGAGACCCTGGTGGCCATGGCCGGGCTGTCCATCTCGCCCCTCTCCCTCAAGCGCTACATCGCCTCGGCCGTGGACGTGATCATCCAGATCGCCCGGTTTTCCGACGGCTCGCGCAAGCTCGTGAGCTTCCAGGAGATCACCGGCATGGAGGGAGAGGTCATCACCATGCAGGAGATCTTCGCCTTCGAGCAACGCGGCGTGACCCCCGACGCCCGGATCAAGGGCGTGTTCCTCTCCCGGGGCATCCGGCCCAAGTTCGCCTCCAAGTTCGAGGCTAAGGGCATCCGCCTCCCCGACAACATCTTCGACCCCAGAAACGTGGTCGAGGTCTGACCACAGGAGCGCCGCCATGCCGCCATTGATTTCCATCCTGGTGCTTGCGGCGTTCGTCTATCTGGCCCTGGCCGCGGTCATGGCCTGGGAGGTCAGGGGCAGGGCCGACCGCGAACGGTTGGGGCGCCGCCTGGCCGAGTTGGCCGGCCATGAGGTCGAGGCCGGGCCGGTGGACATCGTCAAGAAGCACCGCTTAAGCGGCGTTCCCTGGCTGAACGAGGCCCTTTCCCGGCAACGGTGGACCTCGGCCATGGACAAGATGCTGGCCCAGGCCGACATCCATGCCCCCCTGGGGGTCTTCGTCCTGTTGTCGCTGGTTCTGGCCGTGTTCGGGGCGGTCTTTGTCCAGCTTTTCACCGGGAACATGGTCCTGGCCGTCATTGCGGCGGCGCTTTTCGCCGTGCTGCCCTTCTGGTGGATCAAGCGCATGCGCAAAAAACGCATGGCCCATTTCGAGAAGCAGCTTCCCGAGGCCCTCGATCTGGTGGCCAGGGCGCTCAAGGCCGGGCATACCTTCAACAGCGGCATGGGCATGGTCGGCCAGGAGTTCGGGGACCCCATCCGAAAGGAATTCAACAAGACCCTGGAGGAAATCAACTTCGGGGTCACGCTCATGGAAGCCCTGGACAATCTCATGACCCGGGTGGATTGCCCCGATCTCAACTTCTTCGTGGTCTCGCTCAAGATCCAGAGCGAGACCGGCGGCAATCTGGCCGAGATCGTGGAGAACATCGCCTCGCTCATCCGGGAGCGCTTCAAGCTGCGCGGCCGCATTCGCATTCTGTCCGCCGAGGGGCGTTTCGCGGCCATCGTCCTGACCATTCTGCCCTTCGGGGTGTCCGCGGCCATCCAGTTCACCAATCCGGGATACCTCGCGCTGCTTTTTACCCACCACGTCGGCCGGATGATCCTGTGGATCGTGGGGGGGATGATGTTTTTCGGCATCATGGTGATGCGCAAGATGGTCCGCATCGAGGTCTGAACCGGGTGCGGGGAGTGGAGGCGAAGGCCGTGGAATCGACGCTTCTGGCCGCTGTAGCCGTGGCCATGCTGGCCCACCTGACGGTATTCGCCGTGGTGCTCGGATTTTTCGCCTACCTGGAGGAATCCCGCCGACGGCGGGAGATACTGGGACGGACCCTGGGGATCTCGCTGAAGGACACGCGGGCGAAGGACCAGGGGGTGATTGCCTGGCTGGCTTCATCATTGTCCTCGGCCTTCGTTTCCTTCGGACGATCGGTCGGTCCCAGCAAGGCCGAGGATATCTCCAAGACCCGGACCAAGCTCATCCACGCCGGATTTCGCGGCCAGAACGCGGTGGAGATCTACTGGGGCATCAAGATCGGCATGGCTCTGGCGGGGATCGGCATGGCCGCGCTTCTGGCCATGGTGATCGTGCCCACCCTGCGCTGGGAATACAAGTTCACCGCCTGCGCCATGGTGGTGTCGGTTTTTTTCTATACCCCTGGTCTGTATGTGGATTATCTGGTGAAAAGGCGGCAGCGGGCCATCCAGAACGGCCTGCCGGACGCCTTGGACCTTCTGGTCGTCTGCGTGGAGGCGGGCATGGGCCTGGACGGCGCCATCCAGCGGGTCGGGCAGGAACTGGCGGTCAAGGAGCCGGTTTTGAGTCTGGAGCTCAAGCTTTTGACCCTGGAGCTGCGGGCCGGGAAATCCCGGCGTGAAGCCCTGAAAAACCTTGCGGCAAGGGTGGGGCTGGAGGATGTGGGCAGCCTGGTGGCGCTTTTGATCCAGGCCGACATGTTCGGGACGAGCATTGCCCAGACATTGCGGGTCTACGCCGAAACCATGCGCACCAAGCGTTTCCAGCGGGCCGAGGAGATCGCGGCCAAGCTGCCGGTCAAACTGCTTTTCCCCCTGGTCTTTTTCATCTTCCCCACGCTTTTGATGATCATCCTGGGCCCGGCCGGCATTCGGCTCATGAGCATGTTCTCGACCATGAACAAATAGTCCTGTGTCGTTTTTCCCTCCTTTTCTGGAAGTAGCCGCTCCCAATCCATGATTTATGGAACGCAGGTGTTCGGCACTGTCATTCCGGAAAAATGTCATCATGCCGATATTATTTGTTTTTCATGAATGGGAGACGACTGTGCCGCCCCTGGCACCTTTCAGGATGGACCCTGTTCCAGTGGATATGGAACGAAAAGGGATGTTCCAAGAGGCGAAATCCACAGGACGTGGAATCGAGGGGAGAGGCGGACCGGCCTGGGTCGGGCGGCGGGATCTGGGGCGGGGTTTCGCGCCCTAGGATATCATATTGGAATCTTTAAATAGATGGCGAAGAAGATGTCGCCGCCCGGCGAAGGAGATTGGCCAGAGAGACCGGATCGGGCGCGGTTGTCCGAAATTGCATGGTTGTTGCTTCATGCGCAATGCCACCCGTATGCGCGGGATGGAAACGTATCGAAGACAGGAGGGGACGACCGTGACCCCAAAGGTCCCCAACCGAAAGAATGATTCCCTGATATCCCAAAAAGGGTTCGCGGCCGTGGAGATGGCCTTGGCCCTCATGGTTCTTGTGCCCCTGTTGCTTCTTTTGGTGGAGGGGGCCAAGGCGCTCGGGGAGTATTCCTCGATTCTGTCCGCCTCTCGCGAGGCGGCGCGCATGGTTCTGCGTGGCAACGGGGACACCACGGGCGCGGCGGAATTGGCCCAGTCCCTGACCGAGGATCTGGACGGTCCGACGCCCGAGGTGGAGGTTACCGTAGACGAATCGGCAAAAACCGTTACCGTGAAGGTGGATTATGAATACCAATCCCTGGTTGCTCCGCAGACCGAGGGGGAATCCGTTTATGAGGGTCTGGATATCTTTTCTGACTGGGATGGCAAGCTGCATGCGTCAACGACCATGCCTCTGCCGTAAACAGGCCGGGCCGGGTGGGGCGACCTCACGGAAGACGCGCGGTTCCGTGACCGTGATGATGGCCCTGCTTCTGCCCGTGGTTATCGGGGCCGCGGGCCTGGCCGTCGACGGCGGGCGGCTGTACTTGGCCCAGCGGGCCCTGCAGAACGCCGTGGACGCGGCGGCCCTGGCCGGAAGCATGTCCCTGCCCGAGGACCCGGACATGGACAAGGGCATCGCCTCCGCCGCCGCCGAAGAGATGCTTGAGAAGAACTACCCCGCCGCGACCCTGGTATCGGCAGGGCCGGGCACCGAGGTCCGCAGCGCCTGCGTCACCGGCGCGGTGAACGTGGACTACCTGCTCATGGACGTCCTGGGGCTGACCGGGAGCACGGTCACGGCCCAGGCCTGCGCCGGGTTCAACAACCTGGAGATCGTGTTGGTGCTGGACACCACCGGCAGCATGTCGGGGACCCCCCTGACCAACGTCAAGGAGGCGGCCACGGATCTGGTGGAGCTGATCCTGCCGTCGAACGTCACCCCCTCGACCAAGATCGGCCTGGTGCCGTTTCGCAGCAAGGTCCACCTGCACTCCGGCGTGGACGGGCTGGCCGCGGGTTGCCGCAACGCCGACGGCACCCTCAACAACGGCGCCCTGCTCGACGTCTACAAGGCCGCCAAGTACCGCTATCCGGTCGGATCGAGCCTGAGCGTCGATTCCGACACCTGCAGCAACATCTCCTACACCGAGGCCCTAAGCACCGACCGGGCCACGCTTCTCAGCCGGATATCGGCATTGAGCGCCAGCGGCGCGGGCTCGGGAACCATCATCTCCGAGGGCATCAAGTGGGGCCGTCACGTCCTGACCCCGGAGGCCCCCTTCACCGAAGGCAGTTCGGACGAAAAGTACCGCAAGATCATGATCGTCCTGACCGACGGCGACACCGAGGACGGCCGGTGCGGCGGCACCTACGGCACCACCAGGACCCCCAACAACTACTGGACCAACGCCTACTTCGGCATGGGCCTGTCCACCACCTATCCCGAGCCGTCGAACTTTCCCGACTGCAAGGACGGCGGGGGCCTCAACGCGGCCATGCTCAGCGAGGCCCAGGCATCCAAGAACATCGGGATCGAGATCTTCTCCATCCGCTTCGGCACCTCGGATTCCACGGATATCTCGCTCATGAAGCAGATCGCCTCCTCCAAGGACGGGACCGAGGACCACTACTTCAACGCCCCCAGCGCCGAGGACATCCAAAAAGTGTTCAAGCTCATCGGCCGTCAACTCGGACACCGGCTCATCCCCGTGTCCGAGGCCATGGGTTCGAGCCAGTAGGTTCGGAATCGGGGAAACGATCATGGTGCGCTCTGGAAGAAGCTCCGATCAGACCAGGGGAAAAGGGCCCTGGTTTCTCCCCCGCCGAGGTCTCTGGAAATCGGACAGCCGCGGGATGGCGGCGGTCGAGATGGCTCTGGTGCTGCCCCTGCTCATCTTTCTGGTCATGGGCATCTTCGACGTGTCCAATATGATGCGCATAAGCCTCGGCATGCAGCACGCCGTGCGGCTTGGGGTGGAGACGGCGGCCTCGGGGCGGGGGGTGGAGGACGACACGCGGAGCACGACCCTGGTTGAGGACGCGGTGAAGGGCTATCTGGACCTTCTGGCCCTGGAGGATGGGCAGGAACCGGTGGTCACGGTTCGCAGTTGGGAAGGAACCGACACGTCCGGGGAGGGGGTTGCCGGCGATCTCGGCGGCCCGTGCGACATGGTCGAGGTTAAGGTGGATTACACCTATCACCCCCTGGAGCCGTTCGTGGCCGTGGCCACCCTGTTCGGGGGTCTGGAGAACCTGGACATCCCCTTGTCGCGGTCGGAGCGCCGGGTCAACGAACCCTGGGCCTCCTGCAACTGACCCGGACCTTCCGCCCAGAGCACGGCCCACGGTTCGCCGGTCCTTTTCGTCGTGCCTTACGCGGCCCGCCATTCCCGGCTGTTGCAGAGCACTTGGTCCATCTCCCTGACCTTTTCCATGGCCCGTTTGCGGATGCGCCGGAATTCCACCATATCCTTGATGCCGTAAGTCGCCCGGGCGTGGCACAGTCCGGCCATGTCCATGATCTCGTTGTAGAGATAGGGCATATACAGCGGGTCCTGTCTGAGGAACATCCGGACCCGTTCGAACATGATCCGGATCTCGACCGCGTTTTTTCCGGGATTCTTGAACAGCTTCTCGAGGCGGCCGGCGGCGTTTTTGAGCGAGGTCGACCACTTCGGGGCGCGGGCCGAGAATATCGGCCTGACTCTGGGGGTCCTGGAACGTTCCAGGGCCTTTCGGAACCATTCCAGGCTGCCCGGGGCCGAGGCCAGGGCCCCGGAGAGGTGGGCCTGCTCCAGGGTCACGTTTTTTGCCGGAGTGATCGGAACGCCTCCCCCGTAGAGGTTGTACACCGGGATGTGCCCTTCTCCCAGCGACTTCTCCATGTCGCGCTTGGCGGACATGTAGCCGACGTTGGTATAGATGGTCTCCCCGTAAGCGTTTTTCAGGGTCATGTCGCTTTTGGGGTTGTAGACGTACCGGTTGGTCGAGGCGTGGTGGCCCGAGACGTGGGTGGTCTCCCCGGACCAGGCGAAATCCTGACCGACCAGGAGAATGCTCTCCACCCCGCAGGTGATGAGGAAACGGCACAGGGCCACGGCCACGTTGCCGCCGCCGTCCATGACCAGTTCCTGGTTGGCCAGGACGTAGGTGGCGATGCCGCCGACCGTCCACATGGGGAGTTTGGGGCCGGGGTACAGGGCCAGGACATCCGGGTCCATTTTCGTGGAATAGATGAGGGGGATGTCCGCGGCAAAGGATATCTGCCTCAACCTCTCGATACAGCCCCGCATTTCCGGTCTGAAATCGATGGCCATGCACAGGTCGGGCTTAAGACCAACTTCCTCCAGGGCCGGAAGGGTCTGCAGAGCCGTGGTGTACAGGGCGTGCCCCCGCCGCCTGGACAGCTCCGGGGCGAATCGCGCCAGGGAAGGACCGGCGCCCAGGATCACCGCGGCCACGCCCCGGCCCATGCCGCGCAGGCCGAGGAGGCTGCCGTCGAGCATGGCCTGATGATAGTTTTTGAGCTCGTTGCCGACCATGACGTCCTGTTTTTGACGCAGGGTGGACAACTCCACCGAGGTGTTCTCCAGTCTGGCCCGGGCGTGTTCGGTCCATTGGGCGTATTGCGGGCCGAACTGCTTGCAGGCCATGTCCGCGCGCAAATGGATCCTGCCGAACAGGAAGCAGACGTCCAGGGGCTTGAGGGCCGTCTCGAAGGCGGCCTTGTCGGGAGGCAGGAAGATCAGCTTCTTGGCGTTGATGAACGGCCGGTAGTCGGTCAGCCCCAGGCAGGCCACGAGAAGCTCCGGAGAGGGCTCGACGACCAGCACCCTGTGGGTGTTGGGGGTGTTTGTCAGGACGATGTTGATGCCGTATCCCAGGCCGGAACCGATGATGATCGTGGCGCCGGCCGCCAGCCGGCCGTCATCGGCGGGCGCCCAGCCCCTGTAGACCATGCCCGGCGGCATGGCCCCGTACAGGGAGGAGCCCTGTTCGGGGGCGTAATCCAGGTTCCCCTTGGAATTCCGGTGCAGGCGGCCGGCCACGGCCTCCGGCGAAACGGCGTGGGACTCGAGCCATTTCACGACCGGGGAGCCGATTGTGGCCAGGGCCGCAAGGTTGTCCTGAAAAAAGGGGATGACGGACATGGCATGACCTCGGGAAGGTTTTTCCCCGTCTTTTTAGCAAGTTTCCTGCCACGCTTGCACAGTGGTCGGTTTTTGCCTAACACACGGCGTGTCTGAAACATTTCTTCGAGCATCCCATCCAAGGCGCTGTCCATGATCCATGACGATATTTTGACCCTTATCGGGAAGACGCCCCTGGTGACGGTCCGTCGCCTGAACCCCAATCCCTCGGTGGTCGTGGCGGCCAAGATCGAGGCCAGGAACCCCGGCGGCTCCATCAAGGACCGGGTGGCCATGGCCATGATCGGCGCGGCCGAGCAGAGCGGCGAGCTGACCCGGGACAAGACCGTCATCGAGGCCACCTCCGGCAACACCGGCATCGGATTGGCCATGGTCTGCGCGGTCAAGGGCTACCGCCTGCGCCTGCTCATGCCGTCCTCGGCCTCCGAGGAGCGCAAGCGCATCATGCGCGCCTATGGGGCGGAAATCGTCCTGACCCCGGGGCACCTGGGCACGGACGGGGCCATCGAGGAGGCCTACCGGCTGGCCCGCGAGCATCCCGAGGCGTATGTGCTCATGGATCAGTTCAACAATCCGGCCAGCATCGACGCCCACTATCAGGGCACGGGCCTGGAGATATGGGAGCAGACCGGGGGGCGGGTGACCCACCTGGTGGTCGCCCTGGGGACCTCGGGCACGGCCATGGGCTGCGCCAAGAGGCTGAAGGAAATGAATCCGGCCGTTCGTATCGTGGCCGTGGAGCCTTCTCCCGGACACCGCATCCAGGGCCTGAAAAACATGCAGGAATCCTATCCCCCGGGCATCTACGACAAGCGGGCCATGGACGAGATCATGCATGTGGCCGACGAGGAGGCCTTCGAGACGGCCCGCCGGCTGGCCCGCGAGGAAGGGGTCTTTGCCGGCATGAGCGGCGGGGCGGCCATGGCCGGGGCGCTCCGGGTGGCCGCCGGACTGACCGAGGGTCTCGTGGTCGCCATCCTGCCCGACGGCGGCGAACGCTACCTGAGCACCACCCTCTTCGCCACGCCCGAGAAAAAGGGCGTGGGGCTGCCCCGTGTGGCCGGAGGGGAGCGGATATATCTCGATCCCGCAGCCGGTCCCCACGGGCTTTTCGCCATGGGGCCGCCCTTGACCCTGCCAGGGGAGGTGGACGGCTGGCGGCGCATCGTCTTCCTGGACGTGCTGGGCCGCTATCTGGAAGGCGCCGGGGGACGCGTGACGTGTGCCGTGGGCGTGGCCGACCTCGAGGACAAGGCCCTTTCGGCGGCTGCGGAGGCCGGCATGTCCAGGGCCGAGTTCACGACCCGGGCCATGGCCGGCCTGTCGGACACGGCGGCCCTGCTGGGCGTCAAGACCCCGTTCGTCGCCGCCTCCTCGGCCCAGGACCGGGTCGTGGGCCTGGCCGACGCGCTTCTGCGGCGCGGGCTGGCCTATGAGAAACTGCGCAGCGTCTACTTCGACGTGACCCGGGACAAGGGGTACGGCGAACTGCTGCACGCCGACCCGAGCAAGCTGGCCCTGGGCAAGACCGTGGACATGGCCGCCTATCTCAAGGAAAGCCCCCAGGACTTCACCCTGCTCAAGCGCGTGAGTCTCAAGGACCTCAAGCGCGGCGACCTCATGGCCACCCCCTGGGGAAATGTCCGGCCGAGCTGGTTTTTGCAGATGGCCGTGGCCGCCCTGGCCGGGCTGCCCACGGTGACCGTGGTCCTGGCCGGCGCCGACCAGTGTTTCCCCCATCTGGAGAATCTGCGTTCCATCTGGTCCAGGGCGGCCGGGGTGACCCCCCTGGCCTGGCTGGTGGCCGGGCCGGCCCGGGCGGGCGCCGAGGCCCCGGCCGCCGACATCCATTCCCTGATGGCCCTGGGCCATTCCCCCCGGGACATCCGCATGTGGCTTCTCTCCGCGGCCTACCGGAAATCCCTGTCCCTGGCCGGCGACACCCTGGCCATGTGGGCCAGGAACCGGGCCAGGGTTCAGGAGGCCGCCGCGGTCCTGACGGAAATGGCCGACGGCGACGTCTCCGGCCCTGCCGAGGTTCCGAGCCGGGCGGCTGACCAGGGCCTCTTTCCCACCCTGACGAGAGCCATTGAGGATGACCTTGGACTGTACAAATTCTGGCCCGATCTTTTCGCCTTCTGCCGCGAGATCAATGCCCGATCCGCCTCGGGGTCGTTCGGGCCGGCCGAGGCATCGGCCCGGCTGGAGGAACTGCGCCGGGTGGATGCCGTTCTCGGGATCCTGGACGAAAAGGCCCTGCCCATCCCGCGTTCGGCGTGGCCCGCGGGCGTGGCGGGCCTCGTCGCCGACCGCGAGGCCGCCAGGAGGGACAAGGAGTTCGCCCGGGCGGACTCCCTGCGAAACGACATCGCCGCCTTGGGATATCGGCTTGAGGATACGGGGGCCGGTCCTCGGCTTTTCCCCGTTGTGTGAAACCGGCCTGCGGGGATGGTGCCTCCGCAGGCCGGCATTGAAGCGGGCAGGGGATGGGGCCGCGCGGCCCCGGCTTTTCCGGTTTCCGCGCGGCCGGGTCGGATCAAAGCGTTTCGCCCGACAGGCTAATCCAGCAGCGTGCCGAAGTGCTTGTGACGCAACGCGTCCAGCGACCCGTTGGACTTGGCGGTTTCCAGAAACATCTCCAGCCATTGCCACAGGTCGAAGTCGCCTTTTTGCAGGGCGATGCAGTAGGGCTCGTAGGTGAACGGGGTGAGCAGCGCCCTGGTGGTCCCTGGATTTTGCTTGTGGTGCTTGGCGATGGAGATCTGGTCGTAGAAGAAGGCGTCGGCCCGGCCGCTGACCACCTCCTGGACGCAGGCGGTTTCTTCCTTGTAGCGGTTGATGCGGGCCTTGGGGAAGCGTTTGGTTGCCGTGAGGTCGGCGGTGGTGCCGGTCTTGACCGCGATGACCCTGGACGAATCGTCCAGGGCGGCCACGGACGTGATGTCCGGAGCCTTTTTCGTGCTGATAAGGGCGCACAGGCCGGTGGTGAAGTAGGGCCGGGTGAAGGTGATGGTCTTGGCCCGTTCCAGGGTTCCGGTGATGCCGGAGATGATCAGGTCTATCTTTCCCGCCTGAAGGGCCGGGATGAGCCCGGTCCATTCCATGTCCCTGATTTCCAGCGTAACGCCCAACTCCTTGGCGATCAGCCCGGCCACGTCCACGTCGAAGCCCACGGGTTCGCCCTTTTCCGTGACGTATTCGAAGGGCCAGAACTTGAGTTCCATGCCCACGACGAGCCTGCCGCGCTTGACGACGGCCGCGAGATTGCTGCCGTCGAAGGTTTCGTAGGGGGACGCGGCGAGGCTCTCGCCGCAGCACAGGGTCAGGGCCACGAACGCGGTGAGGATGATGCGGATGAAGCGGATCATGCGGGACCTCCTGGCGTTTGGGGTGGCGGATGGTCTGCCCGCGCCCGCAACGACGGCGAACGGTCCACAGGGCCCCTGGCGCGGGGTGGTCAGCGGGGCCGGGAGCACGCGGCCCGATAGGCCGCGAGCACCTCGGCGGAGACCTCTTCGGGCGTGGACGCGGCGTTGACGACGCGAAAGCGTTTTCTGTCCATGGCGGCCATGGTCAGGTAGCCCTGGCGCACCCGTGAATGGAAGGCCAGGCTTTCGGCCTCGAAGCGCCCTTCCTGGACATGGGCCCCGTTGCGCAGGTTTCGTGACAGGGCCCGGCGCAGGCCGGTTTCCGGATCGATGTCCAGGAGGATGGTCAGATCCGGGACCAGGGAGCCCGTGGCCGTGTCGTTGAGGCGGCCAAGGAGCGCGGGATCGAGGCCGCGGCCGTAGCCCTGGTAGGCCACGGTGGAATCCGCGAAACGGTCGCACAGGACGACCATGCCCTCGTCCAGGGCCGGACGCACCACCTCGGCCACGTGCTGGGCCCGGTCGGCCAGGTAGAGGAAGAGTTCCGCCCGATCGCAGAGATTTTTCGTTTCAAGACTGAGAAGGATGCGCCGCAACTCCCTGCCGATCAGGCTCCCTCCCGGCTCCAGGGTGACGGCCACCCGCAGGCCGCTTGCGGACAACGCCTTGGCCAAAAGTCCGATCTGGGTGGATTTGCCCGTGCCCTCTATGCCTTCAAAGGTAACAAACATTGGGTGCCCCCCTTGTCCTCGTTTTTTTGGGGTTCGTCCTGGCGCGCGGGACGGCGGGGCTTGAACAGACAGCGGTCCAGGGTGCGCACGTAGGGGGACCAGGAGGCCTCGGGATCTTCGTCGGAAAAGGCCCCCAGGGTCTGGTTGAGCTTGGCGTCGATGTTGTCCGCGAAGTGCAGGACAAATGCCTCGGGGGTCTTGGGCCGTTTGGGCGAGCCGAATTCGTATTCGCCGTGGTGGCTGACCATGATGTGCTTGAAATGCAGGATCAGGTCCGGATCGAGATCCCCGGCCTTGGCGAAAAAGGGTTCCAGGATCTCGAGGCCGAGCACGATGTGGCCCAGAAGCCTTCCGGGATCGGTATAGTCGCGGACGATGCCGGCCGAGAGTTCCCAGGCCTTGCCCAGGTCGTGGAAGGCGGCCGCGGCCAGAAGGGTGTCCGTGTCCAGGACCGGATAGTGGGCGCTTATGTCCAGGACCAGGCCGCACACGGACAGGGTGTGTTCGAGCAGACCGCCCACGTAGGCGTGGTGCACGGACTTGGCCCCCGGCGCGGCTACGAGTCTGGCCCTGACCTCGGGGTCGGCCAGCACCTTGCGGCAGAACCGCCGCCAGGGGGCGTGCCGGATGCGCTCCCGGCACAGTGTCTCAAGCCGTATCAGAAGCTCCTGCGGCGGGACGGCGCTCGC
>Ga0067045_1028789_pt1 | contig 27592 bp, 28 predicted proteins | sample TerdegcTABiofilm_FD_59184 | JGI IMG/M metagenome (GOLD analysis project Ga0067045, IMG submission 59184) | Combined Assembly of (Gp0054472, Gp0054536) Wastewater bioreactor microbial communities from Singapore -Terephthalate degrading... | reverse complement strand
GGGGCGGCCTGGCTGTCTATGCCGCCCGCCATTACGGCTGCCGGGTGACCACCACCACTATCTCCCAGGCCCAGCATGACTACGCAGAAGAGTGGATTGCCCGGGAGGGGCTGGGGGATCGTATCACCCTGCTGCTGGAGGATTACCGCAAGCTGGAGGGGAGCTTCGACAAGCTGGTCTCCATCGAGATGATAGAGGCGGTGGGGCACGCCTTCCTGCCGGACTACTTCCGCCAGCTGTCGCGCCTGCTCAGACCCGGCGGCCGCCTGCTCATTCAGGCCATCACCATAGCCGATCAGCGCCACGCCCAGTATGTGCGCGGTGTCGACTTCATCCAGCGCTATATCTTCCCCGGCGGCTGTCTGCCGAGCGTCTCCCAGATGGCGGGGTTGCTCGCCCGGGAGACCGACATGCAACTGGTGCGGTTGCACGATCACGGTCACCACTACGCCCGCACCCTGGCCCACTGGTGTGAACGCTTCCTGGCGCTGGCCCCGGAGTTGCCAAGGCTCGGCTACAGCCAGGATTTCATCCGGTTGTGGCACTTCTATTTCGCCTACTGCGAGGGGGGCTTCTGGGAGCGGGCCATCAGCCTGGTGCAGCTGGAGGCGGCCAAGCCGGGCCCGCTCGGCTGGTCCGGTGATCTGCCAGTGAGCAGTCACTGACCATGTGGCAGTGGGCCCACCTGCTGGGGTTCAACCTCTACTGGTTGCTGGCGGTGAAATGGCAGCAACCAGGCCCGCTGCTGCTGATGTTGTTGCTCCACTTCCTCTTCTCTCCTCGTCGCCGGCAAGACTGGCGGCTCATTCCCGTTGCCCTGGCAGGTTGTCTGCTCGACATCCTGCTCTGGCTGCTCGGTTTGTTCCAGTTTCCGTCCGGCTTCCCCCTCTGGCTGTTGCTGCTCTGGTGCGGTTTTGCCCTGACCCTCTCCCATGGTCTGCGCTGGCTTCGGCCCTTGCCCCGCTGGCAGCAGGCGCTCTTTGGCATGGTGGGGGGCGCCAGCTCCTATGTGGCGGGGGCTGCCATGGGGACCGTACACTTACCCTGGGGCATCTGGATCAGCACGGCGCTGCTGGCGGTGATCTGGATGTGGTGGTTACCCGTACTGCTGTGGGTAACGGTGACGCTGGAGGGTGAGCCGAGATGAACACCTTTTCGACCGACGCCTTGTTGTTTTCCAAATGGACCAAGGAGAGCCAGTACGAGCTGACCGACCGCTTCTACTTGGTGGTGGCCTGCCAGCGGGATGCGCGAGGTCAACTGGCGAGCGTGGTGATGCAGGATATCAATACCCTGCAGGAACAGGAGATGGACTGGCATGAACTGGAAGATCCCGCCCATTGGCACATGGGGTGGAATTAGCACCTTGCTAGCGGCGCTGACGCTGCTTGTGGCCACTGCCGTGCAGGCCTCTGCCGCCCCCTGGCAACAGCTGCGCCCGGTCGGGCAGGGGGAGATGAGCTGGCTCTGGTTCAAGCTCTATGACGCCACCCTCTACAGCGAGAGCGGCCGCTACGAACCCGGTCGCTATCCTCAGGCCCTCACCCTGACCTATGCCAGAGCCATAGAACGGGAAGATCTGCTGAGCGCCACCGCCGCCGAATGGCAGCGACTCGGGCTCGGCAGCGAGACGGATCGCCAGCGCTGGCTCGGCCGGCTCGCCGCCCTCTGGCCCGATGTCGGGGCGGGGGACAGACTCACCTTCTATGTGGACAGCGCGGGAGCAGGTCACTTCTGGTGGCAGGACAAGCCCCTGGGTTCCCTTGCCGATCCCCAGTTTTCCGCTGCCTTTCTGGCCATCTGGCTCGCCGACAACAGTCGCGATCCCGCCCTTACCCGCCGCCTGCGCGGCCAACCCTGACACTGGAGTCCCTCATGCCTCTCTACCGCACATGGCGCATGTTGCTGCTGTGGCCACTGCTGCTGCTGGCTGGTTGTGGCACCAGCCTCGATAACTACAGAGGGCAGGGCCCGAACTGGGATCTCGCCCGTTTCTTCAATGGCAAGCTGGTGGCCCATGGCCTGGTGACGGACCGTAGTGGCGAAGTGACCAGTCGCTTTCGGGTCGAGATGCAGGGGCGCTGGCGAGAGGGCAAAGGGGAGCTGTTCGAGCAGTTCTATTTCGATGATGGTCGAAAGCAGACACGCACCTGGTTTCTGAGCAAGGGGGCGGATGGCCACTGGCGCGGCACCGCCTCGGACGTGGTGGGGGAAGCGGTGGGCAAGACGGCAGGCTTTGCCCTGAACTGGCGCTATCAACTCGATCTGGCCCTGCCGGACGGAGAGGTGGTGCGGGTGAGCTTCGATGACTGGATGTATCTGCTGGATCAAGATCGCCTGATCAATCGCGCCGAGATCAGCAAGTTCGGCATTCATCTGGGGGAGGTGATCCTCTATATCGAGCGGCTTGAGCGATAAAAGCTGGAATTTTTCCCGCTGACGATAGCCAGTCGCTATCAATGGACAAGGTATAAGCAATTGTCCTTTGAGTCTGTGCGGGGATATGCTGACTCCGTTCCCAATAATGTTTACCACCTGGAGGTGAATGATGAAGAGCCCCATTGGTCTTGATACCGTTCAATCACAAGCCCTGGCCGCCGAGCTGAACAACTTGCTGGCCAGCTACCAGATCCTCTACATGAACGTTCGTGGTTTCCACTGGAACATCCGCGGCAACCAGTTCTTCGAGCTGCACCTGAAATTTGAAGAGATCTACAACGATCTGCTGCTGAAGGTCGATGCCCTGGCCGAGCGCATCCTCACCCTGGATGGGGTGCCCCTGCACAGTTTCAGCGACTACATCAAGGTCTCCGCCATCCCGGAGCAGAAGGGGTTGCACGACGGCCGCGCCTGTGTCGAATCCCTGCTGGAGAGCTTCCGCGAGTTGCTGGTAGCCCAGCGCCGCATCCTGGCGCAGGCTGCCGAAGCCGGTGACGAGGGCACCGCCTCGATCCTTTCCGACTATGTGCAGCAGCAGGAAAAGCTGGTCTGGATGTTGCGGGCCTACCTGGACTGATGACATGCAGGGCCGGATGCCACGAGTGGCGCCGGCCCTGCCGTTCCCTTATCCCCTGTTGCTGCAATCCTGAATTGTCTTTGATGTTATCCACCCGCTTGCCGCCCTGTCTGGGCGGCTTTTTTGTTTTTGATCTGCATCAATGAATACTTAATTGGTAAATTGAATGCCTATTAAGTTTTTCGCGAGGGGCATAGAATCGCCACAAAACAAGCAACTGAAATGTCCAATTAGGAGAGGCATGATGTTTTGTGTGCAATGTGAACAGACAATTCGTACCCCGGCAGGCAACGGCTGCGCTTATGCACAGGGCATGTGCGGCAAGACGGCTGAAACCTCGGATCTGCAGGATGTGCTGATCTATGCCCTGCAGGGCCTCAGCGCCTGGGCGCTGGCCGCCCGCGAGCACGGCATCGTCGATGACGAGATCGATGCCTTCGTACCCAAGGCGTTCTTCGCCACCCTTACCAACGTCAACTTCGACTCCGCCCGTATCGTCGGCTATGTGAACCAGGCGCTGGCTCATCGTCAGCAACTGGCCGACCGTCTGGCCGCGCTGGCGGTGCAGGTCAGCGAGCTGCCCGCCGCCGCCCGCTTCGAGCCGGGTGCCGAACTGCTGGAACAGCTGGCCCATGCGCCCCAGACCGCGGTCAATCGCGGCAAGAGCGAGGTCAACGAAGACATCATGGGGCTGCGCCTGCTCTGCCTCTACGGCCTCAAGGGCGCCGCCGCCTACATGGAGCACGCCCGGGTGCTGGATCAGCAAGACAGCGCCGTGGCGGCCGAGTTCCATCGCATCATGAGCTGGCTCAGCACGGATCCGAGCGATCTGGATCCCCTGTTCAAGTGCGCCATGGAGATAGGTCTGCTCAACTTCCGCATCATGGAGATGCTGGATCTCGGCGAGACCACGGCGTTTGGCCACCCGGAACCGACTCAAGCAAGGGTTACTCCGGTACCGGGCAAGTGCATCCTGGTCTCAGGCCACGACATGATGGATCTCAAGCTCATCCTGGAGCAGACCGCTGGTACCGGCATCAATGTCTACACCCACGGCGAGATGCTGCCGGCGCTGGCCTATCCCTTCTTCAAGCAGTACCCCCATCTGGTGGGCAACTACGGCTCCGCCTGGCAGAACCAGCAAAAAGAGTTTGCCAACTTCCCCGGCGCCGTGGTGATGACCTCCAACTGCATCATAGATCCCAAGGTGGGCGACTACAGCGATCGCATCTTCACCCGCTCCATCGTCGGCTGGCCGGGGGTGACGCACCTGGAAGGGGATGACTTCTCCGCCGTGGTAGCGAAGGCGCAGGCGCTGGAGGGCTTCAAGCACACAGAACTCGAGCACTTCATCACCATAGGCTTTGCCCGCAATGCCTTGATGCAGGCCGCCCCTGCGGTGATCGACAAGGTCAAGGCCGGCGAGATCAGCCACTTCTTCCTGGTGGGCGGTTGTGACGGCGACAAGGCCGAGCGCGCCTACTTTACCGAGTTTGCCAAGGCCGCCCCCCAAGACAGCCTGCTGCTCACCCTGGGCTGCGGCAAGTACAAGTTCAACAAGCTCGACTTTGGCAACATCGGCGGCATTCCCCGTCTGCTGGACGTGGGTCAGTGCAACGACGCCTACTCCGCCATCCAGCTGGCACTGGCGCTCTCCGAGGCGTTCGAGTGCGGCGTCAATGATCTGCCGCTGACCCTGGTGCTCTCCTGGTTCGAGCAAAAAGCCATTGTCATTTTGCTCACCCTGCTGGCACTCGGGGTGAAAGACATTCGCACCGGCCCGACCGCCCCGGCCTTCCTGACCCCGGCTCTACTCAAGGTGCTGGAGGAGCAGTTCGGTCTCAAGGGAACCACCACGGCCGAAGCAGATCTGGCCGAGATACTGGCGGCCTGATCAAGGTGCTGGAGACATAGTCCGGTCTCAAGGGAACCACTACGGCCGAAGCGGATCTGGCCGAGATCCTGGCGACCTGATCCGGGCGCGGCCCACCATGTTGTAAGCCTTTGGCGAGCCCCCGGCTCGCCTTTTTTCACTGAGATGCCTTTTATAAAAGAGGAGCCTTGCGATGACCTCCACCTCTCTTTCCCTGCGCTGCATTGGCCGTCGTGCGGACACCCACGACGTGACAAGCTGGCAGTTTGTCACCACCGAGGGCACGCTGCCCCCCGTGCTGGCCGGCCAGTGCGTGACCCTGCACACAGAGATAGACGGCCAGCCCCAGTGCCGCGCCTACACCCTCTCCTCCAGCCCGCAGGATGCGTGCTGGCAGGTCACCATCAAGGATGTGGGCCTGGTCTCCCACCATCTGCACCAGAGCCTGCAGCCGGGGGACCAGATCCGGGCCGACGGCCCCTTCGGCGACTTCAATCTGACCGCGCTGCCTTGCGAGCGGCCGCTGCTGCTGAGCGCCGGCTCCGGCATCACCCCCATGTGGGCCATGCTGCGGGACGAGCTGGTCAAACGACCGGAGGCGGACATCCGCTTTGTCCACAGCGCCCGATCGCCCCAGGATGTGATCTTCGCGGATGAATTGGCCGCGCTGGCCGAGGCTCATGCCGGGCTGCGCCATGCCCTAGTAGTGGAGAGAGTACCGGAGAGAGTGCTGGAAGAAGCACCGGCGGCTCACCCCTGGGTGGGGCGGCTCACACCCTCCATGCTGAAGGAACTGGCGCCGGACTTGCTCGACCGCCACGTCTATCTCTGTGGGCCCGCGCCCTATATGGCGGCGGTGAGCACCATGCTGGCGGAGCTGGGGTTGCCAGCGGCGCAGTTGCATCAGGAGTCGTTCGGCTTGCCTGCTGTTACATCGGGCGCGGCGCCGGTTGCGGCCGCCAGCGAACATTTCTGGCTGACCCTCAAAAAGAGCGGCAAGAAGGTGAAGATACTGCCGGGTCAGACCCTGCTGGCCGCGCTGGAGGGAGCGGGGGAGACCATGATGGCCGCCTGCCGCGCCGGTGTCTGTGGCGCCTGTCGCTGTACCACGACCGGCGAGATCGAACGCCAGAGCGTGATGACTCTCAGCCCGCAGGATCTGGAGAGCGGCGTCGCACTGGCCTGCTCCTGTACCGCCAGGGGGGATGTCGGCCTCGACTACTGAGGGCGTCATAGGTATCCCGAGCTTTTCCCGCGCGGGCAGGGCGGGTAGACTCAGCTTCAGTTTCAGCAAAGCACGGGATAAAAAATGACAATTCTGGTCACGGGTGGTGCCGGTTATATCGGCTCCCACACCTTGGTTGAGCTGCTGGGCGCCGGCCAGCAGGTGGTGGTACTGGACAATCTCTCCAACTCCTCCCCCGAATCCCTCAGGCGGGTCGAGCAGATCACCGGCAAGGCCGTCACCTTCGTCGAGGGGGACATCCTGGACAGGGACTGCCTGCAACGGCTGTTCGCCGCCCACAAGATCGAGTCTGTGATCCACTTCGCCGGCCTCAAGGCGGTGGGGGAGTCCAGCCAGATCCCGCTCACCTACTACCAGAACAACGTGACCGGCACCCTGGTGCTGTGCGAAGAGATGGCCAAGGCCGGCGTGTTCCGCCTGGTGTTCAGCTCCTCGGCCACCGTCTATGGCGATCCCGCCTCTGTGCCTCTGCGGGAGGATTTCCCCACCAGCGCCACCAACCCCTACGGCCGCTCCAAGCTGATGGTGGAGGAGATACTGCGGGATCTCTCCCAATCCGATCCCCGCTGGGCCATAGTGCTGCTGCGCTACTTCAACCCGGTCGGTGCCCACGAGAGCGGCCTCATCGGCGAAGATCCCAACGGCATTCCCAACAATCTGCTGCCTTACATCAGCCAGGTCGGTGTCGGCAAGCTCAAGGAGCTGGGGGTCTTTGGCAACGACTACCCGACGCCGGACGGCACCGGGGTGCGCGACTACATCCACGTGGTGGATCTCGCCATAGGTCACCTCAAGGCGCTGGCCCGCATCGGGAGCGACACCGGGGTCTTCACCTACAACCTGGGCACAGGTCAGGGTTACTCCGTGCTGGAGATGGTCAAGGCGTTCGAAACCGCAAGTGGTCGCCCCATTCCCTACCAGATCAAGCCCCGTCGCCCCGGCGACATCGCCGAATGCTGGGCCGAGCCTACTCTGGCCCGGGACGAGCTGGGCTGGCAGGCGGAGCGCGGGCTCGAGCAGATGATGGTGGACACCTGGCGCTGGCAAAGCAACAACCCCAACGGCTATCAGGCCTGAGGGACTGGAGCCTGAATGGCAAAACGCCCCGGCATCTCGATGCCGGGGCGTTTTTTTTTACGAGCGAAGAGCGGGTTACTGAATGCTCTTGCCGGCTCGCACGTCCTTGATGAAGCCTTTCAGGCTCGCCAGATCGCGGGGGGCACCGCGCAGGATCTGATCGCCGATGATGAAGGCCGGGGTGCCGGAGATGCTCATGGCCTCGGCCAGGGCACGGTTGGTACCCAGGTTCTGATCTATGCTGCCGTCCTTGATCTTGGCCTCGACCTTGCTCCAGTTGACGCCAGCCGCCTCCGCAAGCTGCTTCACCTGGGCTTCGTCGGAGAGCGGGCCCTGATGGGCGTACAGCTTGTCGTGGAAGGCCTGGTACTTGTCAGGCTGGCCGAGCTTCACCGCCAGCGCCGCGCGGGCGGCATAGTAGGAGGTCTCGCTCAGGATGGGGAACTGCTTGTAGATGTAGCGGATGTCCTTGTCTTCAGCGAGCAGTTGCTGGATGAGGGGGTGGGCACGCTTGCAGTAGCCGCAGTTGTAATCGAAGAACTCGACCACGGTCAGGCTGCCCTTGGGGTTGCCGGTCTCGGGATCCTGGTTGGCGAAGAGCTGCTTGGCATGGGCCTCGATCAGCGTCTTGTCGTTCTCGGCCTGCTGGCTCTCCTGCTTGGCGCGCAGGGCATTGGACATCTCGACCAGTATTTCCGGATTCTTGACCAGATAGTCGCGCACGATCTGCTCGACGTCGCTCTTGGTCAGCTCGCTCGCCTGCACCGGCGCCGCAAGCAGGGTCGCGCCGGTCAGGGCGGCGAACAGGGCATGTTTGATTCTCATATGTCCATCTTGCTGGGAATATCGTGGAGGCCACTATAGTGGGTGAGTCTGTTTTCAAGTCAAGCCATCCGGTTGAAAAAGCACGGTTTGGGGCGAGTCTGCGGGTTTTGTTGGCCATTTAGCCCAATAAATCGGCAAACGAACAGAGCGGGGATTTACAAGGGGGATCGTCATGGGTAATATGCGTCGCACTGCTGCGGAGGGGTGGCAGAGCGGCTGAATGCACCGGTCTTGAAAACCGGCGATGGGCGACCATCCGTGGGTTCAAATCCCACCTCCTCCGCCATCTATACGGCCCATCTCAATCATTGATTGAGATGGGCTTTTTCGTATTCGCGTGCCACAGACCCAGCGCCATGGCGCGCTCATCCTGGTCTTCGAAGGTGCGACGTATGGTGCCAAGCACGCAGGGCATGATCATCGCGCCCCCCAGGGCCAGCAGCACCCGTGCGCCTATGAGCATGGCGGGCGTCGGCGCAAAGGCGGCAAGCAGGGAAGAGACCCCGAAGATGACCAGCCCGCTGAGCAGCAGACGCCGGTTGCCGATGCGGTCCGCCAGTGGCCCATGGGCACCAGCAGCCCCGCCATCAGCAGCGGGTAGATGTCGATGATCCACAGTACCTCGGTCGCGGATGCGCCCAGGGCCTGGGTCAGGGAAGGCACGGCTATGTGCAATATGGTCATGTCGATGACCACCGGCAGGAAGGCCAGCATGACGGCCAGCAGCACCAGCCAGCGGCGTTGGGTGTCAGAGAACATGGATTGACTCCTCCGCAATGATGAATGAACGGGGGCTGGCTGCGCTGATCTCAACCAGGGTTGTCTGGCCGCAGGGCAGGAAGAGGGGCTGCAACACTGGCATCATTGCTCCCCCCTGTGCACTCGCCGGGCCCGCCAGAGCTGAAAGCGCTCCTGGGTGCCGATGACGAAGACAAAGAAGACCGGCACGAAGAAGATGGCCAGCAGGGTGCCGCTGATCATGCCGCCGAACACGCCGGTGCCGATGGCATGCTGGGTCTCCGCGCTGGCGCCGCTGGCGAGCATCAGCGGCATCACGCCCAGAGTGAAGGCGAGCGAGGTCATCAGAATGGGGCGAAGACGCAGGCGTGCGGCAGTCACAGCCGCGTCTATCAGCGTGCGCCCCTCGGCGTGCAACTGGCGCGCAAACTCGACGATGAGGATGGCGTTCTTGGCCGACAGACCGATGATGGTGATCATGCCCACCTTGAAGAAGACGTCGTTGGGCATATCGCGCAGCATCACGGCGGCGACGGTGCCGAGTAACCCCAGCGGTACCACCAGCATCACCGACAGCGGGATGGACCAGCTCTCGTAGAGCGCCGCCAGCACCAGGAAGACCACCAGCGCCGACAGCAGCATCAGCATGGGGGCCTGGGCCGCCGACTGACGCTCCTGCAACGACTGCCCCGTCCAGGCCAGGGCGAAGCCTTGCGGCAATTGCGCCACCAGGCGCTCCATTTCCGCCATTGCGGCGCCGCTGGATATCCCGGGTGCGGCACTCCCGGAAATACGCACGGCGGGGAAGCCCTCGAAGCGCATCATCTGCTGCGGGGATTCGCTCCATACCGGTGTCACCACCTCCCGCAGGGGCACCATGCCGCCGCTGGCATTGCGCACCCGCAGGCCGAGCACGTCGTCGAGCTGCATGCGGGCCGGGGCGTCGGCCTGCAGTATGACCTGCTGCATGTGCCCGCCGTTGGGGAAGTCGTTGACGTAGAGCGACCCCATCGCGGTCGACAGTGTGCTGCTCACGCTGGTGAAAGAGAGCCCCATGGCCTCGGCCTTCTGCCGGTTGATCTCGAGGTGAATGCTCTCGCCGGGGGGCAGGCTGTCCGGGTAGACATCGCTGACCACCTCGCTTTGGGCGGCCAGCGCCAGCAACTGCGCCTGGGCGGCCAGCAGCGCGGCGTTCTCCCGATTGGCCCTGTCCTGCAGGAAGAGCGTGAAACCCGAAGAGGTGCCCAGCTCGTCGATGGCCGGCGGCAACAGGCTCATTACTGTGCCCTCCCTGCTGTTGGCCATGGCCGCCTGTGCCAGCTCCGCCTCTTCGGCGGCCGTGGCACCATGGCGCTGATCCCAGTCTTTGAGCATGGTGAAGGCCATGGCGGCATTGGGGCCTGCGCCGGAGAAGCTGAAACCTTGCACCACCAGGTTGGTGTCCAGCGCCTCTCGAGAGGCGACGTGGGCCTCGAACTCCTTGATCACCGCCAGGGTGCGCTCGGTGGTGGCGCCGGTCGGTAACTGGATGGAGGTCATGAAGTAGCCCTGATCCTCGTCCGGCAGGAAAGAGGAGGGCAACTGGGCGGCGGCGATGGCCAGCACGGCGCAGAGGGCGACGAAGGCCGCCATCATGCGTCCGCTGCGCCCGACCAGGCGGGTCACCCGGGCGCCGTAGCCTGCGGTGAGCCGCTCGAACCCTCGGTTGAAGGCACCGAAGAAGCCGCGCTTCTCATGATGATCCGGGCTGACCGGACGCAGCAATGTGGCGCACAGTGCCGGCGTCAGGGTCAGGGCGAGGAAGGCCGAAATGAGGATAGACACCGCCATCGACAGGGTGAACTGCTGGTAGATGACCCCCACCGAGCCGCTGCCGAACGCCATGGGGATGAACACAGCCGTGAGCACCAGAGTGATGCCGATCACCGCCCCGGTGATCTCCTTCATGGCCTGCGAGGTCGCCTCCCTGGGCGACAGTCCTCGGGTGGCCATCAGGCGCTCGACGTTCTCCACCACCACAATGGCGTCGTCGACTATGATGCCGATGGCCAGCACCATGCCGAACATGGTCAGGGAGTTGATCGAAAAGCCGGCCAGCAGCATCACCGCGAAGGTGCCGAGCAGGGCTATGGGGGCGACTATGGCCGGGATCAGGGTGTAGCGCAGGTTCTGCAGGAAGAGGAACATCACCAGGAACACCAGCACCATGGCCTCCAGCAGGGTGTGGATCACCTTGTCGATGGAGACCTTGACGAAGGGAGCCGAGTCGAACGGGATCGAGTAGACCATGCCCGCCGGCAGGGTAGGCGCGAGCTGGGCGAGACGGGTGCGCACCGCATCGGCGGTGCGCACGGCGTTGGCACCAGGGGAGAGCTGGATGGCGGCGCTGGTGGCGGCCACGCCGTTCTCCCGGTTGGAAAAGGTGTAGGATTGCGCCCCCAGCTCGACCCGGGCGACATCACCCAGCACCAGCTTGGCGCCATCGGCGCCGGCCCGCAGCACTATGGCGGCGAACGCCTCGGGGGTTGTCAGCTGTCCTTGAACCGTGAGGGGAACCGTCAGGTGCTGCCCCGGCAGGGTGGGTTCGTCACCGAGGCGCCCCGGTGCTATCTGGACGTTCTGCTGCTCTATGGCCTGCGCCACCTCGCCTATGGTCAGCCCGTAGGCGGCGAGTTTGGCCGGATCTACCCAGATGCGCATGGCCTGCTCGGCGCCAAACAGCTGCACCCGTCCCACGCCCTCGATGCGGCGCAGCTCCTGAACGATATTGCGCGCCATGTAGTCGTTGAGGGCGACCTCATCGAAGCGGCCATCCGGTGAGGTCATGCCGACCATCATCAGAAAACCCGACGAGGCGGACTCCACCTGCAGACCGTTCTGCCGCACCGCTTGCGGCAGGCGAGGCTCGACCGCCTTGATGCGGTTTTGCACGTCCATCTGGGCCAGCTCCGGGTCTGTGCCCGGCTTGAAGGTGGCGGTGATCTGCGCGCTGCCCGAGGCGTCCACCGATGACTCGAAGTAGAGCAGGTTCTTCACCCCAGACAGCTCGCGCTCGATAAGGCTCACCACGGCATCGTTCAGGGTCTGCGGCGTGGCGCCCGGATAGGTGGCATAGAGGGTCACAGATACCGGCGCCACCGAGGGATAGCGGGAGATGGGCAGCTTGGGGATGGCGATGACCCCCGCCAGCACGATGAAGAGGGCGATCACCCAGGCAAATACCGGGCGATGAATAAAAAACTGCGGCATGGAATGTCTCCGATTCAGCGGATGTCTGCGTCAGCCTGCTGGCTGACGGCGGGTGGTTGCCAGGGGTGGGCAATGACCTGCGCCCCCGGGGTCAGGCGGTCGATCCCCTCGATCACCACCCGTTGCCCGGCGCTGAGCCCGGACGCGATGCGATACTGGCGATCCACCAGTTCAGCGGTGTTGACCGGGACCTGCTGTACCTGCCCCTGGCCATCCACCACCCACACGCTGGTCTGGCCCGATGTGCGCACCAGGGCCTGCTGGGGCACGCTCAGGGCGCTGGCGTAGTGAGCCCGGGGAATGCGGGCCTGCACGTAGAGGCCGGGCAACAGGCGCCGCTCCGGGTTATCCACCAGTACTCGCAGCAACACGTCGCCGGTCCCGGCATCCACCTCGATGCCGGAGAAGAGGATGTGCCCCTGCATGCCTAGCGGCTTGCCATCGCTGCCGAGGATCTCCACCTCCAGTTCAGGGGCCATGGATCCTGCCTGCTGGCGCAGGGTTTCCAGCACAGAGGCCGGTTGGCGGACATCGACATAGACCTGATCGATCTGCTGGATCCTGGCCATGGGGGTGGCATCGGTGGGCGACACCAGGGCACCTTCGCTCACCAGGGCCTGATCGATGCGCCCGGCGATGGGGGCCTCTACGTTGGCAAATTGCAGGTTCAGCTTGTGCCGTGCCAGGGTCGCCCTGGCCTGGGCCACGTCGGCGGCCGCCTGATCCCGCAGGGAGAGGGCGTCGTCATAGGTCTGGCGACTGATGGCCTCGGTGCGCAGCAGCGGCACCAGGCGGTCAACCTGGATGCAGGCGCGCGCCAGCACGGCCTCGGCCCGCTGCAATGCCGCGGCGGCGCTGTCGACGTCTGTCTTGAAGGGGGCCGGGTTTATCTGGAACAGCACTGTACCCGCGCTGATCTCGGCGCCTTGCTCGAACAGGCGACGCTGCACTATGCCGCTGATCTGGGCGCGAATTTCGGCGCTGCGCAGTGCCGCCACCCGGGCGGGCAGATCCTCGCTGATGACAAGATCTTCTCCTGCCAGCGTCATCACCGACACCTGAAGGGGGGCCGGCGCATCTTGCGCTTGCGGCGCCCCATCGCAACCCGCCAACCCGAATGCGGCAATGACGGCGAGCAGGGCGCCCGCATACCGCTGTTTGACAAACATCATACTCACCTCGTTAAACCGTCTCCCCGGCATGGTGTTGCCGCGAGAGCACATCGAGCGGGCATTATGGAGAGGGGCTATTGCGAATGATTCGAGGCTTTGTGGAGAATCCATGGAGGCGGTGATAAAGTTCAAGCCCACCATTTTCGAGTCCGACCATGTCGTATCTTCATGCTTCCGCCAGCCCGGCGGCACAGTCACTGGTACTGATTGCAGAGGATGAAGCCGAGATCGCCGACATCCTCGCCGCCTACCTGCAACGTCACGGATTGCGTACCCTGCATGCCGCCGATGGCCGCGAAGCCCTGGCCATGCACCAGGCATTCAAGCCCGATCTCCTGCTGCTGGATGTACAGATGCCGCAGCTCGATGGCTGGCAGGTGCTCAGCGAGATCCGGGCCCGTGGCGACACGCCTGTGATCATGCTGACTGCCCTGGATCAGGACCTCGACAAATTGATGGGGCTGCGCATGGGGGCGGATGACTATGTGGTCAAACCTTTCAACCCGGCCGAAGTGGTGGCCCGGGTTCAGGCGGTGCTCAGGCGCACCAAGGCTGCAACCCCAGCCACTGCCCGGGTGCTGCGGGTCGGCCCCTTCCAGATCGATCTGGAGAGTCACGAAGCCAGCATTTTCCGCGATGACGGACAACAGCGGCTGGAGCTGACCCTGACCGAGTTCAAGTTGCTCGCCTCTCTGATGCGGGCGCCGAAGCGGGTGTTCAGCCGCGCCGAACTGCTGACCCACTGCCTGCCCGAAGGGGATACCCAGGAACGCACAGTGGACAGCCACATCAGCAAGCTGCGCAAGAAATTCGAGGCCCACGGCATCCAGGGGGTACCTGCCAGTGTCTGGGGGGTCGGTTATCGCTTCGGTGGCGACGCATGAAACCGGCACCTGGCCTGCGCAGGCAGATCATCCACGCCCTGGGCCTGATGGCGCTTGGCATCATCTCCCTCGCGGTGATTGGCACCTATGTGTTCTATGCCATCGCCGTGACCTACCTGCCCGGCAGCATCTCCGAGAGCTGGATACCCTCGAGGGTGGAGATGATCTGGGTCGGCTCTACCATTCTCATCGCATTGGGGATGGCGCTGTACGTGGCGGTTCGCCTCTCTCGCCGCATCCTGACCCCGCTCAACTCGGTGGCAAACAGCCTGCGAGATGTCGCAGAGGGCAGACTCGACGCCCGCGTGCCGATAGATGAACAGGCAATAGGGGAGACGGCGCAACTGGTGCGCGACTTCAACACCATGGCCGAGCGGCTGCAGAACATGACCCGCGAGCGGGAGTTCTGGAATGCCGCCATCGCCCACGAATTGCGCACCCCCGTGACCATTTTGCGCGGCCGCTTGCAGGGGCTGGCCGAAGGGGTATTTTTGCCAGAGCGCGAACTCTTCGAAAGCTTGCTGCGTCAGGTGGAGGGCCTCACCCACCTGATCGAAGACTTGCGGGTATTGAGCCTCAACGACAGCGGCCACCTGGAGCTGCAACGCTCAGAGGTCAGGCTGGCAGACGAGCTCAGTGTGGTGCTTGACGCCTTTGCCAGCCCCCTGGCCGCGAGCGGTTTCATGCTGAAGCGGGAGCTCGATGCCGAACTCCCTGTCTGCTGCGATGCACTTCGCATCCGTCAGGCCCTGATGGCCCTGCTGGAAAATGCCCAGAAGCACGCCGTGCCGGGCATGCTGACAGTGCGTCTGCAACGCTCGGGTGCCCTGTGCACTCTGAGAGTGGAAGACGAGGGGCCAGGGATCGGCGAGGAGGTTGCTGCCTATATCTTCGATGCGTTTCGCCGGGGGGATCCGTCGCGCTCGCGCAAGAGCGGCGGCAGCGGGCTCGGGCTCGCCGTGGTCAAGGCCATTGCCGAGGCCCACGGCGGCAGTGCCCTCTGCCAGCCCAACGGGCGGGGCGGCACCACATTCCTGCTTTCCTGGCCCATTCAGGCCGCTGACGACAGGCCATGACTCCTGCCAGCCGCCTCCTTTATCTGTTGCGGGTGTGGTGCGGGAAGCCTGATCTGCGGAGATGGGTGAGCGAGGTTATGCCCTTCTCCACATACCCAAGTTCATCCGATTGATTGGGATGGCTTTTTCTGGTCTGTGAGTTTTCAGCTCCCGTCCCTTCGCCCACGCCATGCTCTTCCTCCATCTCACCGCGTTGGTGCGGCCGATCTCAGGCCAGGGCCGCAGACAGTCCTTGTGCCAGATAACCCATCAGGATGGCCATTCCCAGGATAACGGTGAGGAATGCCATCATCATGGGGGTTCTGAACATCGACTTGAGCAGGATCACCTCGGTCAGGCTGGCCCCCGCACTGCCGATGATGAGTGCCATCACAGCCCCCATGCCCATCCCTTTGCCCAGCAGCACAGATGCCAGAGGGATCACGGCTTCTGCCCGGATATAGAGCGGAATGCCCACAACGGCGCTGAATGGGATCGCCAGCGGGTTGTCAGCCCCGGCGTGGGTCGCTATCCACTCTGCCGGAATAAAGCCGTAGATAAATGACCCGACTAGTACCCCCAGCAGCAGGTAGGGCAGCACCTCCCTGAATTGTTGCCAGGCATCCGCCCGCGCCTTGGCGAAGGCCGTGGATCTCACCGGCGCCTGAGTCAGGGCCGCAGTGCCGTCTGCGCAGCAAGAGATGGCTGGCGTGGCCTCTGATTGTGCGGGCCGGCAAGATGCCTGAGCCTTGAGTGGTGTGACTGACTTGATAGCCTTGCTTGAGCAGCAAGGGGTTGCATTCACACTGGCAGGTTCACTCGTCGTGATGCCACAACCTGTGCCACAGCTGCTTTGCTTGGCCTCTTTGGGGTCAATCACATGACGCTCGAATCCCAGCATGTCCAGCAGCATGCTCGCCAGTACAGAGACGCTGGCGGCGATAACGGCATACAAGACCGTCAGTTTCCAGCCGAAGGTGACCCACATCAGGCCGACGATGATCGGATTGAGCAGCGGCGAGACGAACAGGAAGGTCAGGGTTGGCCCGAAACCGGCTTTGGCGGACAGGAGTCCGCGCAGCATGGGGATGGTCGAGCAACTGCAAAAGGGGGTCAGGGCACCCAGTACAGCCGAAATCAAATAGCCTCTGCCTTTTCTAGCCCCCAGCATGGCCTGGATCTTGGCATCGGGGATCTTCTGGCGGATCAGGCTGACGGCGGCACTGATCACCAGGAACAGCACCGAGAGTTCGACGGCCAGGAACACAAACATCCGAGATGCATCCGTCAACATGGTTAACCAGTCATTCATCTTCATATCCTCTTGAGTTTTACTATATTTCTAAAATAATCGAAGCATGCGAGTGGTCAAGATATTTCTGGTAATATCGAAATGTCATCTATGAAGAGGGTTGAAGCATGGAGTTGGAAGCGGTCGCCAAGGCATTGAAAGAGTTGGGTCACCCGACACGCTTGTTCATTTTCAAGCACCTGGTCAAGGCCGGGGAGCAAGGCCTGCCCGTGGGAGACTTGCAAAAGCAGCTCGCCATTCCCGCCTCGACCCTGAGCCATCATATTGCGGCCCTGGTCTCGGTCGGGCTGGTCAAGCAGAACCGGGAGAGCCGCACTCTGCTGTGCGTCTCTCAATACGAGGTGCTGGAAGAGATCATCGCGTTTTTCCGCGAGGAGTGCTGTGTGAACGACAAGAGGGAGTGAGGAGATCGACGATAGGCTCTGGTCATGTTGATCATTTCAATAATTCTTGTATAGTTGAAGTCATGAAATGAATGAAGGGGAAGTTCCATGAACAAAGAGATCGCCACCAAGGTATTCGAGTCCCTCGCATCCGGTATTCGCCTCGATGTGTGGCGTCTGCTGGTCAAGGCCGGGTTGGAAGGTCAGGTCGCCGGCCAGCTGGCCAGCGAGCTCGACATAGCCCCCAACACCCTCTCGTTTCACCTGAAAGCCATGCTGCACGCGGGTCTGCTCTCGGTGGAGCAGGAGGGGCGCTTTTTGCGCTATCGCGCCAACATTCCCCTGATGCTGAGTCTTATCGGCTACCTCACCGAGGAGTGCTGCGCCGGTCATCCGGAAGCCTGCGGGGTGATGAGAGCCGAATCCGGTTGCTCGCCCCATGTGTTGCCTGCGCAGCCTTGCTGCAATGAGGAGTAGATCATGAGACTGATACAAGTATTCGACCCGGCCCTGTGCTGTTCCAGCGGGGTATGTGGCGCAGAGGTTGACCAAAATCTGGTGATCTTTGCTGGTGATGCCGAGTGGCTCAAGCAACAGGGTGGCTCTCTATACCGATTCAACCTGGCACAACAACCCCTGGTCTTCGCCGAGACCCCCGCAGTGGCCTCCTTCCTGGAACTGACCGGGGAAGAAGGACTGCCTGTGACCCTGGTGGATGGTCAGGTGGTACTCACAGGTCGTTACCCCAGCCGCGCTGAACTGGCGCGCTATGCAGGACTGGCGTTGCCGAAAGCACCGGGAAGCGATGGCACAGAAGTCGAACCGTCAGATGTCGAGCCAAGCAAAGCGGGCGTCATCAAGGGGATCGTCAAGAGTGGCTGCTGTGCCGGCAGCAGTGGTTGCTGCTAAGGGTGATCCTCTGGCTGGCAAGCTCGCTGCTCGGTCAATTGCCTCGTTATTCCTGATAGGAGTCTCTCATGTCCCCGTTTCTGAACTACTCGTTTCTCCATGATGCGCCGCCGTTTCTCTTCTTCACCGGCAAGGGCGGGGTGGGCAAGACCTCGCTGGCCTGTGCCAGTGCGGTTGCCTTGTGTGACAGTGGCAAACGGGTACTGCTGGTCAGCACGGATCCGGCCTCAAACGTAGGCCAGGTGTTCGATACCCAGATAGGCAACAAGATGACCGCCATAGCGGCAGTCAGTGGGTTGTCAGCACTGGAGATTGACCCGCAAGCCGCCGCACAAGCCTATCGGGAACGTATCGTTGGCCCGGTGCGCGGCAAGCTGCCCGAGAGCGTGGTGCGCAGCATCGAGGAGCAACTCTCCGGTGCCTGCACCACAGAGATCGCCGCCTTCGACGAATTCACGGCCCTGCTTACCGACAAGGCGTTGCTGGCAGAATATGACCATATCGTCTTCGATACGGCCCCGACCGGCCACACCATACGTCTGTTGCAGTTGCCGGGTGCGTGGAGCGAGTTTCTGGAGCAGGGCAAGGGCGATGCTTCCTGTCTGGGGCCATTGGCTGGACTGGAAAAACAGCGCAGTCAATATGCTGAGGCCGTTGCTGCCTTATCCGATGCAGAGAAAACCCGGCTTATTCTGGTCGCCCGAGCACAAGCCTCGACCTTGCGGGAAGTGGCGCGTACCCATGACGAACTGGCGACCATAGGCCTTGCCAATCAGCAACTGGTCATCAATGGCATCTTCCCGGAAAGCGAACTGGTTGATGACCCCTTGGCGATCGCCCTGTGGCAACGAGAGCAGCTGGCGATGGCTCAAATGCCAGCGCTGCTGGCCAGCCTGCCACAAGACAGAGTGCCGCTGTTGGCGACCAATCTGGTTGGAGTGGACAGCCTGCGCCAGTTACTCGGCGCATCGCCTGTCAACGGGAACCTCGAGGTCGAACGCCCGGCCGCCGAGTCACAGGACCAGCAACATCCCGGCTTGAAGCAACTGGTCGATGAGCTGGCCAGCGATGGTCATGGGCTCATCATGCTGATGGGCAAGGGCGGTGTGGGTAAAACGACCCTGGCGGCAGCAGTGGCGGTGGAGCTCGCCAGTCGAGGCCTGCCGGTTCACCTGACCACCTCAGATCCCGCAGCCCATCTGGGAGAGACACTGGCAGGGGCACTGCCGAACCTGGCGGTGAGCCGCATCGATCCTCACGCCGAGACCGAGCGTTACCGTGCCCAGGTGCTGGCCACCAAGGGGGCGAGTCTGGATGCCCAGGGCCGCGCCCTGCTGGAAGAAGACTTGCGCTCCCCCTGTACCGAAGAGATCGCCGTGTTTCAGGCCTTCTCGCGGATCATCCGCGAGGCGGGCAAGCGCTTCGTGGTGATGGATACGGCGCCGACTGGCCATACCCTCTTGCTGCTCGATGCGACCGGTGCCTATCACAGGGAGATTGCACGTCAGATGGGTGGCAAGGGGATGCACTTCACCACCCCCATGATGCAACTGCAAGACCCGAAACAGACCAAGGTGATGATCGTCACCCTGCCCGAACCCACTCCGGTACAGGAGGCGGCCAATCTGCAAGCCGACCTGCGCCGCACCGGTATCGAGCCCTGGGCCTGGGTAGTCAATCACATGCTGGCCCCTGCCAGCGTCACTTCCCCCCTGCTTGCCCAGCGAGCTTATCGCCAGCAGCCCCATATCGAGGCGGTCAAGGGTGAGCATGCCAAGCGTTATGCAGTGGTGCCCCTGCTGGCGGTCGAGCCGGTCGGCGTCAAGGCCCTGCAAGACTTATGTCACCCCATCCACAAGGAGGGGTGAGGCAGAGCGCCCTATGATGCTTGCGTGGTCGCGGTTGCGGCCACCAGCACTGGGTACCAATAACCTGTTTTCACCAACCAATCTGATGTTCTCAATGAGACATGGAGCCGCTGCTTATCATGCACCCCTTTGACATCCTGAACCTGGATAATGGCGCCCGCCTTATCTTCACCCCCTGCCCTGGCACCAAGGAGGCTTCCCTGCAAGCCTCCCTCAAGACCCTGCAAGCCGCCGGGGCCGATGCGGTAGTCACCATGATGCCCGATGCCGAGCTTAGCGAGTTCAAGGCCGATACCTTGCCCGCCGAGTGCGCCGCGCTGGGGCTGGCCTGGTTCCAGCTGCCGGTGGAGGACGACTGCGCCCCCGAGGCGCCCTTTGCCGCCGCCTTTGCCAACCACAAGACGGCGCTGCTGGCTCGCCTGGCGGCGGGTCAGACCCTGGCCATTCATTGCCGTGGCGGCTCGGGTCGTACCGGGCTGATGGCAGCCATCTTGCTGCTGGAGGCGGGCTACGCCCCCACACAGGTCAAGTCGCTGGTGCAAGGGCTGCGTCCCAAGGCGCTGACCCTGGCGCCCCACGTTGACTACCTCAATACCCACTACTCATTCGCCGGTTAAGGAAAACAGCATGACTATCAAAGTTGGTATCAACGGTTTTGGCCGCATGGGGCGCCTCTCGTTTCGCGCCGCCTTCGACTGGGCGGATGTGGAGTTTGTGCGTATCAATGACCCGGCCGGCGATGCCGCCTCTCTGGCACACCTCATCACCTTCGATTCCGTCCATGGCCGCTGGCATCATGAAGCCAGCGCCGATGGGGACGAGATGGTGATAGGCAACCATCGCATCCTCTGCACTCGCAACAAAGAGATCGGTCAGACTGACTGGTCTGGTTGTGATGTGGTGATCGAAGCCTCCGGCAAGATGAAGACCAAGGCGCTGCTTGACGCCTATCTAGCGCAAGGGGTGAAACGGGTCGTGGTGACTGCGCCGGTCAAGGAAGAGGGTGTCCTCAACGTAGTGATGGGGGTCAACCACCACCTCTATGACAAGGCGCAGCACCCCATAGTGACGGCGGCCTCCTGCACCACCAACTGCCTGGCGCCCGTGGTGAAGGTGATCCACGAGCAGCTCGGCATCAAGCACGGCTCCATGACCACCATTCACGACATCACCAACACCCAGACCATACTGGATGCACCCCACGCCGACCTGCGCCGTGCCCGCGCCTGCGGCCTGAGCCTGATCCCCACCACCACGGGTTCTGCCACCGCCATCACCCATATCTTCCCCGAGCTCAAGGGCAAGCTGAACGGTCATGCGGTGCGGGTGCCGCTCGCCAACGCCTCCCTCACCGACTGCGTGTTCGAGGTGAACCGCCCCACCACTGAGGCCGAGGTCAACGGCCTGCTCAAGGCGGCAGCGATGAGCGAGCTCGAGGGGATCATGGGCTATGAGGAGCGCCCCCTGGTGTCAGTGGATTACAAGACGGATCCGCGCTCTTGCACCATAGATGCACTCTCCACCATGGTGATCAATGGCACCCAGGTGAAGATCTACGCCTGGTATGACAACGAGTGGGGCTATGCCAACCGCACCGCCGAGCTGATGCGCATGGTTGGCCAGATGGACAAGGCGCAAGGATAACCCGGCCATGGCACTGACCCGACTCTCCCCCGAGGCTCGCCAGTATCTGCTGGTGACCGGCAACTACTGGGCCTTCACCCTGACCGACGGCGCTCTGCGCATGTTGGTGGTGCTCTATTTCCACGGGTTGGGTTACAGCCCCTTGGCCATCGCCTCCCTGTTTCTCTTCTACGAGATCTTCGGGGTGGTGACCAATCTGGTGGGGGGCTGGCTCGGGGCTCGCCTCGGGCTCAACCGCACCATGAACATCGGCCTCGCCCTCCAGGTACTGGCGCTCGGCATGCTGCTGGTGCCGCCGCTCTGGCTGACGGTGCCCTGGGTGATGGGGGCGCAGGCGCTCTCGGGGATAGCCAAAGACCTCAACAAGATGAGCGCCAAAAGCTCCATCAAGTTGCTGGTGCCGGGGGAGGCGCAGGGTCAGCTCTACCAGTGGGTTGCGCTCCTGACCGGCTCGAAGAATGCCCTGAAAGGGATGGGCTTCTTCCTCGGCGGCGCCCTGTTGACCCTGATCGGGTTTCAGGGGGCCGTGCTGGTCATGGCGCTGGCCCTGGCGCTGGTGTGGTGCTTTAGCGTGCTGACCCTGAAACAGGATCTCGGCAAGGCCAAGAACAAGCCCAAGTTCAGCGAAATTTTCTCCAAGAGCCGCGCCATCAACTATCTGTCGGCGGCCCGTCTCTTCCTGTTTGGTGCCCGCGATGTCTGGTTTGTGGTGGCGCTGCCTGTCTACCTCGCATCCAGCTTTGGCTGGGATCACTGGTATGTGGGGGGCTTCCTGGCGCTCTGGATTATTGCTTATGGCGTGGTTCAGACCCAGGCGCCCCGCTTTACCGGCAAGCGGGAGGGGCGGGTACCCGATGGCAAGGCGGCAATGCGCTGGGCATTGGTGCTGGCACTGACCCCAGCCCTGATTGCCTTGGCGCTCCACTATGAGGTGCATCCGGCCATCAGTCTGGTGGGCGGTTTGATGGTGTTCGGCGCCCTGTTTGCCATCAACTCCTCCCTGCACAGCTACCTCATCGTCAGCTATGCCGGTGCAGATGGGGTATCGCTGGATGTGGGTTTCTACTACATGGCCAATGCCCTGGGGCGCCTGCTCGGCACCCTTCTCTCCGGGCTGGTGTTCCAGCTCTATGGTCTCGAGGCCTGCCTCTGGATCTCCACCCTCTTTATCCTGTTGGCGGCGTTGATTTCAATCGGTTTGCCCCGCCATCAGCCGCCCGTTTCATCCAATCCTCATGGAGTCTCGTGATGAGTACAACAGCCTGCGGCGATCTGCCCGTCAGCAAAAAAATGAGTTTTCTCGACCGCAATCTCACCCTCTGGATCTTCGTCGCCATGGCGATTGGGGTGGGGATTGGTTATCTGTTCCCCCAGGTGGCCCAGTGGAACGAGGCGATGTCGGTCGGAACCACCAACGTGCCGCTGGCCATAGGCCTCATCCTGATGATGTACCCGCCGCTCGCCAAGGTGAATTACGGCACCATGGGCGCCATGACCCGGGATCGCCGCGCCATCACCCTCTCCCTGGTGATGAACTGGCTGGTGGGCCCCATATTGATGTTCGTCATCGCCCTGGTGTTTTTGCATGATCAGCCGGGCTACATGGTGGGCCTCATCCTGATAGGCCTGGCGCGCTGCATCGCCATGGTGCTGGTGTGGAACGATCTCGGCGGCGGCAGCAAGGAGTACGGTGCGGGTCTGGTGGCCCTCAACAGCGGTTTCCAGATCCTCACCTACAGCTTCATGGCCTGGCTGTTCATTACAGTGCTGCCGCCCCTGTTCGGGCTGCAGGGCTTCGCGGTGGACATCACCATGCTGGATATCGCCGAGAGCGTGCTCATCTATCTCGGCATCCCCTTTCTGGCAGGCTTTTTGAGCCGTCACTATCTGGTCAAGGCTAAAGGAGAAAAGTGGTACACCGAGCGCTTCATCCCAGCCATCTCCCCCATCACGCTTATCGCCCTGCTGGCCACCATAGTGCTGATGTTCAGCCTCAAGGGCGAGATGATCGTCGAGCTGCCCATGGATGTGCTGCGGGTCGCCGTGCCCTTGGTGATCTACTTTGTGCTGATGTTCTTTACCAGCTTCCTGGTGGGCAAGAAGCTGGGTATTCCCTATGACAAGAACGCCTCCATCGCCTTTACCGCCACCGGCAACAACTTCGAGCTGGCCATCGCTGTCTCCATCGCCGTGTTCGGACTGAGCTCGGATCAAGCCTTCGCCGGCGTCATAGGCCCACTGGTTGAAGTGCCCGTGCTGATCGGTCTGGTCAACGTGGCCCTGCGCATGAAGCGAAACTATGGCAAAGCGGAGGTCCAGGCATGAGTGACTCTCAGATCACCATTTACCACAACCCGGCCTGTGGCACCTCTCGCAATACGCTGGCACTTATCCGCAACTCAGGGGTTGAGCCGACCGTCATCCACTATCTGGAGACACCGCCGAGCCGCGAGACCCTGGTCGCGCTCATTGCCGCCATGGGGATGCCGGTGCGCGACCTGCTGCGCCAGAATGTGCCCCCCTACGCGGCGCTGGGGCTGGCCGGGGAGGGATTCAGCGACGAGGAACTGATCGACGCCATGCTGGCTCACCCCATACTGATCAACCGCCCCATAGTGGTGACCCCGCTTGGTACCAGGCTGTGCCGTCCGTCAGAGGTGGTGCTGGATATACTGCCGAGCCCTCAGCAAGGGGCCTTCACCAAGGAAGACGGGGTGCGGGTGGTGGATGCGCAAGGCAGGCGCATCGAGTGAGGGGGCATGAGCCCTGTATAAGGAAAGAGGGGGTGGCCATGGCCACCCCCTCGCTCTTTATCTCAGCAGGAGCACGGCAGCGCCGTGCCGGTCGAGGCCCAGGCGGCGCCGCCTGGGCAGGTGAGCCGTCGATCCCGGCAACAATGCTTGTCATGATGGATCCCGTCTTGTGATCAGTGGCCAGCCAGCAGCTTTTCCACTTCTTCCGGTTTGTCGTGTACCCCGAAGCGGTCAACGATAGTGGCACTTGCCTCGTTCAGGCCGATGATCTCCACCTCGGTGCCCTCGCGGCGGAACTTGAGGACCACCTTGTCCAGCGCAGTGACGGCGGTGATGTCCCAGAAGTGGGCATGGGTGAGGTCGATCACCACCTTCTCCACCACCTCCTTGAAGTCGAAGCCGGCGAAGAACTGCTCGGCGCTGGCGAAGAACACCTGGCCCCGTACCAGATAGGTGCGTACTTCTCCTTTTCGCTCGCTGTCGCTCTTGACCAGCATGAAGCGGGCGACCTTGCTGGCGAAGAACAGGGAGGCGAGCAGTACCCCGACAAATACTCCAAGCGCCAGGTTATGGGTAGCAACGACCACAGCCACTGTTGCCACCATCACGATACTGGTGGAGAGCGGGTGCTTTTTGAGGTTGCGCACCGACTCCCAGGAAAATGTCCCGATAGAGACCATGATCATCACGGCCACCAGGGCCGCCATAGGGATCTGGCGGATCCACTCATCCATGAATACCACCATCAGGATGAGCAGGGTGCCCGCCACAAAGGTGGAGAGGCGACCACGGCCACCAGATTTGATGTTGATGATGGACTGACCAATCATGGCGCAACCCGCCATGCCCCCCATCAGGCCCGCACCGATGTTGGCAATTCCCTGGCCCTTGCACTCGCGATTGCGATCGCTTGGGGTATCGGTCAGGTCATCGACGATGCCTGCCGTCATCATGGATTCGAGCAAACCCACTACGGCGAGACCCGCAGAGTAGGGGAAGATGATGGCCAGGGTCTCGAGATTGAGCGGCACCTCGGGCCACAGGAAGATGGGCAGGGTATCGGGCAGCTCGCCCATGTCGCCCACGGTACGGATATCGATGCCCATGGTGATGGCCACCGCCGTCAGTATGACGATGCAGAGCAGCGGAGAGGGTACCAGCTTGCCCACCACGGGGATGAGCGGGAACAGATAGATGATGCCAAGGCCGGCCGCCGTCATGGCGTAGACCTGCCAGGTGACGTTGGTGAGCTCGGGCAACTGGGCCATGAAGATGAGGATGGCCAGCGCATTGACGAAGCCGGTGACAACGGAGCGGGAGACAAACCGCATCAGGCTGCCGAGCTTCAGGTAGCCCGCCGCTATCTGGAAGAGGCCGGTGAGCAGGGTCGCCGCCAGCAGATACTGCAGGCCATGCTCCTTGACCAGAGTCACCATCAGCAGCGCCATAGCGCCTGTGGCTGCCGAGATCATGCCTGGACGACCGCCGACAAAAGCGATGACCACGGCGATACAGAAGGAGGCATAGAGGCCAACCTTGGGGTCGACTCCGGCGATGATGGAGAAGGCGATGGCTTCCGGGATCAGCGCCAGGGCAACCACGATTCCGGCTAACAGATCACCACGGATGTTGGAGAACCACTCTTGTCTTGCACGTTCCAGCATGGGGGGATTTTCTCGCTTGTTGAGGATCCATGGTCGCAAGTCACCACAGACCCGGGGTCAGGTGGCATTCTGGCAGGATCACATTGTTGTATTGGTATATGACAGATGAACAAAAACGCTCCGGTTGTGACAACCAGAGTCAGGCGGCAGGTGCCGCAAAGGACGGGGTTAGGGCGGCGTGACGGTCACGCCAGTGCGCAAAACAGGCATAGGGGGCGCATGTTAGCAGCCAAGGCGGGGGCAGGAAAGCCCGAGGTTTTTACGAAAAGGTTGCCTGGGAGGCTCAGGCACTGCGGTGATCAGGATCTCTGTTTTAAGCGAAAAAGGCTTGTTTTTAGTGCAATCATTATATTAATCATATGTAATTAATATAGTTTCACATATTAGATGCTGCCTGTTTACCATTGGTAGCATTTTTCTCTATTGGTTATCCCTGTTCTGTTGGGGCCTGCCATCTCGCCGCCTCTTCCGGGTCGCCCACACTTCAGGCCTAGGTTGCGTGTCATTTCCACTTGTTGGCATGTGATTCAGCCCCTATTGGGATTCATGCCAAACAATATGGTCACCGTTTATAAGCAACTCGATCACATGAATACAACCTACGCATTAGACCTTATCGCCCGGTTCGAGCAGGCTAGCGATGAACGCACCATAGTGGCGTTGCTGCGCCAGTTGACGGTACAGGCAGGCTTTGACTATTTCCGGCTGGCTCTGTTGCTTCCCAGCACCATACAGCGCCCGGATGTCATCATCTTCAATGGCTGCCCCCAAGACTGGGTGGATGCGTATACCCAGGCAAATTTCTTTGCCATAGATCCCGTCGTGCAGCGTGGCATGGTGCAGAGTACGCCCATTCTGTGGGCCGAGCTCATGGCGCAGGGGGCATGTGATGAGCAGAGCCTGGCAGTCATGACACTGGCGCAGGAGGCAGGGCTGCGTGACGGCATCACCTTCCCCTGGCATGGAGCCAACGGGCATGTGGGTCTGCTCTCCCTGATCACCCGTGAACCGCGCAGCGAGCAGGAGTGGCTGGCGGCCGTGCCTTCACTGACCTGGTTGTCCATACATATCTTCGAGGCCGTGGTACGGATCTGTCTGGTGGGGTCGTCACCTCACGATGCCCTGAGCCTGCGTGAACTGGAAGTATGTCGCTGGGCGGCGGAGGGCAAGCAGGTGAGCGATATTGCCCAGATCCTGGGGATCACCCCCCGTACGGTGACATTTCATCTTAATAATGTGGTGATCAAGTTGGGGGCGAGCAGCAAGTGCCAGGCCATCTCCTGGGCGCTCAAGCAGGGGGTCGTCCGCTTGAATGTGGAGCTGGCGTCCGTTGCCAATGTGGATGAGCAGCAGTGATCTCGTCCGTATGGCGCAATGTCTTGCTCATAAATCGGAATATTGAACTGGTCAGGCAATCATTGATGGACGAAAACGCTGAATAACACAAGTTGTTGCGCTGGACATGCTGCTGCATTGTCATGGCGAGATGATAACCTATTGAAATTAATCAATTAAAAAGAATGGCATGGTCACTGCTAATGGTTTCGGTCGAGTGTCATTACCGTTCAACCCATCAGGAGCAAACTCATGCCAACTCCATGTTATATCAGCATTGAAGGTAAAACCCAGGGCAACATCACCGCTGGTGCCTTCACCTCCGACTCCGTCGGCAACATCTTCGTGCAGGGTCACGAAGACGAGATGCTGGTACAAGAGTTCCAGCACATCGTCACAGTCCCGACCGATCCGCAATCCGGTCAGCCCGCTGGCCAGCGTGTCCACAAGCCGTTCAAGTTCACCGTGGCCCTGAACAAGGCCGTGCCGCTGATGTACAACTCCCTGGCCTCCGGCGAGATGCTGCCGAAAGTGACCCTGAAGTGGTACCGCACCTCGGTGGAAGGCAAGCAGGAGCACTTCTTCTCTA
>Ga0067045_1028788_pt1 | contig 27603 bp, 23 predicted proteins | sample TerdegcTABiofilm_FD_59184 | JGI IMG/M metagenome (GOLD analysis project Ga0067045, IMG submission 59184) | Combined Assembly of (Gp0054472, Gp0054536) Wastewater bioreactor microbial communities from Singapore -Terephthalate degrading... | reverse complement strand
GAAATAAATAAAGTGCTTTATAGATGTATCCGGAGGGAGGAGATTTCCTCTTCTTTTCTGACAACCAAATACGGTAATCTGTAAGAAGATAACAGGAGAGTCTTTCTCTTTTTTTAAAGAGAGCGCCTAAGAGGAAAGATACCCTTCATAAGGTATCGAAACTTACTGGCACAAGGGACTGTTACTGGACAGGACTCTGGAGAGCTTTTGGATAGAAAAGCACCGAAGAGGCAATTCCCCAGGCCTTAGGAAGGTCTATCAGGGTTTGCTTAAGTGTGATTCCTAACTCCTCCGGAAGAATCTTTCAGGTCAAAAAGACAGAGTAGGATAGTATCTCTTACTCTGTCTTTTTGATTCATTAAGCTTGTTTGATATTTCTTGCACCAGCTGAGGTTGTGCCTTTGAGGAGGTGGTGAATTTAGTTCAATAGATTTTTAATCTGAAAAAAAGGAGGTCTATTTAGATGAAAGGAATAGTTCAAATATTTAAATCTAATTTAAAATCTTATTTAATTGTTTTAATTTTGATATTCTTAACTGGCTGCAGTGGAATTACCCCGGGGGGCCCGGTCATAAGTTCTTTTACCGCTGAGCCGGCCATCATAGATGAAGGAGATACTGTTACTTTAAGCTGGGTTACTAATGCCACCACAGTTTCTATTGATCAGGGTGTTGGTATAGTAACTGCTCCATCCGGTTCTATCACCGTTACTCCTACCGAGACTACCACCTATACCTTAACCGCTACCAATGCTGCCGGCAGTGTCACCGCAAATGTTACCGTGACCGTTTCTACTGTCTTGCAGGAGATTATTGATGTGGTAAAGAAAGATATTCTGCCCAATATTCCGGAGGTGCAATCAGGAAATCCCTACCGTTGCCTTCTGTTGGAGGATCCTATCCCGGCAGGTACTCTGATTGAGGAAGCCTCTGATTTACCGATAAAGGCAAAAGCCAATATCATCCTGGAGGAAGATAGGTACTTCTTTTACCTGGATCTGGCTCCTGGCTCCTTTTATGCCCACCCGGTAAAATACCTCCTGGTGGATGAGGAGGGTAATCATGAGGAATATGATGCCAGCTGGTGGCCTAGAATCGGAGGTCAGGTTCCAGCCTCCCTGATCAAAGATATCCCTGATCAGGAAGATATTATTGCCAGTAATATAGAGTTGGTTTCTCCCATTGGTACAGTAATGGATTATATTCTACCAGATTTAGTTTCTCAATGGTCTGAAGGCTTTATTGTAGTTCAAGGATTAATGACTACTGAAAATCTTTACAATGCCTCCGTAGATACTTATATGAATGTAATTAATTTCTTTAAAGCCTATAAGAATGCCTTTTCCAGAGTGGAGGGACTAGTCCAAAGTCAAGCTGCCCAGGTATTGGATACCATTGATCAAATGGTAGAAGAAGGCAAAAGCGTAATCACCATTTATATTATTGCCCATGGAGATGTGGACTGGGTTAGCCTGGGAGGTCAATGGTTCAGTGCCACCCAATTTAAGAATAAGATGGCTCTCTATCCTGATGTCGTCTTTAATTTTATGCTGGGTTCCTGCCATAGCGGAAGTTTTATCAATGATCTAAGCGCGTTAACCAATGTCTGTGCAGTGGAGACTGCCTGTACTTCTGATGAAGGTGCCTGGCCGGATTATGATGAGTATGGAAGTGCAAATGATGTTAATCCTTCTGATGTAGGCAGTGAATGGACCAGTTCTATTATTGAAGCAATGGATAATATTGCCTCTGATTCTACTAAGATGAATTCTATATATACGTGGGCTAACAATTACCAAGTTCCAGTAACTTCAATGCTGATCTGCGAGGGAGGATTTGGTGCGGTAGGGGCTCAGCCCACTTTGGGTTTAACAGATAATTTAGACCTGACCAGTGTTATAGGTTGGTCTACTCCTTCTCATTACTGTTCTTATGAATACCCGCTTTATTAGGTGCTCTGTTAATAGTAAATAGAACTGTATTACTAAAGAATTATGAACAAATACAGGAGGGAAAAGATTAAAAATTAAGGGCAGCCCCTCAGCTTCCTGCTCAGGGGCTGTGTTCTGCGAAACAACTATAGTTGTTACAAGTGTAGTGTAATAAAAGTAGCAAATCTGATTTTTAAACTACCAAGGAGGCTAGCAATCACTATTATTACTTCCTAATCTAAAGGAAAGGAGGTTTATATAGATGAAGAAAATAACCAGACATTATAGTAAGTTTATCCTACTTTTAATCATTCTCTTCCTGTCTTTATTATTATTTGGCTGTGAGGAAGTGATTACCTTTGGTTCTATCCATATAGTGTCTACCCCTCCGGGAGCGAAGGTTTATCTTGATGGAGTAGATACAGGTTTCGTCACTCCGGTTACCTTGAATGATATATCTACTGGTCCTCACTCTGTAAAATTAGAGCTGTATCATTATAAGACTAAAGAAGAGGATGTCTTGGTGCTTGCCGGGGAGACTACTCCTCTTAACTTGACATTAATTTATGCTTATCCTGTGACTCTAACTATACAGAATTTCTCTGAGGGAAAGGATGCTTATGTGAGCAGCGCATATGTTGATACTAATTTTAATAAAATCTCTACCTGGGTTGGGAAACTTGAAGAAATGATTACTACAGTGTATAGAACTTACCTGCAATTTGATCCAGGGGGTGTTCCGGACAATGCAGTGGTCACTGAGGCAATCTTATGGGTTTATCAACATGCTTTAACTGGTTCTGGGAATTTCGGTATAGGACTCTACAGGGTTACAGGTGAATGGGAAGAAGAAACTTTAACCTGGAACAATCAACCGAGTAGTTCTTCTGAAGTTGAGGATATTTTTATTAATCCTAATAGTATTGGTATATGGAGATCCTGGGATATTGGCCATTTAGTTCAGGGCTGGCATAAAGGAGAATTTGAAAATTATGGGATGTTATTAAAGGCGATAGATGAAGAAACACTTAATACTGTGGCTGGTTTTTATACTTCAGACTATGCTGATGATACCAGTAAGTGTCCCAAACTGGAGATCCATTATTATATTCCTTGACCTCAATATAATTGCCTTAGGGGTATTCTATCCATTTCGTCATTTGAGCAAATTTACAAAAATAGATCCGCCTGGATAACCTGCCTATTCTGTAGACAGAACTTTCTTAGCAGAAGTTTTGTCTATTTTTATTTATATAGATTCATTATTCTTAATTTATAAATATTTTGTGTTCCCTCTAAAATTTTTTCCCGCCGGTTCTTGTCTTAGAGAGTTACTCACTTTCGTGCTTCAGCATTCTTCCTGATAATTTTTTATATTTTTTTATAAAAAAATAGACATTTCCAAAGAAAAAGTGTATATTTATAGACATATAAAGAAATCTATCTTAAATAAGAGTATTATTGCTAATTCATCTTATCATATGACAGCCAAATACAGTACTGTAAGAAGATAACAGTAGAGTCTTTCTCTTTTTTTAAAGAGAGCGCCTAAGAGGAAAGATACCCTTCATAAGGTATCGAAACTTACCGGCACCAGGGACTGTTATCTGATAGGACTCTGGAGAGCTTTTGGATAGAAAAGCACCGAAGAGGCAATTCCCCAGGCCTTAGGAAGGTCTATCAGGATTTGCTCAAGTGTGATTCCTAACTCCTCCGGAAGAATCTTTCAGGTCAAAAAGACAGAGTAGGATAGTATCTCTTACTCTGTCTTTTTTATTAACCATTTTTACTGTTCTTAATTAGTAATAAATAGCTATGGCTCAATTTTTTCAGAAAGGCGGTGATGAACAACTATCTTGATGTAATTTAGATGTTTAAGAAGGGTGAAGCTTAGATCAGCTTATTTAGGGGCTTTCCCTTTTATGTAGTTTCTATATCTTAAAATAAAAAAGGAGATCATAAATGTATAGTAAAAAAAATCTGGTTATTATTTTGATGATGGTCTTAGGGATAATTATTCTCATTACCGGATGTGAATCACTTTACCCGCCTACTCCCTCACCAAATAACTATTTCATTATCTCAGCAGCAGGATATGGGGGGTCTATCAATCCCCCGGGAGAAATAACTGTGGATGAGGGGGGTAGTAAAAATTTTGTTATCAGCCCGGATGAAGGGTATGAAATTTACGATGTCCTGGTGGACGGCGTATCAGTAGGAGTAGTAGAGGATTATCTCTTTACCAATATCCAGAAGAATCACAGTATAGTAGCTAACTTTATATCCAAAGATGAGCAGGGTTCTTCTCATCTCCAAATGTATACCATAACTGCGACGGCTACTACCGGTGGCACCATTCACCCGCAGGGGGCTGTCACAGTAATCATGGGAGGTGCTCAGGTTTTTACCATTACTGAGGATGTCGGTCATGAGATTGTCGATGTCCTGGTGGATGGTGTATCGGTAGGTTCAGTTTCTTACTATATCTTTGAAAATGTAAAAGAGAATCATACCATTGAGGCCATCTTTGTTCAAATGTTCACCCTGACTATGGGAGTTTTTGGAGAAGGAAGTACCATCCCTGCTGTAGGTAGTTATATTTGTGAGGAGGGAACTGTGGTTGATATTTCTGCGACTCCCCATCCCGGATGTTATTCTTTTACCGGATGGAGCGGTTCTTTAATAAGTGATGTAAACCCGACCACCATCACTATGGACTCCAATAAAGCAGTCACTGCCAATTTTGAATTGGGATTAAAAAAAGTAATCAATGTCACTACTGATATTCAATACGACACTATTCAGGCTGCCATCGATGATGCTGATGTTGGGATAATCTACGTCTGCCCGGGAATTTATAATGAAGACCTCGAATTCGACAGTAAAAATCTCTCTGTACAGAGTGCCAATCCTTCGGATCCGGAAGTGGTAGCAACTACCATTATCCAGGGAAGCGGAAGTGGATCGGTAGTGCAATTTATTGACGGTGATACCTCCCATTTGGCAGGATTTACTATCCGGGGTGGATTTTCAATAGAGGGTGGCGGGATTTATATTGAAGAAAGCAGTCCGCATATTGAAGTGAATGTAATTACCGACAATAGAGCAGGTCATGGGGGAGGTATATACATATTTGATAATAGCAATCCTCTGATTGGGGGAAATACTATTACTGGTAATACAGGTACTGCTTCCGGTGGCGGTATAGAGGTATATGCAAATAGTGCTCCATTGATTGTCAACAATATTATTTCAAATAATAATGGATATTTAGGCGGTGGCATGAAAGTGGATAGTAATAGCTCACCTACGATTAATCTCAATACAATTATTGGTAATTCCGCAAGTGATGATGGAGGGGGGATACATATTTCCTATAGTGATGATTCCATCATCAGTAATAACACCATTATCGGTAATACGTCAGATCATTATGGTGGCGGATTACATGTGGCTTTCAATTCGCCCGATATTTCCGGAAACACCATTCGTGATAATTTAGCTATTGAAGGTGGCGGAGGGATCTATCTATACGATAGCTCTTCTGTATTAATTGAAAATACAATTTCCGGTAATACCTCTCACAGTACCGGAGGCGGAATCTGGATTGATGAAAGTGGCTACCCCAATATCAGTAGTAATGATATCAGCAATAATGACGCTCCCCATGGTGGCGGAATCTACGTATCTGAAAGTACTCCTTATATTAATGATAATAACATTGAAAGCAATTCTTCAGTCTACGGTGGTGGAATAGGATCATTTGATAGTTACCTTCAAGTCGTCAATAATGATTTTATAAACAATATGGCCTTGAATTACGGGGGTGGAATTTATGTTTATATTTATTTAAATGGTGATCTTACACCATATGATCCTCGACCGACCGCTTGGGGAAATTCTGGTGATGGAGATTACCGGCGGAATATTCCTTATGGAGATCCGCTTGATCCAGCAGATGGAGTAGAATACTTTATTGCCGAAAATAAATTTCTAGGGAATAAGCATGAAGATAGTGGCTCAGGCTATCAATACTCCGAAGGCGCTCACGTCTATTTTGATTATTAAGTCAATTTATTTACCTAACTTTCCCTCTCTATCTATTTTAGGATGGGTAGAGAGGGAAAGATTAAAATAAGCAAACCTCTGGTCTTTATTCACTCCTGCAACAGATTAGAGGTAGACCCAGGAGTTATAGCTTCAGGAATTACTTTCAGCGATATATTTTTTCATTAAGTAAGAAGTGTATTTTGAACTACCACAGAATAGATATCTCGATTTAATTGCTCCTTTTATCATATTTATTTTGTAATTATGCTGATCCTTGATATAATGTTTATATCATTATTTTTAAATAAATAAGATCATTTATATCGGGTTAGGAGGCAAGGCATAATGTTGGCAATTGATTCGTTAAAAATATTCTTTATAATATCTCTCTTTCTATTTTTTGTTTTTTCCCCCCTCATCTCTAATTGCAGTGAAAATAAACTGGAAAAAGCTACCTTTGCCGGTGGTTGCTTCTGGTGTATGGAACCTCCTTTTGAGGAACTAAAGGGAGTGATAGAAGTTTTAGCTGGCTATACCGGTGGGTATAAAGAAAATCCTACTTATGAAGAGGTATCCACCGGAATGACCGGTCATCTGGAGGCTGTTCAAATTACCTTTGATCCTTCCCTCATTACTTATTCCGAATTACTTGATGTTTTTTGGCAGCAAATAGATCCCACTGACAGTCAGGGTCAATTTGCTGACAGAGGAACACAATACCAAACCGCTATCTTTTATCATTCTGAGGAACAAAAACGTTTAGCTGAAGAATCCAGAGATAAGTTACAAGCCTCAGGAAAATTTAAAGGCAATATTGTGACTAAAATAATTCCAGCTTCCACCTTCTATGTGGCGGAAGATTACCACCAGGATTATTACAAAAAATTTCAGGAAAGCTATAAAATGTATCGTTTCGGTTCAGGGCGAGAGATATATCTCCAGTCTACCTGGAAAGATGCGAGCAAAAATTATAATTATTCTGAATTTAAAAAGCCTTCCGCTGAAGAACTGAAAAATAAATTAACTCCTTTACAATATTACGTAACTCAAGAAAATGGAACCGAAACAGCCTTTGATAATGAATATTGGGACAATAAGAAAGAGGGCATCTATGTAGATGTCGTGTCCGGTGAACCACTTTTTAGTTCTTTAGATAAGTTTGATTCCGGGACCGGCTGGCCTAGCTTTACCAGACCGCTGGAACCAGAAAATATTGTAGAAAAAGAAGATAAGAGTTTCTTTATGGTTAGAGTAGAAGTCAGGAGTAAATACGCGGATTCTCATCTTGGCCACTTATTTAAAGATGGACCCTTACCCACTGGACTTCGCTACTGTATAAATTCCGCTGCTTTACGGTTTATTCCTAAAGAATATTTAGAGAAAGAAGGGTATGGACAGTATAAAAAATTATTCGATAAATAAAGTTCGAATATAAAGAATGAAACAGAAGAAATCAGAAGATGAATCAGGCAAATAACTGGCTTTTAAAGCTGAAGAGCTTTTCTATTGAGATTACTTTTCTCTAGATATTTTTTTGTGTTCAATACATTATGTTTAGAATATAGTGATTAAAAGAGACTCTCATTAACATCCCTCTTACTATATTGGAGGAGATAAATTTGAGGAGATAGTATAATCCCTCAAGAATTAAAAATCCACACCTGAACTCCCAGATCGATGAGGGCTAAATTGCTTGCTATCTGTATATTTCCCCGATCACCAAACACTATTTCCCGAAGATTATCTTCAAGATTACCGAGGTAAAAGATTGGCTTACGGAGGACACCTTACTATGCAAAGCCCCCTCACTATGAGGAAGTCTGCTCAATCTGTTAACCGGTGCAGGTTTTCGAAGATTTGCCATAGGGGCAAGAATGATTAATCAAAGATGTAAGGGGATTTGATATTGTCTTAAGAAATTCTTGCCTAAAAAGTTCTAAACACATCCAATAGGGATAGCCTACCTATCCCCACCTTCAGCATCCTACTACGGGGCTTTATGTAAAGTAGAAGAATTTTTTTCAATAGAGAAAAGTAGTATAATAGTTAATAATAGAAATAACCTTAACCTCTTACTTTGATTTGCATAGTAATCATATTATGGTAAAAATTTGTACAATATTAATTAATCTTTTTTAAACTATATTTAACATACATTACTTATACTTAAGGAGGAAAAATGAAAACTGTAATACTTCCTACCCATCCTGATGCTAAATCACCTGCCGGGGCGGATATTCGTTTCCTTATCTCTGGTGAAACGGGCAACATGATCCACAGTACCGTTCCAGCATATCAAGTAAATAAAGCCACAGTGCATAGAACTGTTCACGAATTCTGGTATGTGCTGGAGGGAGAGGGTGAGATCTGGAGAGACAATGGCATGGAGAGTTGTGTCACTAATCTTGTTCCAGGTACTTCACTTGATATTCCTCCGGGAACAGCCTTTCAATACCGAAATATATCAGACTCAGAGTTGAAGTTTATTTGTATTGATATGCCGCCCTGGCCAGGGAATGCAGAAGCTAAGTATGTTGAGGGTAAGTGGCAAGCTACAATTTGATACATTTTAAAGATTATATAGTTTTATTAGTTATATAAGAAAAGTTCTGAAGCTGACCAAGAGGTGGAGCCTGCCTATCCCCACACTTCAGCATCCTACTAAAGGCTTTTCTTTTGTAGTATAATAAATAAAAATAATCATATTTATTAGATGTAATTAAAATGTAGTGTGTGCAATAGTTTCTGTAAAAGTTAAAAAGGTTAATTAATTAGAATAACTTGAAATGGGACATCAAGAACCTTCCTAATAAATAAAATATACTCTAAAAAAATTAAGGAAGCAAACTTCAAGATGACCCAACTAAGTAGTAAATCAATAAAGTCTATTTACAAGAGGGACTCTCTAAAGATGGAGACTTCCCAAAAGAAAGGGTAAAAACTATTATACAACAGATAAGGGAAGAAGAAAGGGACCGAAAAGAATATAAATTATAAATAATGTGAAAAGAAAGGGGAAGAAGATGTTTAAATTAAAAGGAGTTGTTCCTCCCATGATTACTCCATTTACCCAAAATGGAGATGTGGATATCGAAAGCTTAAAGAAATTGGTTACTTTTTTAAAGGATCATATAAATGGATTATATATTTGTGGCTCTTACGGAAGTGGTCCTTTGATGTCAGTTGAAGAAAGAAAAATGATAGCGGAAATAACTATGGAAGTTGTTAACGGCAAAATACCAATTGTTGTCCATACAGGTACTACTAATACTCGTGATACTGTTGAGCTGACTCGTCACGCCGAGAGAATTGGTTGTAATGCTGCAGCTGCGGTTGGGCCTTATTATTTTCATCACAATGAAGAAAACTTACTGGAATTTTATGGCTCTATGTTAAAGGCAGTTAGTTCAAATTTTCCTATTTATGTTTATCATAATATAAAATTTTCTGGGTATGAGATTTCTTTGGGTACTATGAAGAAATTAAAGGAAAAGGGTATTCATGGTATTAAGGATGCCACTTTTAATATTATAACTTTTGCTACTTATATGCGTGAACTGGCTGACGATAACTTCGATGTCGTCCTGGGTACTGAAGCCATGTGGCTTTCAGCAAGAGCATTAGGTGCAGAAGCTTATATTCCCGGATTAGGAAATGCTTTTCCCGAGATATGCCAAAAAATGTATCAAGAAGGTATTAATAATAACTATGAAGAATGCCGAAAAACACAGCTATTTGTTAATAAATTAAGAGATATTATGTACTTGGCTAAGTCAACCCAATTAGCTGTTTATGCTATGCTAGAGGTTCGGGGGATTATTAAAGCTTATCCTCGTTCTCCTTTCGTACCAGCTAAAGAGAGTGAAAAAGAGGCTATCAAAGAAAATTTAAAACAATTAGGAGTCTTGTAATGGAGTATTTTGCGGTTATTGACTGTGGAACAACTAATTCACGTATTTATTTATTAAATAATAATTTTGAGATTATTAATAAAGGTTACAAAAAAATAGGTGTACGAGATACTGCAATAAGTGGTTCAAAGGAGAAATTAAAACAAGGCTTGAAAAAAGTTTTTAGTAAAACTGTAGAAGATGTTGGACTGAAAATAAAGGATATAAAATTTGCCATAACGTCAGGTATGATCACATCAGAGATAGGTTTATTAGAGATACCACATCTTTGGGCTCCAGTGGGAGTTTGTGATTTAGCAAAGAATATAAAAGTAGTTCACGATCTGGACGTTTTTCCATTAGATGTTCCTTTAATCTTTATAAGGGGGATAAAAAACTATTTTCCTCCAGAGGCAACATATAGAGATATTCGCAAGATTGACTTTTTAAGAGGAGAAGAAACCCAGATAGCAGGTTTATTATCATTAAATCCTGATTTTCCATTACCATCTGTGGTAATAATTTTAGGTTCGCATACCAAATATGTATTTATTACAGAGAAAAAGAAAATATCTGGATGTTTAACTACCTTAAGTGGTCAAATATATGAAGCCATTAAAAAACAAACCAATATTGGTAAATCAATTATTGGAATTACCAAGAAAAACAATAACTATTTTAATACAGATTTAATAGATACTGCCTATAATGTAGTGCAAAATGTAGGCTTTCTTCGATCATTAGTTATGCCAAGGTTTATGGAAGTTTTATTAAATACAAAATGGTATGAACGTGATTTGTTTATTAATTCAGCCATAGCGGCGGAAGATTTAAAAGTAATAAAAGATTTTTCGTTATTTGAATTTTCACTACTTAGCAGTTATTTTGCATTAATTGGACATAAACAAAGATGCGAACTTTTGAGTTATATGTTAATAAATTATTATGGGATAAGAAACAAAATTAAAATAATAAACGAAAAAGAAGATATAGAAAGATTAAGCATACAAGGTGCTATCTTTATTGCCAGAGAAGCAGGATATTTTCGATAAACTTTTGAAATAAGTTAATCATATACTTTTGCTTATCAATATTTATTTTTATTTTTAAGGAGGTGAATAAAATAAAATTTTAATCAATTAATTAGCTTTTTTAATATTTTTAAGGAGGTAAATAAAATGTCAAAAAAAATTGAAATCCTTTTTCTAATCACATTAATTTTATGTTTGTTTGCTCAAAGTTTTATGTTAAGTGGTTATTCAGGAGAAGTAAAGGTTAATTATCCCGAAAGAGCAGTTACAATAATTTGTCCATGGGCTGCTGGTGGGGGTACAGATGCATTGGCGAGGTTTATGGCCGATCAACTCCAAAAAAAATTCGGACAACCTTTTGTAGTGGTAAATAAAACTGGTGGAGATGGAGCTGTCGGACACACTTCAGGTGCTTTGGCAAGACCCGATGGCTATACTTTAACACTTGCCACCATTGAAATATCCAATATGCATTGGATGGGATTAACAGATGTATGTGTGGATAATTTTGAATATGTAATTCATCTTAATCAAGATCCAGCGTCTGTTTGTGTTCAAGCGAATTCTCCTTGGAATACTCTTCATGAGTTGCTTGATGATATAAGGAATAACCCCGGAAAATATATGTTCTCGGCATCTTCAACTGGGGGAATATGGGATCTTTCCAGAATTGGTATGCTCCATGTTGCAGGAATTCCTGTAGATAGTGTAATATGGGTGCCTACAACTGGTGCTGCCCCTTCAATAACTGAATTAATTGGAGGACATGTTGATGTGTATACTGGTAGCCTTCCTGAAGCGCAAGCTCAAATTGAAGCAAAGCTTATGAGACCCCTAGCTATTATGGCTGATGAAAGAGATCCAAATTTTCCAGATGTGCCTACACTTAAAGAACAAGGAATTAATTGGTCATCTGGGACGTGGCGAGGTTTTTTGGTTCCTAGAGGGACTCCTAAAGAAATAATTAATCTACTTTATAAGGCTTGCGACGATATCGCACAAACGAGTGAATTTAAAGATTTTATGAAAAAAAGAGGTTTTGGCATAAGAATAATGAATCCTGAGGAATTTGAAAAATTTGCCAGAGAACAAGACCAAACATGGAAGACTATACTTGAATTAGGGGGTTACCTAAAGAAATAGTTATGTGCCCCGCGAAAGCGGGGCATTTTTAAAATTATGGAAGTTTGCAATGAAAATGAAAAAGAAATTAGAAATAGCTTTAGATAAAATTTCATTTGGAGTAGTTCTTTCTATTTTAGGTATTTTTATGATTTTATATTCACGTACTTTTCCGAAAGTGCGTATGGGGGAAAAAATGGTAACAGGACCGAGTTTTTTCCCTACCATTATTGGATTGCTATTAGTAATATTCGGGATATATACAATTATTTTTAATCTTCTATTGAAAAAAAGAGTTTATAAAGAACAAAAAGTTTTTATTAATTTGTTTTGTACAAGTAATGAATTTCTAAATTTTTTTATTTTTATTTTTTTAATCGCTTTATACCCAACTATTGTAAACCTATTAGGATTCTTTATAGGCTCATTTTTATTTTGTATTATTCTTATGAAAAGACTTCAAGCCAGATGGATTAACACTATCCTCTCTTCCTTAATTATTATTATTTTTACTTGGATTGTATTTGGAAAGATAGCGTTTATTTCTCTACCAAAAGGAATCATATTTAACAGGTAGAAAAGAAAAACTATATGTTTTCACTAATAACAGACCTTTTTAGATTAAAAATCCTGATTCCCTGGATTTTAGCCATGGTATTTGGAATATTTGTTGGCGCGACACCTGGACTGACCGCTACTATGGCTGTTGCCTTGCTTATTCCAATTACCTATTACATGGATCCTAGAGCCGCCTTCGCTATGATTATTGGCGTTTCTTTTACTGCAATATTTGCGGGAGATATTCCTGCAACTTTCTTGAGAATTCCTGGAACTCCTGCTTCCGGAGCTGCTGTCCTTGATGGCTTTGAAATGAATAAAAAAGGGAAGGCTGCTCTATCTCTTTCCCTTGATTTATTTGGCTCTGTTTTGGGTGGATTGTTCGGAATATTAATTTTGATATTTATTACTCCTATACTTGCTGAATTTGCTTTAAAATTTACAAATTTTGAATATTTCTGGCTTGGAGTTTTTGGCTTGAGTATGACAGCAATTATAAGCCGCGGGAAAATCATTAATGGCTTTATATCAGCATTAATTGGCTTATCTATTTCAACAATAGGAATTGATATAACAACTGGCTATCCTCGTTTTACTTTTGGAAATATTAATTTAATGGGTGGTATTTCCTTTATTCCAGTAATGATAGGTCTTTTTGGTCTATCAGAGGTTTTAAAAAATATAACTGCAAAAGAAGAGTTTAATGTTCCCACTATAAAGGGATTTGGGAAATTACCATTATTGGAGTCAATAAAGACGATCTGGGAATATAGATTAAGGTTTCTAATTTCATCTGTAATAGGTGTTTTTATTGGTGCCTTACCAGGTGCAGGCGCTGATATTGCTGCCTGGGTCTCCTATGGAGCGGCAAAAAATACATCTAAAAATAAAGAAGAATTCGGAAAGGGTCATGTCGAAGGAGTAATAGCCCCAACTTCTGCAAATAATGCAGCCCTTGGTGGAACGTGGATACCTGCCTTTGTCTTTGGAGTACCTGGAGACACTGTAACTGCAATTGTACTCGGAGCAATGTTAATGTACGGTTTAAGACCAGGACCTCATATTTTTTCACAAAGTAAGTATTTAATGAATTCCATATTTGCTATAGGAATTATAAGCCAATTTTTGTTAATTCCTCTTGGCCTCCTTGGAATTATAGCAGCAGGGCATCTTTTAAAATTACCGAGAAATATTGTTTGGATTGGAGTTATTTTCTTTTGTATCATAGGCTCTTTTTCAATAAATAATAATTACTTTGATGTATATATAATGTTACTTGCCGGTGTATTTGGATTTTTATTAGAAAAATTAGACATTCCCCTACCTCCGTTAATTTTAGGGATTATTTTAGGACCAATGGTGGAAAATAATTTAAGAGTAGGGCTTATTAAAACAAAAGGAAATTTCTTGCCCTTTATAACAAGACCAATTAGTCTTAGTATTATAGTAATAATGTTTTTAATACTTTTTGGAGGAAACATCATTTTATTTGTTTTAAAATTGTTTAGTAGCAAAAATCATTTGGATAGGCAGAATGTGTTCTAAGATGTTTTATTGAAGAGGGAAGGAGATTTTACTGTTGTTATAAATTTATTTATAGAAAAATGTTCTATATGGATAGCCATAGATGCTGATAAATCTAAGCCCTTCACCATCATTACCAAGAGTTTTTTTAATTTACCGATAATTTCTAATCTGTTAAGGAAGAAATAAAACAAGCAAAGCTTGAATTTAAACTGCACTGCCTGCGGAATCGTATAAATTGATAAGCCCCATACCTGTAATAAGTTATGGATGTCTATAATATTTTTTTAAAAAAGAAGGATTCTTAGATTAAAATCCGAATATAACTTTAAAAATTCAAGATTTATTATCTTATATTGGATCTTTAATAATTTAATAAGCACATTAAAATATATATTTATAAAATTCCTAAAAAGGAAGTGAGATTATGAGAGAAGAAAAGGAGGAAATCATAAGTAAACTGCAAGAAAAAGCGGTAAGATATTTTTGTGATCGACCAAAAAATTTTCCTATTGGTAGACCCTATAACTGTTGTGAAAGTATCCTTTTAGCTTTAGCGGAAGTTCTTAATCTAAATTCCAGCATCATTCCCCGAATAGACACTGCCATTGGAGCGGGAGTTAGCGTAAATGGTCTTCTCTGTGGTTCTATATCAGGCGTGTCACTGGCAATAGGAATGAAATATGGTTGAAACAACAACGAAGAGAATCCTCAACCGGTCTGGGATATAATGGACCAATATATAGCTCTCTTTAAAGATAAATTTGGGGCAGTAAATTGTAGAGAACTTACTGGCTTAAATATGAAGACAAAAGAAGGATTGAAGGAATACTTTGAAAGAGTCCATGATTATGCATGTACGGAGAGATTGAAATTTGCTATCGAGAAAGCCATGGAGATATTATTAAAATAGAAAGAGGACCAAAAAGAGCGGAAAAATTTAAGAAGATAAAAAGAATAAAATTCTTCCCGGAGAATCTTTCAGTTTTCCTGAAAATAGTGCTTGGAATTTAAAAAGAAACTAAAGGAAGAATCAGGCGAATAACTGGCGGTTAAAGATGGTAATATATTCTATATTTATTCTAATAATTAGATAAAGTTTTAGTATATTCGAGTGATTATTTTTATTTTATAGAATTAGAGTGGAAATTTAATTAAAAATTTGTTAAAATATTAAAAATTTAATGATTTTTAAAATTTTTGTTTAATTACTGCCATACTGTTGTCACTATCATGTATTATAATAAGTTCTACTACTATAGTTAAACTTTCTGATTACTTTTAATACTTATGGATGCCTTACCCTTAAAATAGAACCGGGGGTGTTAGAAATTCATAAGATTGAAAGACTCATAAATCTGGTTCTGCTCATCAAGAATCAACCTGGAATCAAAGTTAAAGAGATAGCTAATATCTTTGAAACCAGTAAGCGTACTATTTACCGCGATTTCAATACCCTCTCTCTGGCTGGCTTTCCAGTATACTCAGCTCCTGGTAAGGTAGGAGGTTACTTTTTAACCCCGGGCTACTTTCTACCTCCCTTACGTTTTACTTGCGAAGAGGCTGCTTCCCTTTTAATTTCTGCCAAACTCTTTCTTAATCAGAAGGGATTTCCCTATCAAGAACATATCCAGCTGGCTTTAGCCAAACTGGAAAGCACCCTGGGAACTGAAAACCGACAATATATGCAAAAGATTGATAAGATGATCTCTATTTCTTCAGGCAAGCTAAAAGACTATCAGGAATATAGCGACATCTTCCAGAAACTAAATCAAGCTATCTTAGAGAAAAGGCAGGTTCAGATAAACTATTACACCATTACCCGCAACAAGCTAACTAACCGTACTGTGGATCCTCTACATCTTATCTTTAAAGGAGGTTTCTGGTATCTGATTGCCTTTTGCCACTGGCGAAAAGAGACTAAAATCTTTCGTATTGATCGCATCCAAGAGATTATTCTTACTGAGAACACCTTCCAGACACCTTCCGATTTCTCCCTTTCTTCCTATATGGGTAAAAGCTGGAAGGTAGTTCGTGGTGATGGTAAAACAAAAAAGATTGAAATAAAAATATTCCCTCCTGCTTCTCGCTGGGTGAGGGAGGAGATGCGTCATCCTACCTAGAAAATTATCCCTCTGGGAGAGGAAACTATTCTTTTTCAAGCAGAAGTACCCAGCTTTATCGAGATTAAAAAATGGATTCTGGAAATGGGCAACTGTGCCCAAGTGATAAAGCCTGAGGAACTGAAGAAAGAGATAATAGAAGAAATAGAAGGAATGAGAGAGAGGTATAAGGAGTAAGTTGTTAATAAGTTAATGGTTCAAAGTTTTTAGTTTGTAAGTTTAATTATTTTAAATGTTTTTATATTCTATTTAAAAAATTGGAAAGATAATACCTAATGAATGATGTTAAAGGATTATTTGATTATTTTATAAAACATGATGTGAATAATATTATTTTATTTTCTATCTTATAAATTTTTGTTATCTATTGATATTTATTGAATTATTTTATATTATATTAGCAGTTGTTATCTTATATTTTTTAAAAAAGATAAATAACGGTAATAAAATGCTTAATCTCATAAATTCAATCAAACCCCTATTAGAAATATTGGGAAAAGAGATTAAAATACTTCCAGCCACTGGTGGTGCAGTAGAGGAATTACAGCATCCTGATCAAGATGAAACTGATGATAGAATAATTAATAAAGATATTGAGATTGTTGATTCTTTTGCAGAATTACCCGCACCAGATCCACAAAGAATATATATACCTACTCCATTATTGCCCAGAACTAAGAAACACCTTTTTCGGTTTTTTATTGATGGAAGCATACGGACATATTTTTTAGCTACCGGAATAGAAGGCACAAGATCTTTTCCTATAGAATTAGCTCAGATTGGTTCAGCTGTCCTTAAGAGAGAAGATGATGGTCAGCTCAAGATATTAACTCATAAGAATAGAATTGTTCTATTATTACCAAAACAAAATCAGGGAATTTCAGATACTTTGTGGAGTCGAATTAATAGTATTGAAAAACCACCTTGGCTAGAAATTGTTGATTATACCTTGCCTGATAATTTTACAGATACAAAACATGATCCCAGAGATAAAGCAGGAGCTAAAGCACGATATGAAATGCATAAATTAGAAATAGAGCTTATCACTTCAACAGACGGGCTGCGCAATGAACAAAATTGGATAGTTATAGATGGAGCAGTAAAACTTACTGAATTTATACAAGCTCCTTATTTAATAGGTGTTGCAAAATCTTTTAGTAAAAATCCCCAATTTTATTTGGGTAGGAAAAAGGGATCGAAGCCAAAGGATATTACGAGTATTCTTGCTGGTTTACCGCATGCTCATAGAACAGTAGTATTTAAAGCTTTTAATGGAGAGGTAGCATTCTGGTATGTCAGATTAAGAGAGCAAAAAGAAATGGACTATCCTCTTATGGGTGTAGTAAAAGTAGAGATTCCCTGCCCCAATAAAAATCCTATTTCTTCTGAGTTAGCAGATACTATTTCTTCTGCACTTGTTGCTGAAAGAAATGTAACACCTTATGGATTAGATAGGAGATGGCATTGTTTGATTTATCCTATATATATTGCTGAAGAAGTTATTAAATATAGATTTATTTCTCCAGCAGTTTTAATGGGCTGTATTAAATGGCCAAAAGTACAAGTAGGAGGAAAATTATGAATAATCAATTAAGTACTCAAGAAGTTGGGAAGACCTCTGCGACTGATAGAGAAGCCAATACCTCAGAAAAATTTACTTTCTGGCTTGCTCCCAAAGTTATAGTTAATCCCTTTGATATAGTTGAAGTGGAACAGGTTAGTCATCAAGGGCAAAGTAATACCTTTGGATTAGTTACTATTTTGGAACATAAAACCGATTCTCCTAACCATTTAGCAAATTTTATTTCTAGTAATTTTGGAGAATTAACTGAAGAACCCAATACACCTCGTCAAGGTACAACTGTGGCTCATGTGAATGTATTAAGTAATGATAAAAACATTTATATGCCTGTATCCAGTGATAAAATTGTAAAATTTGCCGATGAGAAAGGAATTCAAATTGCTCTGGGAATAGATGCAATGGAACCCAAAAATAGAATTCCTGCTGGACTAATCAAGATGAGTAATGGAACTACTTCTGTTGCTTATATTGATAGACGTTATGTCCTGGGACCAGAGTCTGCTCATGTGAATATCTCAGGAATAAGTGGTTTGGCAACAAAAACATCTTATGCTATGTTTCTTATTCAATCCATTCTGCAAACTATTTCAGAAGAAGAGAAGAAAAAGTTAGCAGTAATTATACTTAATGTAAAACATGGAGATTTACTCCAAATACATCAACGAAGAGAAAAATATTTAACTAAAGAAGAATATGAAATGTGGGAGGCACTTGGTTTGAATCCAGAGCCTTTTATACCTGAAAGGATTCATTACTACCTTCCAAGGGGGAAGGATGGCTATGCTAATAGTTTTCTAGTTCCTAATATTTATAAGATTTATACATATGACCTTGAAGGAACCATTGATAAATTGGAATTTCTTTTTACAGAGGTCTCTGATACTTCTGGAGCTCTAGAAGCTTTGATTGGGGATATTATACATGGAATAACTGCAAGAGAAGGCCAATTTAAAGATATTCATAGTTGGGAAAATTTACTTAACTCACCCCCTCTATTTAAAGAAGGAAGAACACAAAAATTTGGTGATCATTATACTGCAACGGTAGGGAAGTTCAGACGTTTATTGAGGAGAATGGTTAAGACAATGCATTCTGGTATTTTTGTAGATAATCGTAGTACTTCCGAAAAACTACTGAGTGAAGAAATTATAAATAATATTAATGGTGGACATATTTATGTTATAGATATAGCTCAATTAAAAGAATATGAACAGCAACTTGTTTTTGGAGATCTTTTAAAAACTATATATTCCTTAAAAACTGAGCCTCCCGAAGGCAGAGATGCAAATATTCCTGAAAAGATAATATTTTTTGTAGATGAACTCAATAAGTATGCGCCTGCCGGAGCTAGGGTTTCTGCTTTAACTGAGCAGGTTTTAGAGATTGCTGAAAGAGGTCGTTCTTTAGGAGTAATACTTATATCTGCTCAACAATTCATGAGTGCTGTTCATCAAAGGGTAACAGGTAATTGTGCTACCAAGATTATTGGGAGAAGCGGATCAGCTGAAATACTTCAACCTGATTATAGATTTCTTGATAATGAAATAAAAAATAATGTTACAAGATTATCTAAAGGTGAATTATTATTATCGCATGCTATTTATCGTCAACCTGTAAAAGTAATTTTCCCTAAGCCGGTATTTAAACAACAGGAGTTTTAAATGTTAGAAATTGAAAAAGAAATAAAATTAAAAGCACCTTATTTCACCCAGAAAATACAGGAAGCTGCTATCAGTTCAAATAATGAAGCTGAATTTAGAACTAAAATTGCTATTATAATTGAAGAAGTAGCCTTAAAAATAAAATTAAATTTACATCTAAGAGAGGAATATACTTTAATAAATGGAAGAGCTGATGCGGTCTATAATCGCCTTATTATAGAATATGAACCACCAAAAAGTTTAAGACCGAATAATACTTTCAAAACAAATTATCATGCTATAACCCAAATAAAGTGTTACATAGAAGGCTTGGTAAGAAGAGAACGACACCAGCCTGAACGTCTTGCTGGTGTAGTATTGGATGGATATTATTTTATTTTTATTCGTATGAAGGAAGGTATATGGTATATTGACGAACCTTTGAAAGTAAATGATTATTCTACAGAAAATTTTTTAAAATTACTCTTTTCGCTATCTAACGAAATGGCACTCATTCCTGAAAATCTGGTAAGAGATTTTGGGGAACATGCTAGTGTTTCAAGAAAAATGGTCAGCATTTTCTTTAAATGTCTAACCTCTACAACAAATCCTAGAACCAAGACTCTTTTTGAACAATGGTCATTGCAATTTAGTGAAATTTGTGCCTATGAAGAGGCATCAAAGCTAAAAATAGAGGGTTTTGCCCGAAACTTTGGTATTAACCAAAGACCTATTAACAATTTTCAATTCTTTTTCTGCCTTCATACCTATTATGCTACTTTTATCAAATTATTGGCACTACAAGTAGTCCAGTACTATACTATGCCCCGCCTTGGGACTGATTTAAAACAGGCGTCTACACTGGAAGAGAAAGAATTAAGAGAATATTTTAACAGAATTGAAGATGGAGGGATATTTAAAGAGCTTGGCATAAACAATTTTATTGAAGGTGACTTCTTTAGTTGGTATCTCGATATATGGAATGATGATATCTATCAAGCAATCAAACATCTTGTTTCTACTCTTGCCAATTATTCTCTGGTTACACTTGATGTTGATCCTGATACAACGAAAGACTTGCTAAAGAAGCTTTATCAACAGCTTATGCCTATAGAATTACGACATAACTTAGGAGAATACTATACCCCGGATTGGTTAGCCGAAAGATTGTTAAACATGCTAGAAGGAAGAACCTTTAAAGGTAATCCAGATAAACGGTTACTTGACCCAGCCTGTGGGTCAGGTACCTTTTTAGTTATAACTATAAAAAAGATTCGTGAATATTTATGGAAAAATGCAATTCCAGAACACGTAGGTCTTGAAAAGATTCTTTCCAACGTGGTTGGCTTTGACCTAAATCCCTTAGCTGTAATTTCGGCAAGAACGAATTACCTACTCGCCCTGGGTGAATTGCTACAACATAGAATATCTGAAATAAATATTCCTGTTTATATCTGTGACTCAATCATGACCCCACAAAGAGTAGAGGGATTATTTGGCCAGGGGAAAGTCAAGTTTAATACTGCAGTGGGACCTTTTTTTATACCAGAAAGCTTAATTAAAGCTCAATATATAGACACTCTTTCCAATTTTCTAGAAGAGGCGGTTAGAATTGGTCTAAATAAAGGCCAATTTATAGATAAACTTTGTCATAAATTACCTGTGATGCCTGGTAAGGATGGCAAGGATATTGAGGTGATATATGAACTATATGATAAACTACTTAATCTGGAAAGACAGGGAATAAATGGCATCTGGGCAAGGATTATCAAAAATGCTTTTGCTCCACTTTTTGTGGGTGAGTTTGATTATATTGCTGGTAATCCTCCTTGGGTAAACTGGGAGAGTTTACCTGAGCAATATAGACTTGAAACCAGACCATTATGGGTCTCCTATGGACTCTTCCCTCATGGCGGTATGGATACTATTTTAGGCAAAGGGAAAAAAGATATTTCAATGCTTATGACTTATGTAGCACTAGATAAATATCTTAAAAGAAATGGAAAGCTGGGTTTTTTGATTACTCAATCTGTATTTAAAACTTCTGGAGCTGGTCAGGGATTTAGAAGATTTCAATTAAATGCTAATGAATACATTCAAGTGGTTTATGTTGACGATATGGTTGCACTTAGACCATTTGAGGGAGTAGCAAATAGAACATCTATCGTAATTCTGCAGAAGGGAAGGAGAACAAAATATCCTGTACCTTATAATTATTGGATTAAAAAAGTTAAGGGTGTAGGAATTAAAGATAGCTTAAGGCTTGAAGAAGTAACTCAAATTGCTACCTATAAACAATTTTATGCTGAACCTGTAGATGAAAAAGATAATACCTCTCCTTGGATTACTGGAAGAGAAAGAGCTATAAAGGCTATAAAGAAAATTTTAGGACAATCAGATTATGTAGCCCATGCAGGGGTATACTCAGGAGGCGTTAATGCTGTTTATTGGGTAAAAAAAATTGGAGAAAGGCCAGATGGTCTGGTAATTATCTCAAATATTACCGATGGTGCCAAGAAAAAAGTTGAAAGTATTCAATGTGCCATAGAACTAGATTTACTCTATCCCTTACTTAGAGGAAGAGATGTAAGAAGGTGGCAAGCTGAGCCATCAGCCTATATTATTATGGCACAAGACCCCATCAAACGAAGAGGCATAGATGAAGATATAATGAAGATAAGGTATCCAAAAACCTACATGTATCTTAAAAGATTTGAAGAGGTGCTAAGAGAAAGAGCAGCTTTTAAAAGATATTTTACTCGAAAAGAAAGAAATAGCAGTAGAGTAATTGAAACCGGACCATTCTATTCAATGTTTGATGTTGGTGATTATACCTTTGCTCCTTATAAGGTAGTATGGCCTAATATCGCTTCTGAAATAGTATCTTCAGTAATTTCATGTAAGGATAACAAACAAATATTACCACAACATATTATTACTTTGGTAGCTTGCGAAACCCCAGAAGAAGCGCATTATATTTGTGCACTTATGAATTCTAATATAGTTAATTTTACTCTTCAGGCTTATTCTATGCGAGGAGGTAAAAGTTTTGGCGATCCACATGTTCTCCAAAATATTTTTATACCCCAATTTAATCCTAAAAACAGCTTGCAGTTATACTTAGCTAAACTTTCAGAAAAGGCTCATGAGTTTTCAAAAATAGGTAAAAATGAAGAAATTAAAGAAATTGAAAAAGAAGTCGATAAAGTTTCAGCTCAAATTTGGGGATTAATTAAAGAAGAGTTAAAGGATATACAGATGTCACTTGAGGAGTTATTGTAATAATGTCTAATAACTCAGATAAATTTGAAAAATTTTTACTTTCAGAGTATCAAAATATTGCACAAGCACATTTTAAATCGATAGAAACTATTACTACATTCTTCAGGTATTATTTACTTATAATGTCCATTCCACTATCTGCTATTGCAATTATTGTGCAAAGCAGCTCCAGTTCTGAGCAACTTAGAATCCTAACCACTCTATATAGAATAGAAATATTTTTAGTATTATTTTTTATTTCATTCATTGGTTTTGGAGTTTTCTGGTACATTATTAATCTTAGATTTGATGCGGTATTGTATGCCAGAGTGGTTAATGGAGTAAGGAAATATTTCTACGATCAATTTAATAAGGATATTAACTTAAAAATCCGGGTTAGAGTATTACCACAAAGCCCACAATTGCCTACTTATGTTGAATGGCCATTTTTCTTACCAGTACTAGTTGTATTTAGCTTAATGAACTCAATATATTTCTTTTTGGGAAGTCGGTCAATTGGGGCATCTTTAAAATGTGCCAGTCTAATGACAATGCTTTTTTTATTGTGTCATTTCGGACTTTATAAATTAGTTGCTTGGCTTAGAGAAACCTCATATTTAAAATCAAATATTTTAGGTATAGATATTGATGGAGTTCTTAATAAGCACCGTGAGCAATTCAGCAGAGTAATTAAAAGTAAAGTTGGAAAGGAAATAGACCCCGAACAAATTTTAATTACGCCTGTTCATGAATACTTACCTCTCAATATAACCAGAGAAGATGAAAGAAAAGTATTCAATGATCCAAAATATTGGATAGATATGCCAATTAGAGAAAACGTTAGTAAAATAATAAGAACACTGAGAAACATTTTTAAGTTAAAGATAATTATTTTTACTCATAGACCTTGGCCAGATATGGAAGATAAGTATAAACTTATAGAAATTACAAAACAGTTTTGCCAGAATACCAAAGCCTTTTCTTTAAGGCTAATGTTATTAAAAATTGGAATAAAATTACATCTTAATTGGTTAGTAGAGAAGTATAAGGAAGAGCCGTTAAGATTGATAACTATTAGATGGTTAAGAGATAACAAAATTTTATTCCATAAATTTATTCTTGAGAAAGGCAATGATCATTCATCTGATCCCAGAGGTAGAATTAAAAATAGATTTTATGAATCACAAAAGAATAAAATAAGATTTTTTGTAGAGGATGATTATGAGAAAGCTATAAAACTTTCATATATTTGCGATGTTGTTTTCCTATTATCTCATCCTTACAATGAACCAAATATTTTGCTTTCAGATGACATTAATAATTTGAGGCAAAATTTACCTTCAAATATACTATGTGTTAAAAATTGGGATGAAATATATCAACATATAAGGCGATTATCATGAAAATTCTATTAGTTGAACCAAAAAAATCAAAAAAATATCATACTAAGTACCCCCCCTTAGGTCTTCTAAAGCTTGCTGCGTACCATAGAAAAAGAAAAGACGAAATAAGGTTTGTTAAAGGCTTTGATAGCAACGGATTCTGCCCAGATAGAATATATATTACCAGTCTTTTTACTTACGCTTGGGAACCTGTTCATGAAGTTATTCAATATTACCTTCAAAATTATAAACGGGCAGAAATTATAGTTGGAGGAGTTTATGCAACCTTATGCGAAGATCATTTGAACGAAACTTTTAGAGGTAGGATAAAGATACATAAAGGTATATATAATGAAGTAGAGAATATCTTACCTGACTATTCTCTTGTTCCGGAATGGGAAGGAAGCATAATCTTTTCTTCCAGGGGATGTATAAGGAATTGTCCTTTCTGTGCTGTTAAAGTGCTAGAACCAGAATTTCAACCAAAAAAATCCATAAAACACTTAATTTATCCAAGGCATAAAAGAATTATTTTTTGGGATAATAACATTCTTGCTTCTCCTTATTGGGAAGATATTTTTCAGGAACTCGAGGAATTAGATATAAAAGTAGACTTTAATCAAGGATTAGATGCAAGATTAATCAATTCAAATGTTGCCTTAAAACTAAAAAAATTAAAAATTCCTTTTGTAAGATTAGCTTATGATACGCAAAGAATTAAAAAATCTCTCAAAAAAGCTATTAACTTATTAAAAGAAGTTGGTTTTAGAAGTAGGCAGATATTAGTTTATTGTTTGTATAATAATCCTTTTGAGAAAGATACTCCAGATACATTTTTAAATCGCATTCAAGATCTTATTGATTGGGATGTAGTAAGCTATCCTATGAGATATGAACCGCTTGAACCAAGAAAAAAGAATACATACGTTTCATCCTATTGGACAGCTGAACAGCTTGAAATGATTGCGAGAACAAGAAGGGTTTTAGGATATGGAGGTGCTTTTCCACCTTATACAGGATTGAAAAATAAATTTCTCAATGCCAATTCTTTCGAATCCGCTTTTAAACTTAGACCTATTAATAATAAGTAAAAGAATTAAATAAAGTAATTCTTTCTACCTTATTATGAACAAGATATATAATTAAAAAATTATTGAAAAGTAATGATTTTTATTTCTTATAAAGAAGCCTATTGAATGGGAAAATTTATCTTTATATTATTTTAAGCATACTTTTGGTTTTAGTTATTTTATGTGCTTATATTTAATATGAGGTAATAATAAAACAAAAGTGCACTTAGAACCTTGAAAAGCTGTTGATAAATCAGTATAAAGAGAGTATGAAAACATGCCCTCGCTGCGGCAGCAAAAAATGGTGGCATCTTTCCACCGGCCAAATAAGGTGTAGTAGCTGTGGCCTGACCAGAAAATTATCTAAAAATCTCTGGGGCAAGACCAAGATTTCACCTTACTGGAAAGGTAGGTTAGTGGATTATTTCCGTCTTGGTGTCCCAGCTTATCGTCTTAGATTTCAAGTTCCCCACAGCCAGCCAACTATACTAAGATGGTATCGTAATCTAAGAGAGGTGATCTACTAGGATATTATCAAAGATCTAAAACCCCTCTCTGGTGAGATAGAAATGGATGAAACCATGTTCGGCGCAGAAAACCCGGTAAACGCAGCTGGGGAGCAAGTGGTAAATTGATCGTCTTTGGCATCTATCTAGATGTGGCAAAGTGCTTACTTTTCCTATCACCTCACGTGCTAAAGAGACTATGCAGCCTTATATTAACAGATACACCAAAGCTGGTAGTCTTTATTACACTGATGATTGGTTTGCCTATACCTTTTTACCTATTCGAGGTAATCAGGTGGTAATATTAAAGGAAAAGGGCATACCAAAAGGTAGAAACCATATGAATGGTATGGAAGATTTCTGGTCAACTGCCATACACTGGTTCTACCATTACCGTGGTATTCCCAAGGCTTATTTTCCTCTCTACTTGAAAGAAGTAGAGTGGAGATTTAACCACCGGAATGAGAACTTGGTTATCCTATTAAGGAGGTTACTGAATCAACAGATTTCCATTGTCAAAGAACAAATTTAGTGCAATTAAGTTTAGGTATTACCTAATATGAAGAATTGTTTCGAGAAAGAAGCTGGAGAAAACTTTTTAGAAAGGGTTAAAATTAGAATTAAAAATATAATAAGTGAACGCAAAAAAATGAATAATCGAATGAAAAAAACTAAAAATGGCTAATGAAAAAGTATCTTTAAAAATTGAGGAGCTTCTTAGAAATTAAAAATAGATGAAATTGAATGGATTAGATTAACTTGTTTAAATAGAATTAATATGGAGCTGGAATTAATAAGCGTTCACTGAAAAAATATTGAAGATGAATGGAGAAACAAGTAAGAATTATTATAAAAATAGAGTAAATAGTATATATCTTCGGGATATTGATAATGTATATTATATTGTTTATAATTTTTATATAATTTATATATGCAATTATAATATATATTATAAGAGGAGAGGGAAAAATGAACAGCATTGGTAATGTAGTGAAAGTAAATATTTGTTTGCCTATTGAATTGAAGGAAGAAATAAAGAAAATAAGCGAAGAACAAAATACTAATTTTAGTAATTTTATTCGGGAAGCTGCAAAGGAACGCTTAATAAAAATTAAGAAAGAAAAACTAAGGAAAGAATTAATCGAACAATGCAGAGAAACTGCTGAATTAAATATCAAAATTTGTGATGATTTCAAATATATTGATGGGGAGCAGATATAATATAAAATGTCAATATTTATAAGAGAAGATATAGTAAGAGGAGATATAGTAAAAGTAAATTTTGGTCCCACGATGGGCTCTGCAAGTAGCAAAATAAGACCTTGCTTGGTGGTTCAAAATGATACTATAAATGCTAATTCACCAACAACTATAATAGTAGTTATTACTAGCAGGGAAGGAAAGGTAAAAAAGAAATACCCAACTCATGTCTGGATAAACAAAGGAGAGGGAAATCTGATATTGGATAGCATTGCACAATGTGAACAAATTAGGACAATCGATAAAAGAAGGATTATACAGAAAGTTGGTCATTTAAATGATGATTTTATGAAAAAAGTTGAGGAAGCAATTAAAATAGCTCTATCAATAGAAGATGGTTCAATTTATTAAATAAATTTTATGTACCAATAATTATCATAATTAAAATATATTTTTAGAGCTACTCGATAGCCATTTTGAAGAGTAAAAACTCTTTACAATGGCTTTTTTATTTAAGATTAATTTTATAGAGAAGTTAAAATGGTCCAGTGAAAAAAGAAAAATAAATGATTTAATCCCATATAAAGGCAATGCATAGATATTAGAAAGAAAAATTAACCACCAGTGGTTTTCTGGAAAATATTGAAGAAATATGTTCGATCAATGGTATTGATGGAATATTCATCGGTCCTTATGATTTATCAGTAGCCCTCAAAAAGCCAGCCAAATTTGAT
>Ga0067045_1028787_pt1 | contig 27616 bp, 28 predicted proteins | sample TerdegcTABiofilm_FD_59184 | JGI IMG/M metagenome (GOLD analysis project Ga0067045, IMG submission 59184) | Combined Assembly of (Gp0054472, Gp0054536) Wastewater bioreactor microbial communities from Singapore -Terephthalate degrading... | reverse complement strand
CCCGATCCAGCCGTCAATGCAGCCAATAAGGTCATCGACACCGACAAAGTAAAATACATCGTTGGCGAAACCTGCTCAAGCGCCTCAATCCCGGTTTCTGAGATTGCCGAGGAAAAAGGCATTGTCCAGATTAGCCCTACCTCAACCAACCCCACTGTAACCACCAAAGCAGACGGAACCGCAAAGAAATTCGTCTTCCGTGCTTGCTTCATTGACCCGTTCCAGGGCTTGGTCATGGCCAAATTCGCCACCGAAAAAGGCTACAAGACAGCCTTTATCATGCTTGACCAGGGCAATGATTACGTCCGTGGTTTGGCCGAAGCATTTGAGAAGTCCTTCACCGAATTGGGCGGAAAGATTGTAGGCAAAGAAACCTATACCTCGCAGGATACCGATTTCTCCGCCATCCTGACCAAAGTTGCCGAGAGCAAAGCCGAGGTTCTCTACCTGCCTGATTACTATAACATTGTCAATTTGGTCGGCGCCCAGGCCAAGGAAAAGGGCGTAACCGCAGTCATGATGGGCGGCGATGGTTGGGACTCTGCTGATTTGGATCTGAAGGCTGCCGACGGCGGTTTCTTCTCGAACCACTATTCACCAGAAGACACCCGCCCAATCGTCCAGGACTGGGTAAAGAACTACAATGCCAAATTTGGCAGCACCCCCGACGCCCTGGCGACCCTGGCTTATGACGCGACCAACATCCTCCTGGCTTCCATCGAAAAGGCCGGTGTGGATGATCCGGTCAAGGTAGCTGAAGCGATGGCTTCCATCGAGTGGGAAGGCGTCTCTGGCAAGATCACCTTCGATGAACAGCACAACCCGATCAAATCGGCCGCCGTCTTGCAAGTAAAAGATGGCAAAGTTTCCTTCGTCGCCTCAGTTGCACCGTAAGCGATAAGTTTCTGGGGGCGGTTGTCTTCAAACCGCCCCCAATTTAATTAACCCGGGTTGCCTATATGAGAGCTTCAACAGCGACTTCTAAATCCATCCTCCTCGAATATATTATAAAAAGGCGCTGGCTAGGAAACGGCCTACTCATTCTGGTAGGCTTGTTTGCTGTTTATCGCCTTGCCGTAGAACTTATCAATAACCCCATCCTTTTTTTTCAACAAGTCATTAATGGTTTACAACTGGGTTTTGTCTACGCCTTGATCGCCCTGGGATACACCATGGTTTATGGCATTGTACGCCTGATCAACTTCGCCCATGGGGATGTTTTTATGGTAGGAGCATTCATTAGCTTCTATGGCGTGACAAGGCTTCAGTTGCATACCTGGGTATCCAGCGTATTCCCATCCTTCCCTCCTGTTGCAGCGCAAATCATCGGCGCCGTTACCGTCGTACTTCTGGCAATGGTAACTTGTTCGGTGCTGGCTTTTACAATCGAACGTGTGGCCTATAAACCTTTACGTAACGCGCCGCGCATTTCAGCGCTGATCACAGCAATTGGCGTTTCCTTCTTTCTCGAATACTTCGGGGCGTTATCCTTTGTATTCAGTCCAAACTTCATCACCTACAAGCGCCCATTTGATGTTACTACCTGGTATCTCAACAAGGGAGGCATTGCTTCTCTCCAAAGCGGCCAGGCTATTCCACCAGGCAGTGTAATTTTTTCGAATATCTTTGTCATTATTGTTATCAGTTCCATTCTCTTGATGTTAGCCCTCCAATACATTGTCCGCAACACCAAAGTTGGAAAGGCCATGCGCGCTGCAGCCTACGATAAACCAACCGCCCGTTTAATGGGGATTAACGTAGATGGCATCATCTCAGTTACGTTTGGAATCGGGGCCGCCTTTGCAGGCGCCGCCGGTATGCTGTACGCCATTGCTTTTCCCCAGGTTTTCTTCTGGATGGGAATCATCCCCGGCTTAAAAGCCTTTGTTGCAGCAGTGCTAGGGGGCATCGGGAGCATTCCTGGAGCGTTTGTTGGAGCATTGATTATGGGGCAGGCGGAAGTTCTCAGCGCGGCCTATATCTCCACCCCAATGCGCGACGCCATCGCCTTCAGCATCTTAATTATCGTGTTGTTGATCCGTCCAACCGGAATCTTCGGTGAACCAACACGCGAGAAAGCGTAAGTCGCCATGAAAAAGATACAACGCGGCACTCTTGTTTTTGCAATTGGCGCCATCCTGGTTTTCGCCATTATCCAGGTTCTGTTGAGTTTACAAATCCTAAACTCTTTCTGGTTCACAATCATCCGGATTGGCGCAGTGATGGCCATCGTCAGCCTTGGCCTGAACCTGATTTATGGATTCAATGGGCAGTTTTCATTAGGTCAGTGGGCTTTTTATGCCATTGGAGCGTATGCTTCAGCCGATGCCACATATCGTTGGACGCAGCTCCACAGCGCTTTGGGCGTTCTCGTATTGTTGTTTGCCGTGGTCTTAAGCGGAGTTGCAATATTATTAATCGGGAGGTGGGTTTCGCGCATTCGCGGCATGGACGCGCTCTCTCAATTTGCTCTCTATCTTATTGCCACAGTCCTGCTCGTTTGGGTCGCAGTCCTCTTAGGGAAAGCGCTCGATGCTTCCGTTACAGCCTTCCTGGCTTCGTTACCCAAGAACGTCAGCCTTCAGATCGTTTTCTTCGTCTGCATCATCCTGGCAGGCTTGCTCGCGGCTGAAGTTAGTTTTCTCTTTGGGCTACCAGTTCTCACGCTTGGATCGGATTACTTTGGCATTGCAACCCTGGGCTTGACAATTATCGTCAAAGTCTTACTTGATAATTCGGATACCATGCTGGGGTTCCCAGAAATGAAAGGCGCCCGAGGCATGATTGGTATCCCGAAAATTACAACCTGGTTCTGGGTCTTCACGTTCCTGATTTTAGCGATCGTCATCACACGCAATCTTTTGCTTTCTAGCTATGGTCGCGCCATCATTTCTGTTCGAGAGGACGAAATTGCAGCCAAAGCAATGGGAATTGACATCGCCTTCTACAAAACACTGACTTTTGTTATTGGCTCCTTTTTTGCAGGTGTGGCCGGGGCCTTATACGCGCACATTAACGGCTTCCTTCACCCAAACACATTCAACTTCATCAAGTCGTTTGACCCGCTAATCATCGTCGTCTTTGGCGGTCTGGGAAGCGTGACTGGTACGGTAGCAGCTTCGTTTGCCTGGGCGCTGGTTTTGGAAGGTTTCCTGCGCCTCTGGCTTCCAGAAGGATTTGAAACCTGGCGGTTCGTCGTTTATCCTTTGCTGCTGCTGATCATGATGTTGCTCAAACCAAACGGCTTATTAGGCAACTATGAAATCGCCTACCTGCGGAACCTCATTCCACCGCTGCGGAACAAGAATGAAAATCAGACACCCCCTCCGCCGCCTCTCACCGTAGCCACTGATACGCAGGAGGTCAAATCATGACGACCCAGCAGACTACCTCTGTCCCCCTCGAAAACACTCGTTCAGGTGAGACGATCGTTCTGGAAATATCCAATCTCTCAAAAGAGTTTGGCGGCCTCAAAGCCGTATACAACTTCGACCTCTCATTGCCGGAACATAGCCTGACCGGCTTAATTGGTCCCAATGGCGCCGGTAAAACGACCGTTTTCAACATGGTGACCGGTATTTACACCCCTACAACCGGCTCCATCAAACTTTATGGCGAAGAAATCACCCATTTGGAACCCCACGAAATTAACCAGATGGGAATTGCCCGAACATTCCAGAACATCCGTCTGTTCCCCAATCTCACAGTGTTGGATAACGTCCGCATTGCTTATCACACGCACGCCGGTTACAGCATGTATGACAGTATTCTCAGAACTTCCAGGTTTTCTTCAAAAGAGCGCGAGCTGACCGAAAAAACGCAGGATTTTCTTTCAGTATTTAGACTTGAAAACCGGCAAGAGGAAATTGCAAAAAATTTGCCCTATGGGGAACAGCGTAGATTGGAAATCGCGCGTGCTCTGGCAGCCAACCCCAAACTTCTCTTACTAGATGAACCCGCTGCTGGCATGAACCCTGCTGAAACTGTGGAGTTGATGGACCTAATCCATTTCATCCGTGAAAAGTTCGACCTCACCATCCTACTGATCGAGCACCAGATGCGGGTTGTAATGGGTATTTGCGAAACAATCACCGTAATGGATTTCGGTGAAGTGATTGCACGCGGCACCCCAAAGGACATCCAATCCAACCCCCGCGTCATCGAAGCCTATCTTGGCCCGGGCGCTGCCGCGCTTTCAGAAAAATTTAAACGGAAGAAAAGCCAATGATGCTCCAAGTCGAAGACCTTCATGTTTATTATGGCGCGATCAAAGCCTTAAAAGGAATTAATTTTCATCTTGAAAAAGGCGAGATCGTAGCGCTTATCGGCGCAAACGGCGCTGGAAAAACAACTACTTTGAACACCTTATCCGGAATTTTAAGAGCGCGCCAGGGGAAAATCCACTTCCTGGGCGAAGACATCAGCCAGACACCGGCGGAAGAAATCGTCCGCAAAGGGATTATCCATGTCCCAGAAGGTCGAAAAATATTCGCCACGCTGAGCGTGATGGAGAATCTGGAAATCGGCGCCTATACCGTAACGGACAAGGGACAGATTGCCCGCAATATTGAGATGGTATTCAACCGCTTTCCTCGCCTGAAAGAACGCCAAAATCAACTGGGCGGCACGCTGTCAGGTGGTGAGCAACAAATGTTAGCAATTGCCCGCGGCTTGATGACAAATCCCTCTCTCATTCTGCTGGATGAACCTTCTATGGGCTTGGCCCCCGTAATCGTCGAACAAATTTTTGAAATCATCCAGGAAATCAATGATCAGGGCACCAGTGTTCTGTTGGTCGAACAAAATGCACAAATGGCGCTTTCCATCGCAGATCGCGCTTATGTCTTCGAGACGGGGATGGTGACCCTTGAAGATGAAGCGCACAAACTACTTGAGAACCCACTGGTAATCGAAGCTTACCTGGGCGGCCATTAAGGGAGGATGAACCTATGCCGACTATTCAGAAAGCTTTGCTGTTCATCATTTTGCCCACAATAGCCATCTTGAGCTACTCACCCCAAACGTTGGCGGGGGGGCTGCCAGTGATCCTGGTCATCATCGCCTTAATGATTTTATTGGGGGTTGTGCTCTGGCGGGGCAGGTCCCTTGCGCTCACCTTTGCCATCTTTGTTCAAGGCCTGAACGTGATCGTCCGAATCATGATGTTCTTCTCCTTCTCCATCAGCAAAGAAGGCGTTGTATCCTATCCGGACATGGCTGCCATGTTCTTGGGGATAATACTTTCCATGTATCTCCTGCTTCGTCTTGACAGAACCGATGTTCGTCTGACAATGGTGAAATAACCCCCTAAATTTTTTGAGAAGAAGAGTTAGAAAGAAAAGTCCCCCTTTGAGGGGGACTTATTGCAAAGTCAAATGTTTGGATTAAAAAGCCCCCGCCATGCCGTGTGCTGCGTAGTTTTGAACCTGCTTGCGCAGGATGGGTCCCGCCCCAGTAGATCCGCCTTGGCTCAGGCCTATCGCGTCACTGCTGCAGATAATGGGACCCTTTTTAAGAGTGTTGGCTCAAAACCGGTCGTGCAGCATCACGTACACAGCAGGGTATTTTTCTTATACCATACTTCAAAGTAATTGTGTAGGGTGACGTACAATAGCGTGACGCACATTGACGGCAAGAGCATCCTAATCCTTCAGGAGGAAACATGAAATCATTCTTTCCAAAAATTTTGCTTTTCGCAATCCTGGCAATTACTGCCCTGAGTGGTTGCAGCGATCAAAAGGAAATAGAAATTCAAAACGCCTGGGCTCGTCCAGCCCTCAAAGGCGGAAACTCCGCCGTATATTTTCAAATCAAAAACACCACCAAAGCAGACGACCTCTTGAAAAACGCTGCTTGCAGCACGGCCGGAAACACAGAGATCCATAAGAGCATTATGGATGAAAATGGCGTCATGATGATGAAACCTCAAGAATCGGTCGAAATTCCTGCCAATGCTACGATTGCCTTTGAACCAGGTGGGCTTCACATTATGCTAATCAACCTCAATCAAGACCTGCAAGTTGGCGATAACCTGGAAGTAAGCCTGACCTTCGATAAAGCAGGCGTTATAACCATAATCGCCCCGGTCAAACAACCATGAAGGGATATTCAACTATTCAGGAAAACGATGATGACTGCCATCCGATCGTTTATCGCGATTGAATTGCCAGGTGAAATTCAAGCGCGACTAAATAGGATTATCAACCAGATGAAACCTGAATTAACAGGCGCGGTTCGCTGGACGCCACCTGGCAATATCCACTTGACGATAAAATTCTTGGGAGATGTCTCGCCTTCAAACTTGGAAATATTAATACGAGTGCTACAATCGCTCAGTTCGAAACAGGCCGAGTTTGAAATTAAAATTGGCAAAATCGGTGCATTCCCATCAATCAAACGCCCGCGAGTGATTTGGGTTGGGGTAGAGGCATCCTCTGCGCTTAAAGCTCTACAACAGACTGTTGAAAACGAGACCAAAAAACTGGGATACCCCACAGAAGACCGTCCCTTCTCTCCACATTTAACATTGGGGCGCGTCAATCACCATGCCATTTCTGAAGAAATTAGCAGAATAACAGAAACCCTTTCCAGCATTCAGGTCGATCAAATCGGCTCTTTCACCGTGCGCCATCTCACCCTTTTTAAAAGTGAGCTAAAACCTGGGGGTGCGGTCTATACACCTCTCCTGACCACATCATTCAGGCAAAATCATGAAGTAAAATAAGGGCTAATAAACCAAATTTGTTGAGGTGAATTCTGGATACAATTGCACTTGCACGGAATATTATACAAACACTGGAAGAAAAGAAGGCTGAGGACATCATTCTCATGGATATCCGTGAGGTCGCCTCATTCACAGATTATTTTATTATTTGCTCAGGAACGAGTGATCGAATGCTCTCCAGCCTTGTAGAAGCTGTATTGAAAACCGCAAAAAGATATATTAAGACCATTTCAAAACCGGAAGGGGAGCCCAGCGGCGGCTGGATGGTTGTTGATCTTGGAGACATCGTACTCCATATCTTCTCACCAGATCAAAGAGAATATTATCAACTGGAAAAACTGTGGGATCGCGGTAAGATACTGGTTCGAGTTCAATAAAAAAATTGCTGCTTTCTCCTGCGAAAAAGAGGCCTTCAAACAATGCTTATCCGGAATTATTTGAGTTGCTGCCTAAGGTAAAAAGGATAGCCGAACGCCAAAATAAAAGCAAAACCGAAGAATTGGAATGCATAACCAAGGTGAGAGCCTTCACTAATCTCAGGCAGCGGGGCTGTGGGAACCGGCAAGGCCGAAGGCCCGGCAGGATTCGGTTCTTGCTGAATGTAAACAGGCAGCAGTGGGAAGGTCACCTGCTGCTGAATTCTCTCCAGGTTGACAACATTCCAGGCAAATAGACCAATTTCACCAGCGGCAAGCGTTGGATCAGGTACACCACCAAAATCTGGTTTCGTCTGAGGAGAGCGCAAACGCCCTTTTATCGTTACAAGCCCTGGCAGCTCAAACGGCTTTAGATTCCTGGCATCTTCCAGCGAGATCCAGCCTCTATCCACCAGAACAGACCAGTTACTTCCCTGAATTCTCAGCGGGGTCAAGATATGGTAACCCGGTTTATCTTCCCAAACCTGGTTGCGCAACAAGACCTCCTGGGTATGATCATAAATCCCCGCAACAGAAACAACGCGATATTCCATATTCAATAAACCATCCACCGGAATAGGGTTGTTAAGATTGATTTCCGGCTCATTCAACTGGGCAAGCACCCGGGCATTAAAAGCTCGCCGTTCCTCCAGACGCTGGAGCTGCCAGAACCCTAAACGGATTAACGCCCCTACGCCCAGAAAAACAAGCAGGCTTGTAAGTATCCAGCGAGGCTTTAAGATTGCTTTCATCATAGTACGTCTGAAGAGGAACGCCGAATAGGCCAAAGCACCAGGCTGTAAAGCCAGAACAGTACTCCGCTGGGTATTCCAATTGACAACACCCCTTGCAGCCGAATCCAGGTTGTGAGTCCTGGCCGGACATCAATCCCCATGACGCGCCCGGGCTGAAAAGAACAAGAAAGCTGGTAAAAATTTGGCGAATTTAGCGTCAACACTCCCGAAGACCCTGGCGGCACCCAAATAGGCCCTAACTGGTGGCTTGTGATGTCTTCGTTACGGACGACTAGAATATCCCCGGCCACAAATGTCATCTCTTTCAGAATCGCTGGATCCTCTTTGCCGTATTCGATTAGCTCTGCCGTCCCTTTGGGGATCACCAATTCGACCTGTTGAGGGGTGTCTCGTCCGGAAGGTCGGAGAGATAGATAAGAAATCTCACTGATCGCCCAGCCGGCTGTCAGAGCAATCAACAGCACAAATATAAATCGTAGTCCAGGTGAGTTAAACATACACCCAAAATGATCATTCATTTTTCAAGAGATATAAAATATCCTGCTGGATATCCTCAACCGGTGTCCCAAAGGTATAGGTCAAGCGTAGACGATCCTGGCGGTCAATCAGATATAATCGTGCAGAATGGGAAATAAGAACACCGGCTGCGCTCGATGTCAACTCAACCTCTCGGGTTATCCCATATGCATTCCAGACTTTGGATAAGTCTGCCATGTTCCCGGTCAATCCGATAAAAGCCGGGTCGAAAGCAGCAAGGTATTTCTGCAATCGTTCCAGCGTATCACGCTCTGGGTCAATAGTAACAAATACAAACTGCACATCCTTGCTTTTCTCCGCCAGCATTTCACTCAACTGCCTCATTTCGCCAAGCGTGATCGGGCAAACATCCGGGCAAGAGGTGTATCCGAAAAAGACCAGAGTAACCTTGTTCTCTCCAGCAGCCAGTGAGAACCTCCCTCCGCTCGTAGAAGTAAGATCAATTTCTGGTGCAGAGATTGCAGGTTCTATCACAGTCCCATGAAAAGCATAAGGGCGTATAAGCTTCAGCCCTAGCATTAACACCAGCCCGGTTAAGAGGCCAACGCCCGCCCAAAATGTTTTCATCAAGTCAAGCCTTACACCCTTCCGATGAGATACAAAGCAGGATAAAAGAAAATCCAGACAACATCTACAAAATGCCAGTAATTTGCTGCGGCTTCAACTGCCCAGTGACTTTCTGCTGAATAATGACCACGCAATCCATTTCGCAGGACAACAAAGAGAAATAGGACTCCTGTCAATACGTGAAAAGCATGCATCCCGGTCATCATATAGAAGATCGCGCCTTCAGCTCCATCGGCCGGACCAAAGGGAGCCAGTCTCCACTCAAAACCAATCACGCCTACCAGAAAAGCCACCCCCAAAATCAGTGTCATCGCAGTACTAAACAGGAATGTCCGGCGATCATTATGCGCAATGGCTGTTTCTGCGCGATTCATAAAAAAACTACTTACCAGGAGAACGCTGGTTACGATCAACCCTAGCGATTGTTCGAGGTGAGGTCTGCGATCCCCTAGCAAATAGAAGCGAGTGATCAACAATGCCCCAAACACGAACGAATCGGAGACGATGAACAGCCAGAGGCCTAAACGGTTCGTTCCAACCTGGTATTCATCACTCCGGTGAGCGAGGGACGAGCTTCTTGAACTCATCGTTGACCTCCTTCCTGGGTTTCCAAAATCCTGCCAATGTGCATAAAGAACCACACCACCAGGACAGCCTTAACTAAGCCGACCACCCAGAGGAAAACAGCAGGTGTTTCCGAAATGCCAAGCCAGTATTCAACAGCCGTAAGAATAGCCAGGGCTAAAAGCACAACAACGCCCCGCCTGAACGCGATCGTTTTATCCTTGTCATGATCTTTCATAATTTTGATCCCTCAGATCCCTTAGAGACTTCGGCGTTGTGGAACACCACATACTGAGTGCCGGCCAGGCCGTAATCATACGGTTCGCCAACCACTTCGAACGGTTCTGGGTAGTTATGCATCTGCGCCGGCGATGGAACCTGCCACTCAGGGGATCTCGATTCCCACACATTGTCTACCGCCACGCTGCCACGCTTGGCGCTATAGATCAGGTTGATAAAGAAGATCAAAACCGCCAGCGCAATCAAAAAACCGCCGATTGTCACAATCAGGTGTGTAAGATCAAATCCCAACGCCGGGTCGTAATCGGCGATTCGCCGCCGCATCCCCAATAAACCTACACGCATTTGTCCAAAAGACATCACAAAGAAAGCCGGCGTCATCAGGTAAAAATGGAGCTTACCCAGAGTTTCGTTCATCCTCCGGCCAGTAATCTTGGGATACCAATAATAAATTGCTGCAAACAATGGGAACACATAGCCACCGAACATAGTGTTATGAAAATGTCCCACCACCCAATAGGTATCATGTAGATGCAAATCGGTTGAAACCGTACCATTGGGAGGTCCCGTGAGCCCCCCCATGAGAAACACAAAGATTCCACCCAGTACAAACAACATCGGCGTTGGAAACCGGATCCGGCCTTGCCAGAGCGTCGCCACCCAGCTGAAGAATTTAATCCCGGTAGGCACAGCCACCAAAAGAGTGCTATACATAAAAGGTACGCGCAGATAACTTTGCATCCCCGATGTAAACATGTGATGCCCCCAGACCAAAAAGCCTACCAGGGCAATCCCAAGCGAGGACATGGCTACCCATTTGTAACCAAAAAGCGGCTTTCGAACAAAAACCGGCAGCAATTCACTGATAATCCCCAGGCCCGGCAAAACAAAAATGTAAACTGCCGGGTGAGAATAAAACCAAAAGAGGTGTTGGAACAAGATCGGATCGCCGCCATTATTGGCGTCAAAAAAGCCCATCCCGAAAATGCGTTCAAACATCACCATCTGGAAAGAGAGCCCAATCAGCTGGGTCGCGGTCAAGGCGATAATCGAAGTTGCCAGCACACTCCACACAAATATCGGCATTCGAAAATAATTCATTCCTGAAGTGCGCATCCGTAAAATCGTCGCGATCAAATTCAGAGCGCCCAGGATGGAGGACCAGCCATTCAGAAACACGCCCGCAAAGAACATTTGCATACCAAGCGGGCCGCGCACGCTAAGCGGAGGATATCCCGTCCAACCGGTTTCAAAACCGCCAAAAAAAATGGCGCTTAACAGCAAGATTGACCCTGGCACCGCCAGCCAGTACGCAAAAGCGTTCAGTCGCGGGAAAGCCATATCCTGTGCGCCGATTAACAGCGGGGTCACATAATTTGCAATCGCGGCGATCCCTAAAAGGATAGAGATAATCAACACCATCCCATGTAGACCAACCAGGGTGTTGAATTCTTGGAAAGAAAGAAACTGGAGGCCAGACTCTGCCAGTTCTGTTCTGAAAATCAGCGCAAAAGTGCCCCCAATGGCAAGCAGGATTAATGAGGTAACGCCATATTGAATCCCGATCACTTTGTGATCATAACTGACCCCAAAATATCGCCATATACCAGACGGATCGTGAATCTCATGCACTTCAAGGGTGCGCTCCCCTTTTACCCACCGCCACCAATCGGTTACAGCCCCCACCCCGCCCATGAAAAATATCGCGCCGACAAATGCGCCCAACACCCAGGCCGGTTCAGCTTTCCAGCCCAACCCCATCAAAAACCTCACCCCTGTCACCATTCCGATCCCGACAAGGGTGCCAATAATTTGCCAGAAAATTCCGCGCGCCAGACCAACAGTTATGACTTTACGCATAAGGACGCTCCTTATTGAAGAGTCTTAATAAAAGCAATAATGTCTTCAACCTGCTGCTCATTCAACAAGTCTTTATATGTCGATGGCATAACATTCGCAGGGTAACCCTTTGGAACTTGTAAATTGGGCTCATAGATCGATGTTCGCAAGTAGGTCTCGTCAACTACAACCTTCGTTCCATCAGTCAATATTTCTTCTTTTCCAAACAAACCTTTCCAGCTAGGCCCAACTGAGGGTTTGCCATCCAGACTGTGGCAACCAATACAGCCTTTCTCTGTAGAGAATTTTTGCCCCCTGACCTCCGGATCGCTGGAAGAGGCTGCCAGCTCCTGGTTAACCCAATTGTCAAAATCATCCACTTCCATCACTTTCACGGGTGCGTTCATGTAAGCATGCGCCCCACCGCATAATTCTGCGCACATAACAGTGTAATCTCCAACCACAGTTGGCGTAAAGCGAAGCTCCTTCACAAGGTTTTTACCCGGAAGAACGTCCTGTTTAACCCGAAACTCAGGCACCCAGAAAGAATGGATAACATCCAGAGAGGTCATCCTTAACAGAACCTGCCCGTTTACTGGCAAGGTTAAACTTTGTGAAGTAATGCCATAGTCTGGATACTCAAAACGCCAGAACCACTGCCCGGCGGTTACATTTACCTCTAGGGCTTGGGGATCCACTCGCGAAACTTCAGCAAGGGATTTTGAACCAATGAAAGAAAGATAGAGCACAATACCAAGCGGAACGACGGTCCAAATGACCTCCAACTTGCTGGAGCCAGTAAAATATTTGCCTTCCTCTGTTTCGCCAGTTTTGCGGCGAAAAACAATGAGAGAATAGATCAGAAAAACACTGATCAAAGAAAAGAAAAATGAAATCAGAAAAAGGTGCACATCAAACAGCTCATCAATCAATATTGCCTGAGAGCTGGCCTGAACAGGGAGCAAACCCGCATTGGTCAAGAACAAGTAAGTCAAAATTGTAAACACACCCACAAGCACAGAAACGATCAGGTAATGTCTCATGCCTCCATCCTTCTTTTCCCCGGCTTTGTTAGGTTTGTCTGGAAAATCTTGCAAAGATTGTCCAAGCCACTCTTCGGCTTCTTGAGCAGAAATCATGCGCCGGTCATATATAAGAGGAGCTCCCCCGGACTGCAACGACACCAATAAAACCCGCATCTCACTTTCACCGGAAACAAACCTGTTCAGAAATATGGTTTTATCAATGGTGTGATCATCATAATCAAGGATCACCAGATCAGGTAGCCAATCATTCAAAATCTGAAGGGTTTCTTGCATACTGCTTACAAGCCGGATGGCAACTTTCTGGTTTCCGTGCTTCTGGACAAGGAGCTTTTCAAGGCCCTTCCCAAATAAAGAATTTGCAGATGCAATCAATACCCGCCTGGCATTCATGTCAATCACAAAGCGTCCCGTCTTCCCATCTGTTCGACAACAAACAATATCTGTATAAATATAACAAACATTATCGCATTATGAAACCGGGATCAACCAGACAAAAAGGTTAAATTAAAAGGCAAAAGGGTGATTTGGAAATCACCCTCCCGCCAATATCAAAAAAGTCATCGGTTTCTACGGTGAATTATCCCTGTTTGGATCGCTTTGGATACCGCCTCGGTACGATTAGAAGCATCCAGCTTTTCTAAAATATGACGGATATGTGTCTTGACCGTGTTTTCTGAAATGAACAAGGCGCTGGCTATTTCGCGAGTGTTAAGGCCATTTGCCAGGCAATTTAAGACATCCAGTTCTCGTTCGCTCATGCCTGCCGGTGTCTCCTGGCTAACCAACCGTGATACCGAACGCAAAACGGTTTGAGTAACTTCAGGCGATAGGACACCGGCGCCTTGGGCTAACCGAAGCAAAGCTTTGCGCAAATCGCCGGGTTCTGTGTTCTTGAGTAAATAACCATCTGCGCCTGCCTTGATCGCGCCAAACAGGTCCTCATCATTTTGAGAAATCGTAAGCATCACAATTTTGAGGGGATGCTCTAATTCGCGCAATGCCTTCAAGGTCGCGATCCCATCCATCTTGGGCATATTGACATCCAACAGAACAATATCCGGTTTGGTTTCGCGAATTTTTTTCAATGCCTCGATTCCATCCTCTGCTTCGCCAGCCACACAAAATTCTGGCATATCTAAAATTAAGCTGGTCAGCCCCTTGCGAAACAAGATATGGTCATCAACAATAAATAATTTAATTTTCTTTGCGGTCATACATTTGTCTCGTCAACCAGCGGAAGCCGCAACCGCACAATGGTGCCACGTTGTGGGCTGCTTTCCACCTGAAAATCAGCGCCAATAAGCTCAGCGCGCTCACTCATGCCGCGCAAACCATGTTGGTCGACCATAAACAGATCCTGAGGTTGAAAACCGACCCCATCATCTTGAACTTCTAAAATAATATCTCCTTCCCACGCTTTTACAGCAATGACAACATGGCGAGTTTTGGCATGTTTGCGAACATTACTGAGCGCTTCTTGAACAATACGAATCAATTGCGCCTGTATCTCAGGAGAAACATTTCGCTCCGGTAAAGCAAAATTTCTTTCTACCACAATATCAGAATTTTCTTCAAAAATTTCAGCAACCTGTTCTAAGGAATCCAATAAGCTCTGTTCCGGTTTCAAGCGTAACTGATCAATCGCCTGGCGGGTATCTAGATAGGCTTCAGACAAGGCTTGATAATTTAGCTCCAGCATAGCGCCCAAACGCAAGGTATCTTTTTGTTTCAACAAAGTTTGCATTTGCGCAGTTTGTAACTTCAAATAAGCCAGCGTTTGCGCCAAACCGTCATGAATCTCACGAGCCAACCGGGATCTTTCTTGGATTACCATTTTGTACTCCAAAGATAACAGATATCGCTCCATTTCCAGCACGCTGACCAACTGGTCGGCAACAATCTTCATCACCCGCTGCTGGTGCTCCTCCACTAACGCAAGATGCTTCCCGGCAGCCATAATTACACCGAGTATTCTTCCATCAGACGCTTCTAGAGGAAGAGCCCAAAGCGAAAATCCCGCGAGGGCTGCTTCTTCTTTGTTTTCGGAAAACGGCTTGCCGGTACGAAACACGTTGTCGGCAATTTGATCCAGGGCAGCGCAGCCCGGATCAGGAATGACCCCATCCTCCAGCTTTATCATGGTTTGCCCGGTTTCCAATTCTCGTGTCTGTAAACGGATATAATCCGAATTCATGACCTGCCGCAAGTTGTGAATTAACCCCGCTAACGGCCCTGTCAATTCAACGCTGTCATTCCTGGCCATCTGAATGTGTTTTAGGGTGGCTCGCGCCTGCTCTCGCAACCGAATCGAAGAAATAGCAACAATCAAAACATTCAATAATCCTTGTAAAAAGGATCGGAGCTCCGAAGAAAATTTTTCCCCCGCCGGGTAATACAAATTTAACATGCCCAGAAGCTGTTCGCCTCGTTGGAGGGGCAAACAAAACACACCAAAATGGTCTAAGAAGGGCCCTTGCAGCAATGGGCAACTCTTCCCTGGCTGGGCTTCCCGGTCATAACATACTTTGCAAATGCTGCGAGCCCTCTCCGAAATCACATGCTCAGCCCATCCTTTTAGCATCGCTTCGGGCAAACTTCCCTGTGCAAAAGCGGGCAATGTCTGTCCCCACTCATCCAGCGTGACAAAAGAGACAGCTGTTGCTCCTGAGACCTCCGTAATGATCTGCAGGGTAATATTCATGAGTGTGTTTTCATCTTGGATATCAGCCAGGCTTTGGTTCAGCCGCATCAAGCCTTGAATCTGCCGCTGTAAGGACAACATCTCACTCTCTGTCCCGTTATTCTTTTGGGCTATTCGCTTTTTCTGTAGGTGAACAAAAATCCAGCGCGCTGCAAAACTCACCGCCGCTGAAATCCCAATGGCTAGAAACCAAAATCCCCAGTTTGTTAACTCCCTTACCGGTTGAACTACTGGATTCAAAATAAGGAACAACGCCAGAGCAAGACCAAAAAAACCTGTTTGAAGAAGTACCAAGGGAGAAAGTTTTCGCATCCTGTGCATAAAACAATTTTACACGAATTGGGCTTTGCCGAAGCGATAAACAAACAACACCCCACAAGATGGGGTGTTGTTTTATTACTTCAGCTCAATTATAACTACTTAAAGGTTTGAATATAAGTGACGACCTGCCAGATCTCATCTTCAGATAGCACATCTTTCCAGGCTGGCATAGAGGAATTAAAAGGTGCCGCCATGCCACCTTCTGTGATACGCCAGAAGAGATAATCCTCGCCTTTTGCCTTTGCATCAACCAGGTTGCCAGGGTGGGGGTCCAGGCTGGCCCCTGCTGGACCATCGCCTTTACCCGTCTCCCCATGACAGGAAGCACAGTTAGTCGAATAGATTCCTTTGCCCTTTGCCGCAGCATCCGCATTATTGGTAAAGGGATTGGTTTTTCCTTTGAACGCGGCCGGGACTTCCACTTTCGCTTCCGCTTCTTCACCGCTTGCAGCCTGTTGACCACCGCACGCGCTTAACGCCATTGCGCTAAGGGCCAGGATTGCCATCAGCGCAAACAAAGATTTTTTCATTCCATCCTCCTGAATAAGCGTTATAGTAGGGATATAAAGAGATTATATACCTCTTTACGTATTATTGAAAGGGAGCTTTCAAAGTTTTTATATACATTGAACGAATGTTGTTCAACGATTAAGATGATATTTGTCACTATCTTTTATCAAAGTTATCGGGTATCTTAATGAAAAATTACTATATTTATCTAATTTAGAGGTGTCAGATGTTCCGAATTAGTAGAAGGCTAGATTACGGGATGCAGTTCATGATTGCCCTGGCTGGCGAATCCGAAAACGGCCCCCAATCGACCGCCTCCCTTGCCAAAAAACTTTCCATTCCTTTGCCTTTCCTGCACCAAATTTCTCATTCTTTGATGCAGGCTGGTTTTATCAAAGCCACACCAGGCCCACGCGGTGGAGTCAAGCTCAACCAGCCAGCCGCTTCCATCTCAGCCCGGCAAATCGTCGAGGCATTAGAAGGGCCAATCTCATTCAACTCTATCGCCGCGCCTATCGAGCAAGAGGGTAACTACTTTTCGTCCACGAGTGAACTCTGGAGCAAGCTCGAAACCCAAGTTATCAACTATCTAGACCAGCAAAAACTGGATAACCTAGCAAAAAACCACCCCAAACCAGCAGTTTTCTCATTGCCGATCAATAAAAGGGAGCAGAAGGAAAGGTTTATCGTCAATTAAGCTGCCCTCAATAGCCACACGAACAAGAATATGTCCTGTAATTCACAGGACATATTCTGATTCAAGTGCCATATTGAAGAAATCCGTAATTGAACAGGCAATTTAATTGTTAATCTGCTAAAATCGAGGGAAACAACAACGATCTGGCGGGGAAAATAGCCAACAATCTAGAAGCAAAAAGCCGCGACAAATGATCAAGGAGGTCAAGGGATGAAATCAGATGATCAGCCCAAGGGTACGCTTGCGATTCTGATCCTATACCTGGTGCTTTTGATTGCGATCTGGGGTCTCGTCTATAAAATTATGTTGCAAAGAGGGGGCATCTAAAGGTATGGAAGTCAACCCTTATGAAAAAGTTTGGATGGGCATAACCATTACGGCAATAATCTTGATGCTCATTGCTACCGTGATGGCCGGCTTCGGGCTTGGTGTTCAACTTCCCGGAGCAAGCCAAACGGTCGACCCGAAAAAGCTTTCCTCGGAACCGCCTTTCAACCAGCCCGGTGTTTATGAAGTCGCGCCTGGCAAATATCAGGTCATCATGATTGCCTATACCTGGGCCTTCAACCCAAACGAAGTTCGCATACCTGCCGGCTCTGAGGTAACTTTCAAGATTACCAGCCGAGATGTTACGCATGGGATGCTGCTGGAAGGCACTAACCTTAACATCATGATCATACCAGGGCAAATTTCCGAGATAACCCGGAGGTTCGACCAACCCGGCACCTATTTGTTTGTGTGTCATGAATATTGTGGCGTTGGGCATCAGGCAATGGCAGGAAAAGTAATCGTTGAGCCATAGGCGGGAGATGAACATGATAAATCGCGAAAGAACCTTCATTACATTTCAAGTCGGCTTAGCGCTGGCAGCTCTGCTGGTGGGGACGCTTTTAGGGCCATTCCAGGCACTGGAGCATTCGAAGATTGATCTTTATCCCTTGCTCAAGCCGCTAATTTCAAATTATTATCAGGGATTAACAATCCACGGGGTTTTAAACGCGTTGGTTTTTACCACGCTTTTCATCATGGGGTTTCACACTTTTTGTACAATTAATGGACTCAATCGCCGGTTGAAATGGTTTGGATTAGCGGCAACAGGCCTGGGGTTCATGGTCTTGGGTTTCATCCTGGCTGGGACGACGATGTTCTTAAACCAGGCGACCGTCCTCTACACCTTTTATCCCCCCATGAAAGCAACTCCCTGGTTTTATATCGGTCTGACCTCTCTGATTGTCGGTTCATGGATGATCGGATGGAGCCAGCTCGCCACACTGGCAGAATGGAAAAAAGAAAACCCCGGCGTGAAGACGCCGTTAATAACGATGGGTTGCATGGTAAACACCATCCTTTGGCAGCTTGCCACCCTTGGCATCGGCATTCAGATGTTGGTATTGGTAATACCTTGGGCGCTCAATCTTACGCCGGCAACCGATGCGCTGCTAAATCGGGTGCTATTCTGGTTCACAGGACATCCCCTCGTCTACTTTTGGTTGTTGCCGGCTTACGTCTCCTGGTACAGCTTGTTGCCCCGCCAGGTTGAGGGCAAACTCTTCAGCGACCCGCTGGCCCGCCTTTCATTTTGGGGATTTCTCATTTTCTCCACACCGGTCGGTTTTCATCACCAATTTGCAGATCCAGGAGTGCCGGTAGTCTGGAAATACATTCACGCGTTGTTGACTTTTTTGGTCGTGATTCCTTCCTTCATGACAGCCTTCACAGTGATTGCCTCTCTGGAACGTGCTGGAAGAAAAAAAGGAGGTACAGGGCTATTTGGTTGGATCTCCCGCTTGAATTGGAAGAACCCTTCCGTATCTGCCCAATTGCTTTCAGGGTTAATCTTTTTCTTTGGTGGGATCGGGGGAATCATCAATGCCTCCGGCAGCCTGAATCTGGTAATCCACAATACCACGTGGGTGCCAGGTCATTTTCACCTCACAGTAGCAACTGCTACAACCCTTACATTCATGGGAATCACTTTTTGGCTGGTGCCGCATCTTTCTCGCAAAAATCTTAAGCTTCCAAAAATCGCACTGGCTTCAACCTGGACGTGGTTCATCGGGATGATTTTCTTTAGCCTTGGAATGCACTGGCTCGGTTTATTGGGAGCGCCCCGTCGCGTGCCGTTCTCGACGGCTTCTTACGACCATCCTTCCTGGCATTTACCACAAGCCCTGACAGGAATTGGCGGAGCCATTCTACTCGTGGCTGCCACACTTTATTTCATCTCGATCTTTGCCACCATTCTGAGCAAAGAAAAGGCCGCTGCACCCATAGAAATTCCCATTGCAGAAGCTGAAATAGAGCCATCCCATACCCCTGCATGGTTGGATTACTGGAAACCCTGGATCATTTTAGCGATTATCCTGGTGATCATCGGGTATGGCCCAATCCTGATTCAAATGTTTGGAAACATTAATGCCGTCTCGCCTGGGTTCAAAGTCTGGTAGGGTAAAAAATTTAGGCAATAAAACCAGGAATATTTTCATCACAGAGGATATTCCTGGTTGTTTTTCTGTGTAATTCATTGAAGCAGATGAAGTCTACACTTCTAGCCCAGCAAGCGCCTCCAGTATTTCTGCGCTGTGTTCCGCAGGCTTCACATTTTCAAACACTTTCTTGATCTTACCATCCGCGCCGATCAAAAAGGTAGTGCGGAAGACCCCATCGTACTCTTTGCCCATAAATTTCTTCCGTCCCCATACGCCATACAACTCACAGACTGCATGGTTTTCATCAGCAAGGAGGGTAAAAGGAAGATGGTACTTCTGCTTAAATTTTGCATGGGATTTTGACGAATCAGGGCTTACTCCCAAAATAACCACACCCGCTTTTTCATAAGCGCTGTAATCATCCCGAAAATTGCATGCTTCGGTAGTACAGCCCGGCGTGTCGTCTTTTGGATAAAAATACAAGATCAGCGGCTTTCCTAAAAATTCTGAAAGCTTTCTAACCTGCCCAGTCTCATCCGGTAAAGAAAAATCTGGCGCCGTGATCGCCTCCTTAATTGTCATTTCACCCTCCAAAGTTAAAATTACAATTACATTTTAATCAATTTACACAATAATAACATTATTTGTACACAGTCTGTCCAGATTAATGTCAACATGTTCATACAAAAAAGGCTATCCGCCGGGGATAGCCCTCAAAACGCGCCAGCAGAAGACATTAACAATCCAATACGATCTTACCCATCTCGGTAGTATCGTATCCTGGCAATGCCCGGATGGCTTCACGGAATTTTGCATCTGCCGCCAATTCGAAAATCGGCGTTAACAGGTCGCCTTCGAGATGCTGACATGGAATAACTAAGTCATACCGCTCATGAAACAACGGAATAAAATCCAACTCAAGAGCCTGCGCCGCTGCCGTAACCCCCAGCCCACAATCCCCCCGTCCAGAAGCGATTGCCGCAGCAACAGAAAGGTGGGTATATTCCTCCTGGTCGTATCCCCGTACATTCTCGGGCATGATACCAAGCCGCTGTAAATGATAATCGAACAAAACCCGCGTGCCTGCGCCTCGCTGGCGGTTAATATAACGGACATCCTGGCGCGACAAATCCTCCAACGAGGTGATCTTTTTAGGATTGCCCTTTGCCACAATTAGCCCCTGCTCCCTCCCCACCCATGTCACCAGACGAACCCGCATATTGGGAAGGTACTGTCTTAATGCGCTGAGATTATATTCTCCAGTTTGAGGATCCAGCAAATGAGACCCGGCCAGGTGAGCCTCCCCGCGCCGTAGAGCAATTAAACCGCCCAGGCTTCCTACATTCGCTGAAACCAGCCGCCGCCCCCTCCCCGCCAGATATTGCGCCAGTACATCCAGCGTCATATCGTGAGAGCCGATCACAAAAATGGTATTTTCCAACTCGGAGGGTCTACGATAAAGACGAACCTTGATCGGGGTGCCCGCTTCGAGACCCTGGACGCCGCGCGGAATGACCGCGATCCCATCAGCCCGCACGAGAGATGTAATCACGCCTGCACCGCGCGAAAGCGGCGCTGCCAAAGTGCGCTCTCCCACTTTTCCAATGGTCACGCGCATGTAATCGTCATCTCCAGGTGGCGAGGTAACCTTCCGGGTCAGCGCAGCCTCAATCTCATAATACTGCGGTGGTGGTGCGCCCAGCCAATGGCTTATCAAGGGTTGCACAAAGATTTCACCCGTCAGCGCAGCAGAGACCGGATACCCTGGCACACCGATAATAGGGACGCGCCTAATCAAACCAGCGACGTCCTCAGAACGACGAATCATCCCCAGGATAACTGGGTGACCAGGACGAACAGCCACACCGTGAACCAGTAATTCTCCCAGTCGTTCAACTACCCGCGCCGAATAATCTTCAGAACCGGCTGAAGAACCGGCGTTCAGCAAAACCAGGTCATAATGATTCGCTGCTTGTTGAACCCGCTCACAAATTAACTCAAACTGGTCGGGGGTGATCGGAAAACGCTCAGCCTCCCCTCCCCAGGACATTACCTGTGCCGCCAGAACGATCGAGTTATATTCGATGATATCGCCGCGTTTCACTTTTTCCCCAATCGGCACCAGTTCTGTGCCTGTGGGTAAAACAGCCACCCGAGGCCTTCGACTCACCCAGATTGTCGAATGTCCACTGGCCGCAATTGCCCCCAACCCAGCCGGCATAATATAAGACCCCGCTGGCATGACAAGCTGTGTGGCTACAATATCTTCTCCAAGCGGCCGGACATGCGACCACGGTGGGAAAGCCGCCCGTACCCGAATAAAAATGGGATGCCGCAGATCAAGAGCAGGTTTCTCCTCAGCATCCAGCGGCTCCACTTGTTCGATTGGCGCCACCGCATTCGCCCAGTCCGGCAGAGGGTCGCCGGTATCCACATAAACAACTTGCTCATCCATCCGCAACATCAATGGACTGGTTGGCATTGCGCCTGCCGTTTCCTCGGCCCGCAATGCAAAACCATCCATAGCAGCCGCGTGATAATGAGGCGAAGATAGCCGCGCCCAGACGGGCCGAGAAAGCACGCGCCCGACTGCCATTTCGTTGAGCGGAATTTCCTCTTCACCCAACAGATTCCACAAGCCAGCTTCAATCAATGCCTGCCTGAACCGGCTTTGCGCCTCGGGCAGCGGAATATCTTTTAAATAGACCGACATACTCAATCCCACCACACGCTGCGCTTCAGGGAGTCGTAGTTACGCCTGGCGTGGCAGCGCCCTGAGCTGGGACAGCCGGTTGGGCAGTCCCAATCGAAATCGTTTCAGGAGAAAGCGGTCGGTCGCCCTTCCACGGCAACAATCCCATAAAATCTTCCAGCGCAAGGTCTTTCCGAATCTCAAAACGCGGCATGTAATAAATTGTCCCCAGGCTATGGTCGGAGGATTTAAACAAACCGACCGCACTCTTATAACCCCAAGACTGCACGCGAGAAGTTATTTGTCCTTCTGCGTCAATCGCCCCGGCCGGATAAGAAAAAGAAGTAACAGGCGCTCCAAGCGCTTGCTCCAGAGCCAGTCGGGATCCAGAAATTTCATCTCCAATAGAATCCGGGTTAGAGGCCAGGGTGTCAACCAGATTGTTTCCGGTCATCCCTTTGCTTCCAACCTCCCACCCTGCAGCAACAAGGTCTTTCAGTTGTTGGGTAGTCATCACTCCGGATCCATTCAATTGATTGACAACCACATAAATCGTCCCGACAAAACCCAGGCGCTTCATTACCGGAAAGGCCTTCCGATAAACACCCAATTTATTGCTGTCGAACGTAATCACCACCGGGCGCGGAGGTAAGGGACCGCCTTCCCAAATTACTTTAGCAAGCTGTGAAACCGTCACCGAGGTGTACCCAAGGTCTTTGAGCGCCATCATTTCTTGTTCAAATTGTTTTGAGCTGACATTCAGCGGGCTTTCCCATTGGTAATAAGGATCATCGTCCACGCTATCTGCCACAATGTTATAAAGCAAGATTGGCGCTGTCGCCTTCCCGGCCGGGTTATTCACCCAGGCTTCGGTGGGCGTTGCCGTTGGTGCAGGAGTGCTGGTTTCCGTAGCAGTTGGTTCTGGCAGGGGCGTCTCTGTGGCCGTTGCAGTCGGCGGGGTTAACACAGCAGCTCCAGTTAACTGGGCTGCAACAGTTTCCGCCGCCTGGGTGTAAATCAAGTTCGGGTCCGAAGAAGGTTGCGCAGGCCCACAACTCGTTATCAACAAACCCAATAACAAAATAAAACAGATTTTTTTCATTTCTTCTTCTCCTCGAATTTAGAAAAATTCAACCTGCACAAAATCCCCTGCCGAGAATCCAGTAACATCTGCAGGAATATGGATCAAACCATCCGCTTGAGCGAGTGTGAAAATCAAATTACTCTTAAAGAAAATAGGTTCAGCCTCGTACTGATCGCCGCTTTTGATCAAACGCGCCGGGATCCAATCTTCCCGACCTGCTTGAGAAGCCAGATTGATTCTTAACCGGGCATTTACGAATGGTTGAATTGAGCGCGCCCTCATCCCAGACAATCTTTGCACCAGAGGTGTTACAAACAATCGCGCAATCACCAGCGCGCTGACCGGATTACCGGGTAGTCCAATCACCGCTTTACTATCACAAACTGCCAGGATCGTTGGTTTACCAGGGCGAACGTTGACACCATGAACAAGGACACCAGGTTTGCCAGTTTGTTGGATCACTTCAGCCGTTAGATCCCGCGTGCTGGCCGAAGAACCAGCCGTAATGATTACCCCATCACAGTCCTGCAAAGCTTTGACCAGCGTTCGATAAAGGTCATCCCACCGGTCAGGAACAATTCCATACCGGACCGGCACGCCCCCGGCCTGTTCGATAAGAGCACTCAAAGAATAACTGTTAATATCGCGCACCTGTCCTGGCTTGGGATCTTGTTGAGGGTGGATCACCTCATCTCCGCTGGACAGAATGCCCACTTTGGGAGGTTTCACAACAACAACCCTGGTAACACCCAAAGCCATCAGAACGCCAATCTCAGCCGGACCTAAGCGCGTCCCGCGGGGGAGTACTTCTTGCCCCACTCTTACATCCTCGCCCGGCAAAAGAATATTTTCTCCCTTTCCAACCGGCCGTAATATTTCCAACTCTCCCGAACCTGTAATCTGTGTATTTTCCAACATCACCACTGCATCCGCGTTCTCCGGCAGCATACCGCCAGTGTGAATCAACGAGGCCTGCCCTCCCGCCAGGGAAAATTCTGGCGCCTTTCCCATTGGTGTTTCCGGCCCTAGCAAAAGATAAGCCGGAAGCGCATCGCTCGCCCCAAAAGTATCCTGGGCGCGTACCGCATAACCATCCACCGTGCTGCGCGAGAAAGCCGGCAGCGCCTCGCGCGACACGACAGCTTCACCCGAAATCCTGTGAAGCGCCTTTTCAGTCAAAATTGTCTCAATTTCTAAGAAAGGGGCAGGCAGTTGGCTCATCATAAGCTCGAGAGCCTGGCCAGGGGGTAAAAGTTCAAGAAATTCAGGCATAGATCAACTCGTCCAAAGGGCAATGATAAATAAATACGCCATAATCCCTGGCAAGGCAGCCGCAATCAGCCGAATTGTCCGCCATCGTGGCGGAACGCCATTGGAAATCTGAATTATTTGGTAAATTTGAAAAAGGCCAATCGGAAAAGTCAATAATGAAGGCCAGGCCAGGTTCCATGGAAGTCCTAAAACCGCTGCTCCCCCAATCAAAAGATAAGCGGCCAAAATAAGAACGTTGTGAAGAATCATCCCTCTTTGCCAGCCAATCCGGTACAGCATATCTCTACGATTCGACTTGATTTCCCGGCCATATTCTTGTAAGTCGAACACTAGCATCATCGCCAAGTATAAACCTGCAATTGGGAAAGCCAGCATGGCCAATAAACGATGCAACGAGCCAGTTTGAAACAAAAATGCCAGCGCGGGGATCAGGGTCGCAACCAGAACGGCTTCAACCAGTTCACCATAACCAGAATAAACCAACCGCAAGGGTGGAACAGCGTAGAAGAAAGCGAGCAAAAAAGCAATGCCAATGATAAAGAGAACAGTCAGGTTGATCGCCCCTCGAATAAACAACAAAGCGGTCAAGACAGCGCCAACAGTAAGCAATATCGCCACAGTCTGAAACAATATTGTCCGCATGGAAAGTATAGTTTCGCGATCTACTCCCCCAGATTGGAATCGCTGCGTCGGATCCCACCAATCATAATACGCTTTTAGTAAATAACCGCTGGCTTGCAAGAGGGTAGTACATCCCAAGCCAAGCCAAAAATTCACCCAATCGATCGTCCCGCCGAGAAAGTGATGAATCCCCGCGCCGACCGAATAGGTAAAAACGCCAAACAACAACGCCCAAAGACGCGAAGCAACAAATATCCTTGAAAGGTTGGTCGGTTGAGATGATTTCATAATTCTTTTTAGAACTCGCTCATAAAAAAGCCAATGCTATATATTAACTGGTTTGCTTTTATTTCACAACCCACACAACCGCAACAGGAGATAATTATTGCCAGCCTCTTGCTGCGATCCCACCGGCAAACGATCCTTCTCAGCAATCAATACCCGACAAGTCTGGTAGTGGATATAAGGATCTTCCTTAATAATCGGGAGGATACCATCGGCGGCGTCATATGCGCCTGTGTAAGCATATCCTTGTAAAAATGGCAGCCATTCAATCCAATCGCCCGACCGTAGATTCAGGCTGCGAGCCTCATCGCCCAGCCGTACGACCTCTTCCCAATCCCCACGCTGGCGAGCCAGAGAGGCCTTCTGGAAATAGTAGCACCAATCCCGTTTTGGCTCCGCGCCAAAAATATCGACTGGGGGAACGTGAGCCTTTCCATCCAATTGGATACGGTCAATTTGTGAGCGCTGAGCAATTAATTGAACACGGTAGTCCTCAACGCCAGAAAGTTCTATCCGCTCGCCATCCAGAACATGCAGGCAGGAATTTAAAGATGATTTCGACAGGACCAGGGTATTGGCATAATCTCTTTCAACGTCGATCGTGCGCATGGTTCGCTCAGATGCGCCTCCCATCAAGATATCCTGAATGGATTGAGGATACAGTACCTCGGATTGAATCTTCAGCGGGCCCGGATCAGGTGCATATATCATATTGGCCGGCCCCCAAATTTCATAATCCTCTTCCAGCGGAACTCCGGCAATCATCGAAACAAGCACAGTATCTACCTTAAGTGACGGCGCCCGCCAGGAAAGCTGCCACCAAAAATTACGGGCAATTTCCCACTGATTACTGTAATTGATCGCATTGACATGATGGGTCATCACAGCGGTTACTGTCAGGACGAGCGGCGTCCAGATACGGATTGCTCTCTGTCCTCCGTAGAACAACAATCCCGTTAGAATCAAAGCCGACCCCATTGAACCGGGAAATGTAAAACGATCCAGGCTTGCGCTAAAGGTAACTTCTCTGCCTGCAAAGATGATAGGGATAGACGTAACCAACACCCATAAAGCTCCGATGATCGCCATATCCAACATTGAACGATCAGCAACCGCAGTCAGTTCAGCAGATGACCACCGTCTAATACTTGTAGCAATCCAATACACAGCAAGAATAATCGCCGAAGCTACCATCCCAATCAACAGAGCGGTCAGGAAGTCACGTAGTCTGGCGACAGATAAAAGCTGGTATGGTGGCACCGCCCAAGAAAGGAAGGCTACTTCCACAAAGTCTTTCAGCAGTTCCGAGGTCAGTCTTAGCATCTCATACACAGGTGATTGTCGAATCGTCCCTATAATTGCCCCAATGTCTGTGCCAGCGCGTTGGCTCTGAAAAATAAATAGCCGCCATGAAAGGAAGACCAGAATTGCCAATGCATAGGGAGCCCAACGGCTCACCGTCACTCGAGCGCGCGACAGCAAATGACTTTTGTCTGCCTCCCCATGTTTCGTAGCAGTAATCCAGATCAAGGCCAACCGCACCCCTTCCAACCCGATGTAATACTCCATCATAAACATTGATGCCAGTCCGAGCAACAAAGATACGATTGTCAATAAGGCTTTTGCAGACAGGCGCTGCACCTTACAAACCTGGATCGTAAACGCCAGGGAAAATATTGAAAAAGTCATATTCAACAAATGCGGCTGGTATTGAATCCCATTGGGTTGCTCCAAAAACCCCGGATACACTGCAAAAAGCAATGTCGCCGTGAAGACTGCCATGCGATGTCGGGACCACAATAAGTTCAGCAGCCAATAAGCTCCCAGAATCCCGGCCAGCCGGATTAGATAAGCTGAAACATTCCATCCCAAAGCTTCATTCCCAAAAAGCGGGTAAAAAATCCAGGCAAATAAATACCCGATCATCGGCCGGTCTACCGAGTAAATATCGATCAATTTTTCCGGCCCTTGCGTATACCCGGCATAAATCAAATTCCAATCATCTCGATAATATCCCAAACGATGAAGGTGAGGCAGAAAAGCAAGCGCAGACACAAATATCAGCAACAAAACAGGGATAAGATGCTTGCGATGCCAGCTTTTTTTGATTTCGAGGCTCATAAATCATCCTTTGTTTACGCGTAGAGCAATTATACTTCAGCCGATTCTCTAAAACTAACTTGCCGGAAGGAACATTCGCTAACAAAGGGAGTGGATAAAGGCTGGGTTTAGATGAACTGGTAGACATGAGCCGAGTAATTAGGAAAACGCTGTTTGTGCAGTTGACGATGATTGAAACAATACATGAAGAGCTTC